>Ga0208638_1001020_pt1 | contig 16385 bp, 19 predicted proteins | sample ETNtaG_34_FD_185753 | JGI IMG/M metagenome (GOLD analysis project Ga0208638, IMG submission 185753) | Marine microbial and viral communities from oxygen minimum zone, Eastern Pacific Ocean - ETNP201306SV51 (SPAdes) (version 2) | ecosystem: Environmental > Aquatic > Marine > Oceanic ...
CGCTGTGTACACTGCGGTCTTTGTGCCGAGGTTTGTCCTACCGGTACTATAAAGATAGAGAAGAAGTGTTTCCGTGTAATGATTGGCGGAAAGCTGGGCAGGCATCCCAGATTTGCAGAGGATCTAATAGAGTTTGCAGATGAGTCTGAAGTACTTAATGCCCTTGATGTTTGTGTAGAAGCAATACTGAATGAGAAGAGAGAAAAGCGTTTTGGAGTACTGGTTAAAAAAATTGGTATTGATGAATTCAAAAAAAGGCTGAAGGATAAAAATAATATTTCACAGAAAAACGTAAACGATAAAGAGGTTGTGCATTCCGGAATGCATAGTTGAGGTTGAAAATATAATAAAATGGCATTAAGCGAAACTGATAAAAAAATACTTCAGAGGCTTCAAACAAATCTTCCGTTAACACATAGACCGTTTCTTGATCTTGCCAAAGAACTGGAACTTGATGAAGACCTGATTATTGACAGGGTAAAGTCCATGATTGAGGAGAAATACGTTCGCCGTCTTGCTCCTATCATAAATACCCAGGCTGTTGGAAACTCTGCAACGCTTGCGGCGATGCAGGTGCCAGAGGACAGAATAGAAGATGTAGCCGAGGTAATAAACGGGTATAGCGGAGTCTCTCATAACTATCTGAGAAAAGGGAAGAACAGAGAACTTCCTCTCAATATCTGGTTTACGATGTCGGCGCCATCACAGGAAAAGCTTGAAGAAAATATTAAAGAGATAGAGACTCGCACAGGTTTTGATGTTCGCATGCTGCCGACAACAAAGAAGTTTAAAATAGGCGTGAAATTTAAGATATACTGATTTTGTTATTCTTGAGGGAATGATGAAATATATTGAAAAGGACTATTTATGACAGAAGATTTAGACATTAAACTGATAAAATATATGCAGGACGGTTTACCCCTGACAAAGACCCCATACAAAGATATAGCTGATGGATTAGGCATGACAGAGGATGCAGTAATAGAAAGGTTAAAGGTGCTGCTGGAAAACGGGAAGATAAGACGCCTTGCGGCCTCTATAGCTCACAGGAAGATAGGCATAAATTCAAATGCCATGACAGTATGGAAGGTGCCGAGTGAGAGGGTTGAAGAATGCGGGCCGATTATGGCAGCCTTTGAGGAGGTTACTCACTGTTATGAACGTCCGACATTTCCCGGTTGGGAGTATAACGTCTTTACTATGATCCACGGTTACACAGATGAAGAATGTGAAAACGTTATCGAAAGAATAAAACAAAAAACCGGTCTGGATGATTATGTAATGTTATACAGCGAGAGAGAATTCAAAAAGGTAGGGGTAAGGATCTAGAGACACGAATTAGAACGAAACAAAAAAAAATAAGACACTAATTTCACGAATTTACACTAATTAACTTTGATTTAATGTTAGGCTATAAGTCGACAATAGACGGTTTTGCAACTTAGTTGTTCTTAATACTGATAACAGGAACCTTCTAGACATCTATTCGCTCTGATTCGCTGTCTGTCGACAGACAGGATTTCTTATACTTCTTATTTCGTGCTAATTTGTGCCTTTTACTCGCCCTCGGCGCTGTTTGTCCGGGGGTAATTCGTGTCTCTATTTGTAATTCTCGAATTGAACAGCAAAGTCATAATCCTGATCCTTGATAGACTGCATAACTGTCTGCAAATCGTCTATTTTTTTTCCTGATACCCGAATTTTATCTTCCTGTATTTGTGACTGTACTTTCAGTTTCATGCCTTTTATAAATTTGACCATTTCTTTAGCTTTGTCCATAGGAATCCCTGACTGAAACGTGATAACCTGTCTCAGGGTGTTTCCCAGCGCATTTTCGGCCTTCCCAAAATTAAGTGCCTTTGAAGGAATTTCCCTCTTCACGAGTTTTTCCTTTAAAATTCCTGTCAGGCTTTGGAGCTTATAATCATCATCGGCAATCAAAGTTATTGAATCTTCTTTGTTTAAGGTAATCGACGACTTGCTTCCCTTGAAATCGTATCTTACCGCCAGTTGCTTTCTGGCTTGATCGACAGCATTTTTAACCTCGTGCATTTCCACCTTACATACAATGTCAAGCGAATGTGTGTCTGCCATATTAGTGTCTCCAAGGAGTATTTTAAGTTTGTAAACAATATAGATACAATCCAAAGAAACATCAAGACAAAAATACGGAACAGAACTTAGGTACGGGTAATATAATTTATCTTGTATTTCTCATACGGAAATGAAATAGGAATGGTAAAATATTTATTGATCTTTATACTAATGAGTGTTACTAAAATTATATTTATGCTACTGAAAGGATGATAAGAGTTGCACGAATTAACCGTTATCACCATTACAGCCGCATCCATTGGCCTGCTGCATACACTGCTGGGTCCCGACCACTATCTGCCGTTTATTGTGATGGCCCGGGCAAGGAAATGGTCTCTGGTCAAAACAACATGCATAACCGCTTTGTGTGGTGCAGGTCATGTACTTAGTTCTATTATATTAGGCATCATAGGTATTGCCCTGGGGATTTCTATCAACAAATTGGGAGCAATAGAATCATTCCGTGGCGGACTTGCGGCATGGTTACTCATAGCGTTTGGAGCGGGGTATTTTATCTGGGGGGTAATCAGAGCACGAAAGAGCCGGCCACACGTACACTGGCATGCTCATGGAGACACGAGTATGCCGATACACAAACATACCCATAGTAAGGATCATTTACATCTTCACAAGGGGGAAAAGGCAAAGAATCTGACGCCATGGATACTCTTTACAATCTTTGTATTTGGGCCTTGTGAACCCTTGATCCCGTTGTTGATATATCCGGCGGCAAAGAGTAGTATTTTTGGTCTGGTGCTGGTAACGGGTGTCTTCGGCGTAGTGACGATCGCTACAATGCTGAGTATTGTCATACTTCTTTCTTTAGGTACAAACCTTCTGCCTATGGGACGGTTAGAACGGTATACTCATGCTCTTGCAGGGGCTACAATATGTCTTTGTGGAATAGCGATTAGATTTCTTGGATTATAATATCGTTATTTATCTAAATCTCTTCTCAACAATAACCTGGCAAAATTATACATTACAAAATATTCCCAGGCAAAAGGGCCAAAGCCCAGGAAACCCGCAACAGGCATTTCAAATATCTTCAGGTCCTGCATGAAGGGTGCAGTGTAAATCCACTTTGACGGTGCCCAGAAGTTCCAGAACTCCCATAGTAATCCGCAGATAAATCCGGCCGTAAAGAGAGAGAGGATTCTTTTTAAAGTTCCATTTTCTAAATCCCTTAACAGCGAATCTCCCCTGCTTGAGTATACAATCGGTTCCATCAGTAATACAAAGCCCGTCCATACGAGACCGAATAGATACTTGGCAGAACTTTCCGGTAATAATAATGGAGCCATTACAAAAAAGAAGCCAAGTACAATTCCTCCGTAAATTGTTCTGTTTGTTACCTTAAGTTTCGCTATATGAAATCTATCGAAAATACGAAGAGTATCAAGGAGTTCTGCTGTTAGAAACATTCCGGGCATTATCGTTGCGAATGATAATCCCATACCTAAACAAAGTTCTACCGGATTGGTCGGCAGGCCAATATATTTCCAGTTAACAAGGTGCAGGTTGTAAAGCTCGAAGATCAGCCATATTAATATGGAGAGTGGGAGCTGCAGCAGAAAATTTCTTCTTCTGTTACAGATAAGTGAGTTTCCCTTTAGTCTGAAAATTATAGCATCCATCAAAAAGAGGTAGCCCCACCAGCATAATGGTGTGGTCCACGCCCCTATACGGTGTGCTATGTAGGAATTGTGTTGAAGGACAACTGCAGATTCAGCAATTACGATAAGGAAGATACCTATCCAGCCGTGTAGTTTAAACTCATATCTTCTCTTTGCTTCAGGTTCGGGATTGTTTGAGGTATTCATATTAGAGATTTTATTAAATTTCTACAAACGGTCAACTCTCTTTTTTATGCAAAACAGTGATGATTTGTAGATTTGTGTAGATGTAAGGTTTCCTTTCAGATTTGAACCGTTTGAATTAGAGGGAGTTTTTCCTCTTGATTTTACTTTCTAACCCTATACTATTATAATAAATTTAAAACAATGTTATGATGAAATTCAGGTTTGTACAATACTTATTAATAGTAGTCGCAATCACCCTTGTCGCTCGATGCGTAATCGGTGGAGAAGTAGAACGCTTGCTGTATGCTGCAAAAAACAAAGACATCATTACCGTGAAAAATTTACTGGCTAAGAGTGAGGGTATAGATATAAATGCAGTGGACGAAGATGGCAACACAGCCCTGATGCTTGCGGCATTTTTTGCAAAAAAAGATATCGTAAGGGCCTTGCTGGATGCAGGAGCGGATGTGAATGTGAAAAATAAGAAGGGTAATACCGCCCTTATAATTGCTGCATGGCATGGGCAAATTAATATGGTAGTAGCCTTGCTAGCCAAAGGAGCAGATGTAAGTGTGAAAGATAAGCATGGTAATACAGCTCTTAAGATTGTGACGGAACTAAGAGTTCAAAAGGAGATTATTCGTTTGCTCATGAAGGCTGGTGCGGTGGATGAAGATGGCAGGACATCTCTGATGTTTGCTGCAAAATATGGTGATTTCATTACTGTGAAGGATTTGCTGAAAGAAGGTGTGGACACAAATGCAACAGACAAAGATGGCAACACCGCCCTTATGTTTTCTGTATCTCTTGCTAAACCTGATATTATAAAGGCCTTGCTGAAAGCAGGAGTCGATGTGAATGTGAGAAATAAGAAGGGTAATACCGCCCTTATAATTGCTGCATGGCATGGACGCATTAATATGGTGAAATTATTGCTAGCCAAAGGAGTAGATATAAATGTGAAAGATAAGTATGGTAATACAGCTCTTAAGATTGCAACGGTGATAAGGATCAATAAAGAGATCGCCCGTATGCTGCTGAAGGCCGGGGCAGTGCAATAGTGCTCGATTTCCTGGATTATGATTCCAAGAAATTCTCTATGTAAAAAGGATACCAGTACTTAGCTACGATTAGATTACCAGAATATATTATTGGGATTTTAAGTTGTTTTACTATATAAAAAAACTTGACAATTAATGAGGATTATTTATATTGAAACGTTCATTATTCTAATATATTTGCTTAAGGAATTGTGTCGGGTTTTATTAGTAGGAAACAATGTTAATATTTTCATAATAATTAGGAGGAAGTAATGAAGGCAATAATAGATGCTGATGAATGTACCGGTTGTGAACTTTGTTCGCAAACATGTCCGGAAGTTTTTGATATGGATGGTGATATAGCGGTTGTAAAAGGTGATTCAGTTCCGGGCGGTGCAGAGGAAACCTGTAGACAGGCAGCTGAGGAATGCCCTGTTGAATGTATAGCTATTGAAGATTAATTTCCTGCAGGATCTGTGGGAAAAAAACATAAGATTTAATAAGGAGAATGGCATGGGTAGAAATTAAGAAAAACTACCCGGCATTCTCCTTATTTTTTTCCCACTTTTTCACAGTTTAGGGGCTTTTGTAACGCTCTCCTACCTGTACATTGTTCCCGTATGCGTAGGTTAATATCTTAATATCTGCCAAAATAGCAGGGGAAAAAGTGATTATAACAACTTCTCAGCGATCTGAACTGCGTTCAGGGCTGCGCCTTTCAGCAGGTTATCACTTACTACCCACATGTTCAATCCGTTCTCAACAGAATCGTCTTCCCTTATTCTTCCGACGAAGGTCTCGTCTTTACCGGCGGCATCAGTTGCCAGTGGATATAATTGCTTTGACGGATCGTCAATGACCACGACGCCTTCTGCCTTGCTTAATAAGTCCCTGGCTTGATCGGCGCTCAACGGCGCCCGAGTTTCTATGTTGACCGACTCGCTGTGCCCCCTGAATACAGGTACCCTTACGGTGGTTGTTGTTATGCGGAAGGAGCTGTCCTCCAGGATTTTCTTTGTTTCGTTGATCATCTTCGTCTCTTCATCTGTATAGCCGTTTGGCAAGAAGGCATCACTCTGAGGTAATTGAGGCAGGACATTAAATGCTATCTGATGAGGAAATATACTGCGATTAAATTCTTCACTCTTCCCAGAAAGTATATGTTCGGTTTCCTTCTTTAATTCCACCAGGGCATTATAGCCTGCTCCGGATACTGCCTGATAGGTTGAAACTACTACCCTCTTGATTTTTACCGCGTTATGTATCGGTTTTAAGATTAAAACGAGTTGTATCGTTGAACAGTTTGGATTTGCAATTATGCCATTATGTTCCGAGATCCTGTCTGCATTTACTTCCGGCACAACCAGCGGTACACCCTCGTCCATTCTGAATGCACTGGTGTTATCCACGACAACGCAATTTTTCTCTATAGCATATGGTACAAACTCCCTGCTTATGCTGCCTCCGGCACTAAATAACCCGATGTTTATTCCTTCAAATGAATCTGCTGTTAATTCCTGTACCTGTACCTCTTTGCCACGGAAGGTTATATTCTTCCCCGCCGAACGGCTTGAGGCAAGCGGCCTTAATTCGTCAACAGGGAAATCTCTTTTTTCAAGCACCCTGAGCATTTCAGTTCCTACCGCTCCGGTAACCCCTACTACTGCAACATTAACTCCCATCTTTATTCTACTCCTTTTTTTTATTTAACTCTGATCAAGATATCATCACTGATATTCAACTTGTTCCTTACGTTATGGATCTGAGACAAAAACCTCTTGGCGTCTTCCGGATAACCGGCTGTCGACTTGATGTCCTGTACCTTCTCCTGCCAGAAGGCATTGAATAATTTTATAAATAATTCACGGATATATTTACTGAACATTGATGCAAGTGCAGTTGGAAAATACTTTGAGTCTGCGCCTACAATAAAAGAGACATCCATCTTTCTATCTGCATTATTAATACTGTAGGTTGACAATGGATTTCCTTCTGTAATAGAGTCTACCTTACATCCTTCAAAATTCTGTGCCAACAATCTTTCGTAATAGTTTCTTCCTCCGTGTTTGTCTATTAAGACTTTTGGTTTGTGTTTCCCATAATGCTCAAAGATTTCCTTAAGATGCCTTATACAGCTTTTGAAGAGGAGCAGAGATTTGTTGCCGTCAAGCTCTATTTGCCTGTTTATCTCGGACACACAAAGAAAATGACTCTTAATATCAAGTATACTTACATCCTGCAAGACTGCAGTATGTTTAAAGTTGTCTGCAAAATTCATGATTGCGGACACATTTGATGCAACCGGTAGATCAAGGTCTCTTCCCTTATACCATGGGTATTTGTCAAAAACGTCTTCATCGTAGTCCGATAATAGTTTCAGTAAATCTGTGAATTTTGTTACCGGGCCTTTTGTATGCCAGATAAAGGATAAGACCGCCTCCTCCAGCATTTTCAATCCGGTTTTCTGCTGGTATAGCTTCTTGCTGTCACCAACAACTATACGATCTCCCCGTTTTTGTATTTTTTCAGAAATAGCATCTTTAAGGATATGCCAGATGCTTGTCTCATGGTGATATTTAGCCGGTATTCTCATCACGACCTTTGATAACACAAATGGGCCTAATGTGGGGCCATAACCGGCTTCATCAATACCCGCAACTATTGGCATTTTTTTAGATTAAGTGGTTTCTGAAAATTGATGAATATCGTACAAAATATGAAATAATTCGTGATTATAACGCATGTGCATAAAGTGGTCAAGAAACCATTTATGGTTAGGTACGCCAATTCAATTCTCCTTGACAAAGAAGGGGGGTAAAATATAATGAGGCAGATTGGCGATAGAAAGGAGCTGATTTATGAATATGGAAAAGATAGAAGGTAAAGTAGCTAAAATACTTGATGAATACAGTATAGTAATTAATGTTGGTAGAGATAATGATGTGGTGAATGGTATGGTCTTTGTGGTCTTTGTGCAGAGTGATGACGAGGTAAAAGATCCGGATAGTGGTGAAACCCTGGGAAAACTGGAACACGTCAAAGATTATATCTTTGTCTCTCATGTCCAGGACAAATTTTCCACCTGTGTTGCCGGAGAGAAAGAGGCGTCGGCCGGAGAACATGAGTCTCAGGGTGCTCAGACACTCAGCGGGGCTATGATGGCCGAGTCCATGACGGTAAGACCGGGAGGCGGCAGAATTAGTTCTGAAAAATTAAACATTAACACCTCTCAGGTTACGGGTGTACCGCAATTGGGCCCGATATCAATAGGTGACATGGTGCGTGCTGTTGAGGTAAGTGAATAAAAAATAATCTTCCGGGCATTAATATCAACTAGAAGTTTATTGAAATGAGATTGTAAACATGGAAATATTAAAATTACAAGAAGGTAATATTACGCAGGAAATTGAATCGCTCAAGCAGAGGATGAGCATTTTTTCCGATACGGTTACAGAAGGGATGGAAGCGAAGACGAAGGAAGTCTTTGGCGAACCGTTGTCTCCGGCAGAAATTGTCAAGCGTGTCATTAAAGACGTAAAAGAAAAAGGTGATGAAGCTTTGGAGTATTATTCAGAGCAGCTTGAGGGTGTGACCCTGCCCGCAAAGGATTTCAAAATCAAGGAATCTGAGATAGAAGATGCTTACAAAAAGGTTTCTCCGGAATTTATAAGTGCGATAAGGAATGCAAGGGAAAATATCCAGAAATTTCAGGAATACATTCGTATACGTGAACCTGAACCCTTTTCTTCAGATGGAACCAGGATAAAGGTAAAATATGAAGCTATTGAAAATGTCGGGATTTATGTTCCCGGTGGTTCCGCCTCATATCCGTCCACGGTATTAATGAATGCTATGCCAGCGAAAGTAGCCGGGGTAAAAAAGATCGTTGTGGTAACTCCACCCGGCAGGGATGGAAAGATTTCTCCCGAGAGACTGGTTGCGTGCAGGGAGACAAATGTAGATGAAGTTTATATGATTGGCGGTGTACATTCAATAGCCGCACTCACGTATGGTACTCAAACCGTCCCGAAGGTGGACAAGATAGTCGGACCCGGTAATATATTTGTGACGCTTGCCAAGAGGGAGGCGTATGGGCATGTCGGCATAGATATGCTGGCAGGGCCGAGTGAGGTGCTCATAATAGCTGATGAGACTGCTAATCATGCGTATGTTGCGTCTGACCTGCTGTCGCAGGCAGAACATGCTCCCGGTATTTCAATCCTGGTTACCTGTTCAGAGGAACTTGTTAATGGAGTGTTGCAGGAGATATCTAAGCAGATTGAGACCCTGCCTCGTAGTGATCTGATTAAAGAGTCTTTAGATAGATTTGGTTTTGTCATAATTACAAAGGATTTGAATGAGGCAGTTGATATTTCGAATACCCTGGCACCGGAACATCTGCAGGTGATAGTGGAAGACGAAGAAGAAGTATTGTCCGGGATAAAACATGCAGGTGCTATATTTACCGGATCATTCACTCCTGTAGCGGCTGGTGACTACATTGCCGGACCTTCGCACGTCTTGCCAACAGGCGGAACAGCAAGGTTTTTCTCCGGCCTGTCGGTGAATGATTTTCTGAAAAGGACAAGCATAATTTCGTATTCAGAAGATGTTCTGCGGTCGTCAGCCAATGACATAATTACGATTGCAGAGTCGGAAGGCCTGCAGGCCCATGCTAATTCGGTACGCATAAGGGTAGATAAATGAATTGTACAACATGTAGTGGAAACCTTTAGTTTGAAAAAATGGAAACTAAGACACAACAAAATTATTTCAGGAAAAATATTGATAAGATGAACGGGTATGTTCCCGGCGAACAGCCGCAGGACGGCCAGTACATCAAACTCAATACAAATGAGAATCCGTACCCTCCATCCACAAAGGTTATTGCCGCATTGAAGGATGAGGTAAGTGAAGAATTGAGGTTGTATCCTGACCCGGGTGCCACAAGTGCAAGAGAGAAAGTAGCGGAGGTTTTTGGTACAAAGCCTGAAAGGGTTATGATTGGCAACGGATCTGATGAGCTATTGACAGTAATAATTCGGAGTTTTGTGGGAGAGGGTGAGAAAGTTGTTTTCCCGTATCCGTCATATCTCTTGTACAAGACCATGTCAGAGATCCAGGATGCAGAAGAGTGTGTTATAGATTTTCTCGAAGATTATACCCTGCCGGGGGAGATTGTAGTAGAGGGCGCTGCCGTTACCTTTATATGCAATCCAAATTCACCATCCGGGACAATAATACCGGTTGAAGAGGTGTCTGGAGTTGCCGGAAAGATAGAAGGTATAATAGTGGTTGATGAGGCGTATGTAGATTTTGCCGATGATAACTGTATGAGGCTTGTGGATAAACACTCAAACCTCATTGTCCTGCGCACACTTTCCAAATCCTATTCCCTGGCCGGAATGCGCCTGGGTTTTGCTGTTGCTCATGAAGATTTGATTAGTGGTATGATGAAGGTCAAGGATTCGTATAACGTTGACAGGCTCAGCATGGTATCTGCAGTTGCTGCTCTGGGTGACCAGGAAACATTCAGGGAAAACGTTGCCCGGATTAAGAAGACAAGAGGGCGCCTGGTAGATTCACTCAAGAAACTGGGATTTTTTGTATACCCATCTCAGGCAAACTTTGTTATGATCAGATGTCGGGATGCCAATAAGGCAAAAGAGATTTATCAGGAACTGAGGGAAAGAAAGATATTAATCCGATATTTTGAACAACCAAGACTGGACGACTGCCTGAGGATTACTGTCGGAACAGACGAAGAAATAGACGCCTTACTTGATAATCTGGCTGAAATTAAAACGTAATGATTTGGGATTTGTGACTGATTATGGGAAAGAGAACCTCGAACATAGACAGAAAGACGAGTGAGACTAGAATCAGCCTGTCGCTTAATCTGGACGGTGAGGGGAAGCGTTCTGTATCAACCGGTATAGGCTTCCTTGATCACATGCTGGATCTGTTTGCAAAACACGCACTATTTGATCTGGAGATTAAGGCAGAAGGTGATACCAACATAGATTTTCATCATACGGTTGAGGATGTTGGTATTTGTCTGGGGCAGGCTGTGAAAGAGGCTTTAAGTGATAAAGCGGGCATAACTCGTTTTGCCAATGTCAGCGTACCGATGCAGGAATCACTGGCAAATATAGCTATAGACATCAGCGGGCGTTCGTCCCTTGTCTTCAATGCAAAGCTGGATTCAAAGAAGATTGGTGATTTTGATTCTGAACTCATTAAGGAATTCCTGGAGGCATTTACAGTTAATGCAGGCTTGAACCTTCACGTGGATGTTCCATACGGTGAAAATGCACATCACATCGCAGAAGCGATTTTCAAAGGTGTGGCAAAGGCCCTTGACAAGGCGACGAGAATCGATGAACGAACTGATGAAGTTCCCTCGACAAAGGGCGTTCTGTAAGTAACAGCCATCTGCAGACTTTCATCATTCCTTCTGTAAATATAAACAATAATAAAACCGAAAGGGGATTTTTCTGTGACAATATACAACATGATTGTTTTTAGACATATACATACGCTATCTTTTGCGTTCCTGATTCTTGGTATTCTTTTATACGTTTCCGCTCAGCCTGTATGGTCGGATGAGCAGGTAAAGGATACTTCTTCGCAATACTTCGGGGAAAGGGTTGCACACACACCATGGCCGATGCATCGTCATGACCTTCATCATACGGGACGCAGTTCTTACGCAGCTTCTCAGACAAATAAGATAAAGTGGACGTTTCAGACCGGTGCACCAATATCATCATCTCCCGTAATAGGCATAGACGGTACTATATATTTCGGCTCGCAGGACATGCACCTCTATGCCCTGAATCCTGACGGTACTTTGAAATGGAAATTTGAGACAGGGGCTGAAGTGGACTCAACGCCGGCAATCGATGTTGATGGCGTTATATATTTTGGTTCCTGGGACAAATACCTCTATGCGCTCTATCCGGACGGCAAGCTGAAATGGAAACACGAAACAAACGGAGGTATTATCTCGTCTCCCGCAATAGGTGATGACGGCTCGCTTTATTTTGGAGGCTGGGATAACAGGGTACATGCTGTGGACGCGGAAGGTAAGCACAGGTGGGGATACGAGACGGCGGATCATATATGGTCTTCTCCTGCGATAGGAAACGATGGTATGGTTTATTGCGGTGCAGAAGATTACTATATGTTTGCCCTCAGGCCTGATGGCAAGGCAGTGTGGTCATTCGGCACTCGCTATCTGCTGGAGTCATCACCTTCAATTGGAGATGACGGAACGATATATTTTGGTTCTGAGGACGCGAACCTTTTCGCGCTTGAACCTGACGGCAAACTGAAATGGCAGTATAAGACCGAGTATGATATTGATTCCTCCACTGCCCTGGCGCTGGACGGAACTATATATATAGGTTCCGGAGACGGGCGCCTCTACGCTATAAATCCTGATGGTACGCTTAAGTGGACGTTTGAAACAAAATATTCAGTAATGTCATCGCCTGCCATTGATGCCAATGGAACGATATACGTCGGTTCAAGGGACAAGAAGTTCTACGCTGTCAATCCGGACGGTACCATGAAATGGTATATAGAAACAGGCGGTGCCATAGAATCATCTGCCTCAATAGATAAGGACGGGACTATATATATAGCCTCAACAGACGGCAAGCTCTATGCGATCGGGGAAAAGATGGAGATCTATCCGTAATGCTGGACGCTGATAAACGCGGATTTTCACGGATAAAAGAATAACATTCATGTTAACCCTGAGTATAAATTAACAGATAACGAAAGTGTTCATTTATAAAAAATGATTAAATGGAACGACGAATACAACGTGGGCATATCAAAGATTGATGAGGAGCATAAGAAACTCATTGGCATTATCAATAAAGCGGTTGCTGCAAGTCGGCACAAAGGCAATTCAGGAGAGATAATAGGAATCTTGAGAGAAATTAATGATTTTGCTCAAACACATTTTGCAACTGAAGAGACTTATATGCTGGAGTCTGGTTATCCGGATTATGAACAACACAAGAAAGAACACCAGGATTTTACCATTGAGACAATAGCCTTTCTCGATGATGTGGGTAAAGGCGATAGTATGCTTGCGCACGAAATACTGGAACATTTGAAAGTCTGGTTCGTCAGCCACATTCAGGGTACAGACAGAGGATATATAGACTGCTTCAAAAAGCATGGTCTGGTGTAGATTTGCATAAGATCCAATTAAGAGCCTTTCGACCATACCTGCTCTGTGAAATCTGAAGTTATTTCACTGGGGTTTATCCGCGTCCTATTATTTTCAATAAAACCAATGTTAAACAAGAAATTATTATTTATAGCAGTAATTGTTGTAATAGGCATGGGGTGCCGCTCAGTTACAAGTATTCTAGAAACTGACAGGTTGAGAAACTTTCCTGCTGAGATAAGCGTGGGAGATATTGTCCATGTTGCAACAGGTGAGAAGATAACCTTTTCACAACTTGCCGATTCCCTTGACGGGACACGGATCGTTTATGTAGGTGAGGTACATTCAAACAGAGAGTCTCATGAATTAGAGCTGCAGGTACTCAAGGAATTTTATAAGAGAAATGGTGACAATATTGCGGTCGGCCTGGAGATGTTTAAGAGGCCGCATCAGGATGTCCTTGATAAATGGACAGGCGGAGAGATCAGCGAAAAGGATTTGTTGTTTTCAACAGACTGGGATGATGAGTGGGGTTATGATTATAATCATTATAAAGGTATAATGGACTTTATACGTGACAATAAGATTCCGGTTGTTGCCCTGAACATTAATAGGAAGTTCCAGAAAAAGATAAGCAGAAAAGGGATTGAAGGTTTGAGTGAGGAGGAGAAAAAGACCCTGCCGGAAATAGATACTACCGACGTCTATCACAGAAGATATTTGGCAAGGATAATGAAGGGACATGGCGATGCAGATATAAGTGAAGCCTTCGAAAGGTTTTATCTGATTCAGTGCGTCTGGGAAGATGTTATGGCCGACAGCATATCAAAATATCTCTCTTCTCCGGAGGGGAAAGACAGAAAGATGCTGGTGTTCATAGGTGGAGGCCATGTCATTTATCATTTTGGTGTTCCCAAAAGGGTGTACCGGAGCAACCATCTTCCGTACCTTACTATAACAACTTACGAGTTGAGGGATCTAAAGCCCGAAGGTGATCATCCTCTCTTTGCAAGTGATATACCTCTCCAGCCTGCGGATTATGTAAATGTCGTTGAGCTGGACAAGAGTAAAGAACCAAAGGTGATGCTGGGCGTTGTTATCCGAAAAGCTTACGAAGAAAAGGAAGAGGAAGAAAAAGAAGAGCAGGAAAAGCAGGACAAGAAAGTAGAAGAACAGAAGCAGAAGGTTGCTATTGAAAGTGTACGGGAGGATAGTCCTGCCGGGAAGGCCGGACTGAAGGCCGGAGATATTATCCTGTCAATGGATGATGAGAGTGTAGATAAGGTATTTGATGTAATCTACCATGTACGACAGAAGAAGGCGGGGGATACCTGCCGGATAGAGATATTGCGCGGAGAAGAGAAAATGTTGGTAGAGGTGACATTCTTCGAAGCAAAAGGACATGGGGAAAAATAGGTACTAAAAGGAGGAACAAGAAAATGAAGCATACATTAATTATTTTGGCATTAATTATGGGAACTCTTACGACCATTGCTTCCTGTAATAAGTCTGAGGAAGTCAGGGTTGAAAGGGTTGAAGAGGTTGAAGAGTTGCAGGCAGACGTGCCAGAAGAGAGCGCTCTGGCAGGGGCCATGAAGAAGGCGGGTATAACGATGAGGCGGCTGTCAAGGGCAGTAGGAAACAATAACTGGGTTGAAATAGATATGTGGACTCATGAACTCAAAGAGGGTATAGGCTTCAGTTGTGTTACACTGTATATGATTGAGAATCCTCATGTTACAGAAGAGTTTTCTGTATTAAGCAACAAATTTAACAGTGCTATAAATAAGTTAATTATGTGCAGTAAAAGACAAGACACTATCAATGCAAATCTTGAATTTGATAATTTGATAGAGTCATGTGATGCATGCCATAAAAGTTTTAATAGGGACATGGAAGGGCAATTGGATTTTACTGATTCAGGTGGAGGATAGGTGCCAGAAAATTATCTTATAATTTAAAATGGAAAATTCTGAAAGAGAACAAATTCTAAATGAGATCATTTCAACACAATCTTTACCAGATAACGAAGCCTTTGATGCCATGTGGGCTGCACTGACAAAGGTTGCAGATGTAATGCAGGGCGAAAGCGAACGTGATCTCGATCGACAAAGAATAGAATCGCTTTTTAAGAAACTTTCTGAAGAAGAGATTAAAAGGCTATTGAAGGATGGATCCGTGGACTCTCTGATTTTTCTCGACCCGCCACTGGAAACTATACTTGCCGACCCTGATGAAAAGGCAGTTGAGGATTCAACTATGAGGATAATTGCGGAAGTAAGATCGTCAAGAGACTCTGCTCCCCGTGAAGCGCTTGCTAATTTAGGAGAGATTCTAAGAAGATTACGTGATAAACTCGCTCACGGTTTCAATACAGAATCAAGTCCTGGCAATAATGAAGTTTTATTGCTGGCCCGGAAAATACTTTATTTAATTTGTATTTTAACGGTTTCCAAACTTGATTGAAGTCTAACATGAATGATTCTAAAATAACACTTTTGAACTAATATTAAGAAGGAGAAAGGAAAAATGTATGAATTCAGGGTAAGAGTGGGGTTTGAGATAGGAGAAGTAGAGGGAGAAATAGAAAAAGGGGAACAGGTATTCATTATCAGTCCAGAATCAGAGAACGAGCTTGATGCAGAAGATCAGATCAGATATCTGGTAGAGAATGAAATGGAAGTGCTGAACATATCACAAATAAAGATAGGCGGATGAAACAGGACACTGCCGGCAGGCTTATTCCCGATAAGTTTTTATATGAACAAGAAAAACAAAAGAATTAATTAGCCACAGATTTACACGGATAAAGGGATTTAGAAGACTCAAAACTCAATAAAATCTAAAGTTAAATAAATTGTTTACCACGTTTAGCGTGGTTTCCGCAACTTTAGCTCACTTCCCGCCTAACAAACCACGCCTAGCAGACTGGCGGACAGGTAGGCACTTCAAACTTATTATGAGGAATTAAGGAATTCTCTCTTTACTTCTCCATCACATCTGTCGGCTCGACTTTGGGCGGCATGATTGAGGGAATAACTTCACCTTCCTTCAGTGCCTTAAGTTGAATCTGTGCCTGGGTCTTTGTCGGCAGGCCATGGATCTTGATAAAACCGGCTGCCGCATCATGTTCGAAGGTGTCTCCGGCATCATAAGTGGCGAGTGAGTGGTCGTACAATGATAACGGTGATTTTCTGCCGGCCACAATACAATTGCCCTTGAATAGTTTCAGTCTTACAGTACCGGTAACAAATCGCTGGT
>Ga0208638_1001027_pt1 | contig 16314 bp, 13 predicted proteins | sample ETNtaG_34_FD_185753 | JGI IMG/M metagenome (GOLD analysis project Ga0208638, IMG submission 185753) | Marine microbial and viral communities from oxygen minimum zone, Eastern Pacific Ocean - ETNP201306SV51 (SPAdes) (version 2) | ecosystem: Environmental > Aquatic > Marine > Oceanic ...
TTAGAAGTTCCGAAATCTGTTTGAGAATAATCTGTTAAAGATTGAGTTGTATAAGTTGAATTTTCATCTGGGGTAGCATCTGAATAATTATCACTAAATGATTGTGATGCTAATACTCTTACATACATAGATTGTGCGGCCCCACTTGATAATGGACCCATTCCAAGATAAGTAGAAGTACTATAAACCGAACTTCCAGCGGATGCATTAGCAGTAACTGTATGTGAGTTTGTACCGTGTGTCGCTTGAGTTTGTATTGTTGATGGAAGTCTTGATGCATAACTTCCATTAAATGGATTTGTTCCTGTATCATTTCCGAAAGTACCTAAATCGCCAGCAACTAACCAACCCTTTAATGTCAAATAATCTTGTAACTCTTTATAAGAAGATGTAGTACTCATATCTATAAATGCTGATGAAGTCCAATGACATGACAATTTTGCGTTTTCATAAGTTGAACCCAATACTCCATCTAATAATGAACCTTTACTTGTGGTTGAACCTTGTGTATGAGATGTGGAAAGTGTACTCCAAGTATTAGTATTAGCAGTTGGAGATGATGTATCTATTGAATGACTAATTATTCCAGCCACAAATCTTAAAATTTCACTTACATGAGATGTATTATCGAAATTATTAAAATAACTTCCATCTAAACCCTGTCCCCAAGGATTAGAAGTTGGATATCCATTTGTAATGTTATTAGTAGTTATAGATGTAGACCCCGACCATATACTATTAGCAGTTATCGAACCAGATATATTTACACTACCAGTCATTTCATGTGTATTGGTAGATTGTAAAATTAATTTATTTTGTGCATCTGCTGTTCCATCTACTCTCATTTTAATGGCTGAACTGGCGTTATTAGCGTCTGAATCTGCCGCTATAGAAAGTACATTATCTTTTGTTTCTGTAGAACCAACTGGAACCCAATCAGTTCCACTATAAACTTTCATTAAATTATCAGTTAAGTTAAAATATGTCATTCCCTTTTCAGTTGTACCCGATACGGTTGGATCAGACGATGCAGAAGGTAATAACATTCCTGCTTTACCATCCATCAATACAGTAAGAGAAGAACTTATGTGTAAACTTCCAGTTTGTCCGACTAATGCCCGTCCTACATATAAATCTTTCCATTGTTTTGCGGTAGTTCCTAAATCATATGTAATGTCAGCATTTGGTGTAAGATTAGAAGTGAAATCTGCAGTAACTGTTATAGAATCCGTAGTTGCATCACCAATTGTAATATCACCACCAAGAGTTAAATCACCACCTATAAAAGAGTCCCCTACAACATGAAGTTTAGAACCACTAATGATTGAACCACTAACATCACCACCACCAAAACTAACTCCATTTGAATCTGCCGTTAATGTTTGTAATACTGAATTGTCTGCTGGATTTATAAATTTTATTGATCCACTTGATACATAAACATCTTTCCATGCTTTAGTAGTTGAACCTAAATCGTAGGTGGTTGATGCGTCTGGAATTAAAGAACTACTTACATCATTAAAACTGCCCGTATATCCTATAAACTTATTCCACCGTTTTGAGTCAGTTCCTATTCCACCTTGTTTATCTACTCTTGGTACTAAATTTTTCGTTGCCATGATTTATTTCCTTAAAATAATACTACACTATTAAGTTCTTCATCAGTAAATGATCCCGTTGGAAAATACCGAAAAGTATATTCACTCATTCTTAAATATAAGTCAGTTCCATTTATATCCAACATCCATCGAGAATCTTCAATATAATGCCAATCTTTTGGCATATAATCTCCATTCGAATCTTCCTCGAAAGCTTCTTGTGGTACTTGTGCTGGATCAATTCCTAAATATGTTGATTTTCCCATTTCTAATTCTCATTATGTCTGTTGTAAAATTGAACCTACTACCTCTAACTTATTTGCTTCTGATGCAGATATTTTAAGTGCATCACTTTCTTCTAAATTAACAGGTTTATCTAAAATTAAACTACTACCCGGACCTATTATCGCATTACTAACTATTGATAAAGTGCTTGCTGCTGAATTATCATATAATTGAATTGTTGCCCTTACACTATTACTAGCATCTGTGTTAGATAAATATAAAGAATGCACAATAGATACCGTTGATGCCGGTGAAGTATAAAATGTGGTCGCCGCTGTTCCTATTTGTGCTGATTTATTTACAAACGTATTAGCCATTCATTAACTCCCAAATATCATACCAAAAACAATAGATTCTGCCGATGCCTTTTCAGTTACAGATACATCTTGTTCATAAACTCTATTTGCATTTATACTTCCAGTTACTCCTATTACATATGAAGAACTTCCACTCATTTGTAGAGATCCTGTAATTGGTGTTGGTGTATTTGTTGTGAGAATAGATTGTATCGAATCAGAACCATCATTTTTCTCAAAGAAAATCTTACCATCATTTGTGTTGATAGCAAGTTCACCTAAAGCTAAATTACTTGTAGTCGGAACTTTACCAGTGGTAGAAGTCCGTTTAAGTTTTACTGTTTGTGCCATTAAAATGTACCCCCATCAATTACTGAACTGATAGTTAAGTTTCCTGTACTCATATTATATCCAACCAAACCAGTAGTTACCGCTTGTGTATCTGCTGATGCTAAATATCCAAGTTGTGTACTACTATCATTTCTAAACGATACTAAACTTGCAGATGCAGCTGCTACACTTGCTCCTGCACTTACATAAACTGAACCCGTTACTGCTAAACTTGCCTGTGCATCTACTCTTGATTGAAAATCTGCGACTCCTGATACATCAAGTGTACCGTTTAAATCTACATCTCCATCAATATTAAGTTCAGTGGCCGCATTAATATCAACTGTGGGAGCTGTAATGTCAAGAGTTGTACCAGCATTTATTTCCAAGTGTCCGTCTGCTGAAGCATATATTTCTTCACCGCCACCAATATCGTGAAACTTTAATTTTGTTGTAAGTAAAAGACCAAGTTCATCCTCTGATGCGTCATAATGCAACCCTTCATTAGTCGTCGCACTATAAACTCTTACATCAGAACCAATATCATCAGCACTAACTGTAAGTGTACCGTCTAACTGTAATGTACTTGCCATATCAACAGCACCATCAATGTCTACAATGTCTAAATTTGCAGTTCCATTTACATCTATATCGCCTTCTAAATCTGCATTTCCTTGTAACCACAAGTCCTTAAATCTCTGTGCTGTTTTTCCTAAATCATCTACGTTATTTGTAGTTGGATATAAATTACCTGTTGTTTCAATAGAATCTGAATTACCTAAATCTATATAAGTAACAGTATCTACACCTTCTAATTTATTTATAGAAGTCAAATCTACATCATTTACATCAATATAAGTTTCCATATCCGATATATTATTAGATGAACTTATACGACCACTTGCATCTGCATATACTAATCTGTTTGCAGTTAAATCACTTGTAGAAACTTGTTCTGGTAATCTATATTCACTATCTTTTAGACCACCTTTCCAATAGTTGTTTGTTCTATCCCATAAAATTGATCCGGTTTGATTTCCAGTTACATCATAAACATAAATACCAGCATCTGCTGCTGCTCCTGCTGTATTCAATTCAATTATATTATCACCAATTAGTAAATTAGATGAAGTAATATAAGTTGTAGCTCCACCGACTTCAAAATTACCAAGAATATACATACTTCCTGTAACTGCCAGTGCTCCACCAACATCTACTCTGTCGTTAAAAACTGCTGCTTGTGCGAAATCAGAAGTTCCGTCTACATCAATAGTTTCAAATTCTGTTGTTCCATCAAATCTTGCATATCCATCAACCTCAAAATCAGGGTCACTTGTAGTTCCACCAGTTTGACCGAATAGTATATCACGAGTATCAGAAATTGCTATTACATCTGAACCACCCTCTTGTAAATTTAATCCGTTGTTTCCACTAATGGTTATTGCCCCAGCTGATGTACTTAAATTGGAAGCTGCTCCACCATCAATGGATACACCTGCAGTAGAATCAATAGTAATTGCATCACTTGAATCAATATCCAATGTTGAAGTATCAATATCAAATGCTACATCTGCCGTTGTTCCAATAGAAACAGACGTTGCTGAATCAATAGTTAGTGCTCCACTTGCATCTATGTCTAATGTTGTTGAATCAATGTCTATTGGTTTATCTGCTGTTGTTCCAATGTTAATTCCAGTATCACTGTCTATATTGACTGCTCCTCCAGTTGCGTCAATGTCTATGATTCCAGCATTTACATCAAGAGTTGCTCCAGCTGTTGTTATATCAATCTCACTACCATTACCTTCTATATTTACTCCACCTGCCCCATCAAGAGTTAGTGCTCCTGCTGAAGTGGAAAAGTTAGAAGCTGCTCCCGCATCTAATGAAATTGCATTACTTGAATCAATAGTAGTTGTAGTATTATCTACATCTAAATTACCATCTATATTCGTAGTGGAACTTATATTTACCGAACCTGTTACGTCAAGTCCTGCTTGTGCGTCTACTCTTGCTTGGAAATCTGATATTCCTTGAACATCAAGTGTTCCATCTACATTTGTATTAGAACTTATATTTACTGAACCAGTTACGTCAAGTCCTGCTTGTGCATCTACTCGTGATTGAAAATCTGCTATACCACTTACATCTATTGTACTTCCAAGTGTAGTTGCTCCATCAGTTTGGAATACACCTGCAGTTGATATAGTTGTTCCTGTACTTCCATATCCACCACCAACATCTAAATCTGATCCGTCAAATGTAAAGTTAGCATCATCTTCAAGTTCACCACTTGTTCCTGCAATTACTACTCTATTGTCGGTTAAATCACCGATTGCTGCGGTATCTGCTGATAGGGTGTCTATGTTTGCAGTGCCGTCTATGTATAAGTCTTGCCATTCTCTTGTTGAACTACCTAAATCATAAGTATCATCTGCAGTTGGGTTAAAGTCAGATCCAACTCCGAGTCCATCAGTAGTATCTAATACTAATGTATCTACATTAGCAGTGCCGTCTATGTATAAATCTTTCCATTGTTGTCCACTTGAACCTAAATCAAATGAATCATCGTCATTTGGTAAAAGAGAAGAACTAATATCTGCTCCTATTACTAAATTATCACCACTTGCATCCCCAAGTTGAATTGTTCCACTTGTACCCGCTTCAAATGTAATGTTTCCGACTGCGTGTATATTACCTGAAGCGTAAATGTCGGATGCTGTAACGTTTCCGCTTGCACTTATATGTGCTTGAACACTTAAATTTCCTGTCGTAGTTAACGTTCCACCAACAGTTCTATTTTTAATATTTCCTGTTAAATCTAAATTTGTATTACCACCAGTATTTAAAGTTAGAAGAGTTTTAGCATCAGTTTCATGATACAACATATTATTAAATGCTGAACCACCAGTATGACTGGTTAAATTTGGTGTTGCATTACCTGTTATAATTCTACCTATACTTAAACGGTGTGTTCCGTCTGTATTACCTACTACAACTGCAGTCCTTAAAGCAGCATCACCAATAACAGCAGAACCTGTTACTATACCGATTTCACCATTTGCTAAGGTTATACCACCTAACTCTGCTAATGTTCCTCGTCTATGTTTTATAATTTGAGCCATTATTAATCTCCAATTTGAACAATATACTATTGTTCTACTATAAATATTACTTTATTTAATTTTAACCAAAGCTGTCACCTAAATCTATTATTCCCGCACTATCTCGTGTTGCAAGTGTACCTAAATTTGATATACTAAAAGAAGCACTCGCTATTGCACTTCCAACAGTCTGGTCTACCAAGTCCATTGCTCCACTTACTACTAAAGTTTTTGTATCTGTATCTAAACTATCCATTATAGTTTGTCCTTCTACCACCAAAGAACCCGATATTACTACCGAACCACTTACTCTTAAATCTTCTGATGGGGCAGTTGAAAAATATGAACCAGTTAACCTAAATGGTGAATCTCCTGCTATTCCTGTAATAGTTGTATCCATCATTTTACCAACATATTGATACGCTGTCATATAAATTCTATCACTTGCTCCTGGTTTATTAGCGTCAAATTGTAATACTCCAGTTTTATAATCAAATTGATAGTCATTAGTTGATACTTTATCACCACCACTCAAAGAACTTGAATCCGTAGTTGTAGATTCATACACCACTACATTATATCCTGGAGTAATATCTTCTGCTACTGCATTTGCCAAACTTACAGCCGAGTATTTATTTGATACAAAATTTGTCTGTTGATTTGAATCAATTAGCTGTGGTGTTATACCATCATCACTTCCTGATGGGTTTACAAAAAACCACACATCTCTATCTACATTTGATTTTGTAAGTGGATGTCTATACCAATACTTCAATATATTTTCACCACCAGACTGATAGACTGAATATTGGTCAGCACTTCCACTAAATGGTAATCCTGAAGATGGTATTTTATCTTGTTGAGAATATATCTCACTAGCATTAACATCTAATACACTCGTAAATGATTCTTGAGCGGTTGTTAAATCCCCACTCGTATATCGTCTACTACCAAGTAGTCGTATCGCTTTTGATAATTCTGAAATTAATCCCATATCTTATTCCTAGCTATAACTCAATGTTATTGAAGTTACAGGAGATGGATCTCCCTTATATCTAATTATCACATATAATTGATTATCGTTACTATCCAAATACATTCCGTCTACGTTTCTCATCGGAACTGTATATTCTGTACTACTTTTACTTCCACCTGTATTGCCATATAAATCTATTGCGGTTGTAAATGGATTTTTAAAATTGTCTGATGCTATACCCGTTTCTATCACACCACTTGATAAATCTGATGGGTCAAAAATTCTTGCTACACCTAAAGAAGCGTTATTTCCACTACCATTACCAGAACTCTCAAATAATATAGCTACAGCTACACTATCAGCAGTAGTTGCGTTCCAATTAACTAATGTTTTACCAACATCAACAGTCATTCCTGTTTTTGTTCCAGCTGATTTTTCAAATCTTCGTATGTAATATCTATATCCTGCACTGCTTGCTTGTAAACTATCACTTGTAAACCAATATCCATAACTACCCGTTGGGTCCACTAAATATCCTGGTTTTACTTGTAAATCATTTCGTCCTAATGTACTATCCCCCTCATCATTAGTTTGAAAACTATCGGTTGTAAAATATGCCCCATTAAATGCTTGTACGTTATCTGCTAATACTATTCTAAAATCTTCACCTGTAAATGTTTCAGTTAAATCTTGTAAAGTATTACTATCATATCCTTGTGCTCTACTATAAACCGCCATACTTCCACTATCAGAATTTTGTCCAAATCTTGTTGCATCATATAATGTAAAAGTTCCTGAATTGGAATTTGATGATGCAGTATTTTTCCAATTTCTACCTCTCGCTCTAAATATTAAATTATAATTTAAAGTATTATTCGATGAACGATTCTGTCCTACATTTTCAGTATTACTATCTAAAGTAAAAGAAAGAGAAGAACTGGCTACTGCTATATCTGACCTATGTGGTATCCCACTTGAACTTCTTTTTGTACTTTTAGTACTATCTATGACATATAAATTGGCTCCTGTGGATTGAACTCCACTATTAGTTACCGATACAGTAGTATTAGATAAAGTTGTTGAACCAATATTTTCCCAAGTATCGGTTGTATTGCTATTAACTAACGGTGAAGAATTATATCCATAACAAGGATCGAAACTCTTAGTAACTTCTGAATCAAATGTGATAGTATATGTTGTTGTTAATAAATATGGTGCCCCACTAAAACTTCTTGATGTGGCTGTAAATGCAGTTAATTGTGCACTACTTGTTGCTACTGCAGTTGGTTGACTATTAGTTATATCTTCTGTTATATTATAATATAAATAAAATCTTGTTGTTGAATCACTTCCATTTTTATATTGAAAGGTACTCATTGAACCTGATTTTAATCCTGCTACGACATCGTGTGTTGCATAATATCCACTTGCAGAAATACTTGTTGCACTTGTTGCTCCTCCAGTATAAAATCTTCCACTAATTGATCCCGCCACACTATTAAAATCTCCGTCTTGATATGCTGCTGGTATAACCGCAGGATTAGCAGATTCAATTTTTGCTAATATCAATCCATTTGATGTTCCAAAGGAACTTATGGAATAATCAAAAACCGAAGATGTAGTAAAAGTTGAATTTTCATCTGGTGTAGCGTCTGCGTAATTATCACTAAATGAATGTGATGCTAATACTCTAACATAAAATGGTGTTGCTCCTCCACTTGTTAATCCACCCATTCCAAAATAGTTAGAATTACTATAAACTGCACTTGAACCACCAGTATTTGCAGTAACTGTATGTGAATTTGTACCGTGTGTCGCTTGAGTTTGTATTGTTGATGGAAGTCTTGATGCATAACTTCCATTAAATGGATTTGTTCCTGTATCATTTCCGAAATCACCTCTATCACTTGACTGTACCCAACCTTTTAATGTTAGATAATCTTGAAGTTCTCTATATGAACCAGTATCACTCATATCTATAAATGCTGATGAAGTCCAATGTTGTGATAACCTTGCATTTTCATAAGTTGAACCTAACACTCCATCTAACAATGAACCTTTACTTGTAGTTGAACCTTGTGTATGAGATGTGGAAAGTGTATTCCAATATTTTGTATTTTCAGTTGGGGATGATGTATCTATTGAATGACTAATTATCCCCGCCACAAATCTTAAAATTTCACTTACATTGGTAGTATTATCAAAATTATTAAAATAACTTCCATCTAAGCCCTGTCCCCAAGGATTAGAAGTTGGATATCCATTTGTAATGTTATTTGTGGTAATTGCAGTTGATCCTGATACTGATGAACTAACTACAAGAGATGCCATAAAACCATCTCTCCATTTCTTAGTTGTACTACCTAAATCATAGGTAACATTTGCATTTGGTATAAGATTAGAAGTGAAATCTGCAGCTACAGTTACAGAATCCGAAGTTGCATCACCAATTGTGATATTACCACCAAGAGTTAAATCACCAATAAAATTTGAATTACCAGCTACATTTAAATATCCAAATGAACCAGTTGAAGATACATCTAAAGATCCAGTAACACCTGAACTACCAGAAACTTGTAGTGAACCTGTTAAAACGGGGTCTAATTGTTTTAATCCGATATAAGCCATTTAAGTTCCCTATATTTTAATGCTTCTTCTTCTTTTTTCTCTTGCCAATACAAAGTCATTCCTTGTGAAATGTTTTTCTTGTGTACTTTACTCTTTGGTTGTTTCATTTTTTCAAGAGTTTCCATAGTAAGTTTTCTGTCTGACTGTGCACAAGACTTACATACAGAATTATTCCCTATAGCACGGTCAAAAGTGTCTTTTCGTGTGTAATATATTATACGCCCACAGTCTGGACACTTTCGATTTTTTCTATTTTTCCAATGACGTTTTCTCATACTAATAAATATCAAGAAGTAGTAAAAGAAAAGTGGAAGTTAAAAATTAAATTAATTCTTCAATCATTTCCTCAATCTTTTTATTGAGAATTTTGATTTCTTTTAATCCCTTTTTAATCATAGTTGGTTTACCACGATTTATTCCTTTAAAAACTTTTCCAAGATTAATTTTCCAACTATCACCATAAATCCGCAACATCAAAAATATTCTTTTCTCATCTTCCATTTTTTCATCAATAGTTGATTCAGTTTTAAAAGGTGGTCTATCTATATCCGTATAAACTTTACCCAACTCTACATTATCCTTACCACCTAATCGTTCAAATTCAGTAAGACCATCTGGTTCTCTGCCTTTCATCACAGGCTTAGACCACCTTTTTGGTAAATCTTTGAATGAAGTATCATTCCATTCTTTTAATAATTCTTTTAATTTAATCATTTTCAATAGTCTCCTTAACCCACTCATTTATTGGACTTGGTAAATCACCTACATCAAAATATCCCCAATCTGTATGTTCGTGATTTATTCTTGGAATAAATTTTGTTGTTCCCTTCAACACATATAAATAAAACTCTCCACCATTATCTTTCTTATAGGTTTTAACTAATTCTGGAATACCATTTAATACTATTTGTGTTTCTTCTGTAAATTCTCTAACTGAACCAGCCAATGGTTCTTCCCCCTTTTGTATATGTCCTTTAGGAACGTGCCATTTACCTGAATGTTCTCCTAAACACAATAATACTTTATCGTTCCAATAATATAAAACTCCACCAGTATCATCAGAGTCGTTATGTCCTTCAAATAATAAATCTTTGAGTTTAAGCATTAAACTTGCCCCAAGCTATTATTTCATCATCACTTTCTAACACATAACCAATCGAGTCCGTATCTACTTTAAGATAAAACGCCCCATTTGCTTGTTGAATTGTAAGTGCATCATGTTCCATATATTGACCATTTAAGAAAAACATAAAATCATTCTCAGTTGTTGCTGATATTCCGGCTGGTGCTGATGCTGTTACCGCACTAAAACTGGCAGTTGAAGTTCCAATCAAAGTTGTATTTCTCTTAACAAATTGTTTTCGTAAATATGTATCTGCAGAACTTGCTCCCCCTGTAACCTGTGCATCTACATATGATTTAACAGCATTTTCAGTTACTAAAGTAGTAGTACTCGAATCAGTCAAAGAAGTATCATTTGATATTTCATTTACATTATAAGAATTTACATTTAATGAACCAGAAATTAATAGTGATCCTGTCATTGAATGTGTATCACTAATTCCATCTCCAAATTTAGTTGAACCACTTTCATAAAGTATTGACGAAGATACAAGTTCAGCATTAAATGATTGTGCAGTTAAATCACCCTGTATAACTGCGTTACCCGTAACAATCAAATTACCTGTTGTACTTAATGCCCCATCTACTGCCCAATCTCCTGTTACTCCAGTATTAGTTATATCAAGAGAAGAAGTCGAATCACCAACATAAATTGAGTTACTAGCACTAAGATTAGTAAATGTACCTGCTCCTCCAGCAGAAGAAATGGTTTGTGTTAATGCCTCAGAACCATACCAATCAGTTCCACTGTTAGAAATTGTTATACCTTCACCTGCTACAAGTGTAAGTCCATGATCCGTAGTAGTTTTTCTTACTCCCTGAGATCCAGGTCCGGCTATTGTAACTTGTTGTACCCCTTCTTCTTGTTTAACAATAGATGCAACACTTATATCTGTTTCTGCTCCTATTGTAAGTGTCTTTGGAGTAAGATGTTTCTGCATTGTATGAGGTCCGGCTAACTCATTAAATGCCTCTGGTATCAAATATCCTTTTAATGTAACACTAAATTCAGTTCTAACTATTCTTTCTCTCTCTGAAACTTCTGTACTATCAGTATATGCATCAATGGAAGTTCTAAACTTCATCTTACCAGGTTCACCCCAATAAGCACCTTCAGACCAATTAATTCGTTCCACCAATTTATTCATTTGTTCAATATAATGAGTCCAAATCATAAAATCATAAGTTAAAACCATAAAATCGGGAACTGCTACATTATAAAATTCTCGTTGTGGTACTATTCCTTGTTGAACTGAAAAATTATCATATCTATTTGCTTCTGTATACTTTCTTTCAAATTGCCAATGTAATTTAGGTTCTTCAGGATCCATTGTATCCAATGGAATAGTTTCATCCTTTGACATTCCAGTTCGTCTAAATGCAATAGCTGGTAATATAAGTTGTCGTTTCTTATCTCTCATATAACCAAGTTTTTGTACTGCAAACCACCTTTCTGGGGAAGCATACATAACTGGAACTTTTACGGTTTCACCATTATCTACCACAGTTGGTTTTATAACTTCTGTAAAATAGTACATAATAGCGGAATCCAAATCCATCAAGCTTATAGATACATCTTTTACATTATCCGTATCTCTTTTATATTGTCTTGCACGATTTAAATTACCTCTGGAAGTAGAAGTTCTATGTTTTCTTGGTATTGGTTTTTCTCTTGCCATTAAATACTCCTAACTCTTTCAACTCCAAGATTAGAAAATCTAATTCTATAAGTTGCACAAGTTACACTCCAATTATTATCTTGTTGTCCCCCAATAAGTTGGTTTTCATTGACTGCATTAATTTCCCAATGCGCCCAATTCCATTCAAGTATATCACCAATCTCTGGAACTACCGATAAATCAATTAAAGTTTGTCTTAAAATATGAAATGATGCGTCTTGTTGTTCATCGGGTCCAAACTCATCATTATTATAATCAAAATCTGCTGCATCAATTAAACAGGCAAATTTAACACCCGGTTTAAACCGTTTTCCACTTGCTGCTTCACCATATAAATTAGTCATGGTATCATGTGCTGATATTTTGTAAAGAACTACTTGTTGATTGATTATTCCGTCTTTACCGGCTTTAAGATCACCAATCAGTTCTCTATTTACCCGTGTGAAAACATCAAGGTCTCTTTGAGGTAAAAATCTTCCTGCCATAATATTATCCTATGTAAATTGGTAATGGAACTTTAGATAATTTTTCTTGTAATCTCGTTGCTTCTTCACTATCTGCTTCTAACATCAATTTTCTACTTGATGCTTCAAGATTTTCACGAAGTTGAGTTATTAATGCTTCCTTTTCAGCTGAAGCCTCTCCCCTTAATGTATCACCATCAAGAGTTGTTTCTGCATTTGGAATCGGAATAGAACCATACTTACTCCTAACCATTCCAAGTAATTCTTTACTCAATGCAAGTCCATATTTTCTAACCCATTGTTTTCCCACATCATTTATAAACTGATATTCCATATTATTATAAGGAACATTAGAAAAATCTGAAACTGTATTGGATGTTTCTCCATGTGCAGTCTGTGTAGGGTCTTCTCTATCTGATTTAAGAACATATTCAAACCACAACTTATAAGTTGATGTTGGTTTTGGAAAAATTCTTATTTTATTGTTTCTTAATTCAAAAGTATGTGCTGATTTTCTCATTTGGTCGTTAAATTCTATTGCTTGTATTCTCAAAAGGTCTGCGTACATTGGCATCATCATAAATTGAACGGCTGGTGTCATAGAACCCCAACCAAAACCATCTAACATATTATAAGAACCAGCCCCTGTACCTGCATATGGATCAAAATATCTCTGAACGGCTGGTGATGCTTCGTAATATACTCTACGAACTTCAATTGCTTGTCCACTTTCTGATACATCTGCATATAATGTATTTAAATCATATACTTGTGAACCACTATTAACACTAATAGAACCACTTTTAAAATCAATCGTTCCACCAACTCCTGCCTCACTACCATATTGTTCTGAAATCCTAATAGCATCAGCCAAATTAGGTGTAATTCTCTTATGAGTAACATTTGAACCAGTCGCCTGTCCTCGTAGTGATAATAAATTCTCTCTAATATTAAATTGATTTACTTGGGATGAATATTCAGTAATAGATTCCTCAAAACAAGTATAAAATTGTGAGTCTTGTAACTCAACTGCTGTAATTGGATAACCAAGTCTTTTGGCTGACCAATTGGCAAATTTTGGTGCGTCTGATTGGAATGTAGAATCAGTATCATACAACCCAAATGGTGTATTTCCACTTACTGCTGAACCACTTCCTGGCCATATAGCTTCCATATTATATTCTCCTAAAAAAGATATTATTACTCAACTATAAATATAACGGCAACAAAAAAGGGAACTCAAAAGAGTTCCCTTCTTTATTTGATCTATTTAATTACTATGAATTAAACGTAGTTAACGTCTGCGACGATGACTTTACCATAAAACTCAGGTCTGACCATTTTCTTCGCGTAACGAGTCATTACACCCTTACGTGGAGTAAAATTAACTGGGTCATAAACCAGAGGAGTCATGATAAGAGGTACATACGGTGCGTATACAGCGCCGGTTTCAAGGAAATTACTTCCCCTGAATCCCATTAAGATGTCATTTTCTAACATATAAGGGTTTTTGTAAACCGTATATCTGTTATTCAATGCACCAACTTTCTGTACACCCATTGCGTATGAGCTTTTAGTTGCCTCACCATCTGTATCTGCTGCATATCCAGGAATACTCTCGATGATAGTGGCTGTTTCAGGTGAAATCACGATGAAATTAGCCCCACCACGTAAAGTTTTCTGATGGATTGTGTTAGATACTGACTGCAGTTTGTTCCCAAGAGTCTGGAACCACTCACCTTTAGTGTAAGCGTTGGATTGACCCGACACTTCACTAAATGCACCTGATCCGTCATGCTCAAAACCAACTTTAGCTGACCAATATTCGGTCTTAGCTGCTGCATTTGCTTTCAACATATCAAGTATTTCCAAATCAATTTCCATTGAAATGTACTCACTCAACATAGAAGTAAGTTCTGCTTCTGCATCAACTGAATGATAAGCGTTAAGGTCTTGTGCCAACTCAGGAGTCCATATTGCTTTCAGTTTACGAGTCTTAGCGACTATGCTAACTGAACGTAATGCAATATCGATTTCTGGGATATCAACATCATCTGCTGAGTTCGGGGACGGAGTAGTAAAAGTACTCTGTTCGAAATCACCACGAGATGTATCAGCGGGTTGTTTATGGTATTTAATACCAACACCAGATGCGGCTGCAACCGGTGAGCCAACTGCGAAGAAATCAACTTCACTATCAGCTCCACGATAATTCGTGTATGCTGGATAAGTTGTTCCTACACCAGATCCTGATATTACAAATGCCCGTACTCCATTCCAATCAGCATTACTTACGCCATTGGCGGAAGTTGAGAAAGTATATTTATCAATACTTCCTGCTGATATTGAAGCGGAAAGTGAAGGTTCAAATTGAACTTCTTGCCAAGTTGCGGAACCAGTAGTATATGTACCTGCTGCTACTGAACCTGCCAATGTAATAACACTGGATTCTTGGTCGTTAATTGAATATCCAAACTTACCTGCTCCATAGAGTCCACCAGCTGCATCTGCATTAGATGCTGAGGTGTTACCATGAATAAAGGAATTCTGATCGTGAGCTGCTGACTGAGCTGTACCATATTTAAAGTCAAGATAGAAAATAAGACCACTTGGTAGATTCATCGGCTGTACGCTAACGAAATCTTGTGCTGCTAATTCACCAAAGATTCTACGAACCAATGGTAATGCAACACCTGACCACTCTTCAGAATTCGAGCTTGTACCAGTTTTTGAACTTTCGTCTATCAACTGACGTGCTTGGTTTTCTAAAAGAACTGCCATTCCATGTTGTTTATTTGTATCTTCAAGACCTTCGAGTAGTCCAGTAGGCTCCCACTTGTTGACTAACTTTTGGGTTTCTGCTAAACGACTACGTTGAGAATCATAGCTACCCATCAATTGCTCGATGGATTGTAAATTATCTGCCATTTTTTTTCTCCAAATCGTTATAATTTGTTAATGATTATAGAATATTAGCTAACTTCTGGAAGCGTTGTTTCATATCAAATCCTTCTTCAATCACCTTCGGTGCTGATTTAGGTTTGGTAGAAGCAACTGCTTTAGAAGCAGAGCCTTTACTCTCTTTAATTTGTGTTACTGTACTTGCTGGCTTACTACCAAAAGATTCTGCTAAGGTGGCGAATACCAACTTAACTTCTCTAAGGTTAGTAGCTCTATCAAAGTTTTCTACGACTTTCAACTTCTGTTCATTAGTTAAACCGTGTGCACGGAATAATTTGTTAGTGAACAATAGTTTTGCGTTGAGAAGATTAACTTCATTCAACTTACTACGTAGATACTTCACTACCTTGCGGTGCTCTTTGAGCTCAGATGAAAGTTTGGAAACCTGCTCTTCAGCGGCTTCTTCTTCTTCATCTTGTTCTGAAAGTGCTCTCAAGATTTCTTCAAGGTCAATATCTTCACCATCTTCGCCTTCATTCTTTTCAAGGTCGCCATTACGGGCTTCCCATTCATCCTGTTCTGCGACTTTTTGGTATTTTACTCCATTGACTTCAACTAAATCATCCACTTCTTCATCTTCTGAGTTTTCGTGACCTGCTGCTGGTGCGTCTGCGGCTGCTGGTTCTTCCGAACCTTGTCCGACATCAGACGAATCTGCTGCAGCGTCGGCGACTTTGTTGTCACCATCACCAATATCAGAAGATACATCGTTTTCTGCTAATTCAGCTTCATCAGCTGTTTCAGCTTCATCCGAAGAAAGACCATCACCTACTTCACCTTCTTCATAAGATTCTTCGACTTCTTCTTCCTCTTGCTCATTAACTTCATCTTCGAGTTCACGAAGGATAGCTTCGAGGTCGAGTTCATCTTC
>Ga0208638_1001035_pt1 | contig 16218 bp, 16 predicted proteins | sample ETNtaG_34_FD_185753 | JGI IMG/M metagenome (GOLD analysis project Ga0208638, IMG submission 185753) | Marine microbial and viral communities from oxygen minimum zone, Eastern Pacific Ocean - ETNP201306SV51 (SPAdes) (version 2) | ecosystem: Environmental > Aquatic > Marine > Oceanic ...
AAATAAATAAGGAAAAACTAGAAAATCTAAAAAAAAAATACGCTATTTCATTAGATCATCGAATAAATAAGGAAGAATTAAAAAATCTAAAAAAAAAATACACCCTTGGAGAAGTTGACTTTGATTCTGTGATAATTGCAAATTTTGGTGAAAATTTAAAAAGTGTGACCAACTCTTTTTCATTTTCTGACGTAACAGCTCAAGATGTTAAATTTATTACATTAAATCAATGGTTTGATGAAACTCTACTTAAAGAAAGCTCGGCAAATCAAATTTATTTTCCATCTATTAATTTGGCTAATTATTCTAAATTTAGAGAAACTTACTTTAAAAATTATAATAAATATCCAACACAAATTTCGATTTTATCATATGATATATTGGGTTTAATTTATTATATAAACAAAGTTCAAGGAAGTGATTTGAAAAAAAATATTTTTAATAAAAAATCTTATGTTGGAGAAGTCGGCGAATTTTTATTTAAAGACAAAATGGTTACCCATAAACTAAATATCTATCAAGTGCTTGACAACCAATTTTTAAAAATCAATTAATAAACAGATTTGAAATTTTTGAAAAAGCCTTTGACCTATGATCGATTTTGAGTTTTTCTTGTGGTTTTAATTCACCAAATGTTTTGTTATACCCATGTGGAATAAATATAGGATCATAGCCAAATCCATTAGTTCCTTTTTTAATTTTCGATATTCTGCCTTCAACTATTCCGGTGCTTGAAATAAATTTTCCATTAGGCCAACAAACAGTTAAACAGGAAATAAATTTTGCAACTATTTCTTTTCTTTTATTCCGCTCAAATTCAACCTTTTTCAATTCATTATAAACCTTCTCGATGGCAACGTTGAAATCGTTTGTGGAGCCTGCCCACCTCGAAGAATAAATTCCTGGCGCACCAGATAACAGATCTATCATTAGGCCAGAATCATCTGAAATTGCAATTAAATTTGCTTTTTTTGCAAAATACTCTGCTTTAATTTTTGAATTTTCTTTAAAAGTACTTCCTATTTCGTCGGGACTGGGCAAATTTAAATCTTTTGGAGATATTTTGGTAATATTTGCAGGTAATAAATCACAAATTTCCTTAAATTTTCCATTATTATGTGTACCCACAATTATTTTATCAATTTTTTTCATGAAACACTGGAATTTTAAAATTATTTAACCATATAGCATATATATGAAAGTAGAAGAAAAAAACGAAACAGCTTTAAAGCAAGATCAAAGCAACGGTCCTCAAAATAAAAAAGATACCGATGTTGTTATTGAAAAAGATAAAATTCAAGATGAAAAAAATAAAGAAGAGTCGAATGGCAAAAAAGTAAAGGAGCTAGAAGAAAAGGTCCTTAGAACACTGGCCGAAATGGAAAATCAGAGAAGAAGATTCGAAAAAGAAAGAGAAGAAGCTTTTGAATTTGGAGGATTTGCATTTGCAAAAGAGTCACTTGCATTAATCGATAATTTAGAAAGAGCAAGAACATCTTTTATAAATAATAAAAAATTTAAAGAAAATAAAGACTTTTCAAAAATATTAGAATCCTTTGAAATATTAGAAAAAGATTTAATTTCCATTTTTAAAAGAAATAATATTGAACAAATTATTTGCAAAAATAAAAAATTTGATCCAAATTTTCACCAGGCAATGCTTGAAATTGATGATACTTCAAAAGAACCCGGAACTGTTGTTCAAGAAATTCAAAAAGGATACAGAATGAAAGATAGGCTTTTAAGACCTTCTCTTGTGGGTGTTACAAGATTTAAAAATGAAGATGTTAAAAAAGATCAAGAAAACAAGGATAATCATGACAGTAAAAAATAATTGTCGAACTTGTAGTGTTAAAAATAACACTTATATAGGGCAAAAGGATAAATAATTATGAGCAGAGTTATAGGAATAGATTTGGGAACCACTAATTCTTGTGTTGCTATTATGGAGGGAACACAAGCTAAGGTTTTGGAAAACGCTGAAGGAACCAGAACAACTCCTTCGATAGTAGCATTTGGTGAAAATAAGGAAAAATTAGTTGGCCAACCTGCAAAAAGACAAGCTGTTACAAATCCGGAAAATACTATTTTTGCGGTTAAGAGATTAATGGGCAGAAATTTTGACGATCCCAATGTAAAAAAGGATATTCAAACTGCTCCGTATAAAATTATTAAAGCTGACAACAATGATGCCTGGATAGAATCAAGAGGAGAAAAATATTCCCCTTCACAAATATCTGCTTTTATTTTACAAAAGATGAAAGAGACAGCTGAAAAATATCTTGGTCAAGAAGTTACAAAAGCCGTCATAACTGTTCCCGCATATTTTAATGACTCCCAAAGACAAGCGACGAAAGATGCAGGAAAAATTGCAGGTCTCGAAGTTTTAAGAATAATCAACGAACCAACGGCAGCTTCTCTTGCGTATGGTTTGGATAAAAAAGGTGGTAAAAAAATTGCTGTCTATGACTTAGGAGGCGGAACATTCGATGTTTCCATTTTGGAAATAGGTGATGGAGTCTTTGAAGTTAAATCAACTAATGGGGATACTTTTTTAGGTGGTGAAGATTTTGATAATACTATCGTAGACTACCTGCTAAGTGAATTTAAGAAGGAAAACGGAATTGATTTAAGGACTGATAAATTGGCCTTGCAACGTTTAAAGGAAGCTGCAGAAAAAGCAAAAATAGAACTTTCGTCTGCAACACAAACAGAAGTTAATCTTCCTTTTATCACAGCGGACAAAGCTGGACCAAAACATATTAACTTAAAATTTACAAGAGCAAAATTAGAAGCGCTTGTAGAAAATTTGATAAAAAGAACGCTGCCCCCGTGTAAAACTGCTTTGAAAGATGCCGGATTAAGTGCGGCAGAAATTAACGAAGTAGTATTAGTTGGCGGAATGACAAGAATGCCAAAAGTTACGGAGGAAGTTAAAAACTTTTTTGGCAAAGAGCCAAACAAGAGTGTGAACCCCGACGAAGTTGTTGCAATGGGAGCCGCAATACAAGCAGGTGTCTTGCAAGGTGATGTTAAAGATGTGCTGCTTTTAGATGTAACTCCACTTTCTCTTGGTATAGAAACTTTAGGTGGGGTTTCAACAAAATTAATTGAGAAGAACACAACAATTCCAACAAAAAAAAGTCAGGTATTTTCTACTGCAGAAGATAATCAGCCGGCAGTATCAATTAGGGTTATGCAGGGTGAAAGAGAAATGGCTACAGATAACAAATTGTTAGGAAATTTTGAGTTGGTGGGAATTCCAAATGCTCCGAGAGGAGTGCCTCAAATTGAAGTAACCTTTGATATTGATGCTAATGGAATCGTTAGTGTTTCTGCCAAGGATAAAGGCACAGGAAAAGAACAAAAAATTCAAATTCAAGCTTCAGGTGGATTAAATGAAGAAGATATTAATAAAATGGTTAAAGAAGCTGAAGCTAATAAAGAAGCAGATAAGAAAAAAAGAGAAGCTGTGGATGCAAGAAACCAAGCCGATACAATGTTACATACAACGGAAAAAAGTCTAAAGGAACATGGAAGTAAAATTTCTGATGCCGAAAAAAAGGCAATTGAAACAGCGTCTGCAAACTTAAGAAATGCTCTGAAAGGGACTGATTCAGAAGAAATTAAGAAAAAAACTCAAGAATTGGTTCAAGCTTCAATGAAGTTAGGTGAAGCGGTTTATAAAAGCCAGCAAAGTGCTAATACTCAAAATGCGAAAGATACAAACAAAAAAACTCAAAGTGAAAATAAAAATGACAATGTTGTTGATGCGGATTTTGAAGAAGTAAAAGAAGATAAAACGAAGAATAAAGACGAAGAAAAGAGAGCCTAAGACCTACAAACAACGATTGTCCAAAAAGTTTATATGGCAAAAAGAGATTATTATGAGGTCTTGGGAGTTGGCAAATCTACACCACAAGAAGTAATAAAAAAAGCTTATAGAAAATTAGCTTTAAAATATCATCCGGACAAAAATAAAGGTGACAAAGCTTCAGAAGAAAAATTCAAAGAAGCAAGCGAAGCTTATCATGTGTTGTCCGACAAAGAACGAAGGCAAAACTACGATCAATTTGGTCATGCAGCTTTTGATGGAGCGGGTGGAAGAGGTGGATTTGCAAATTTTGATTTTACCAACGCATTTTCTGACATTTTTGGATCAGATATTTTTGATGATTTTTTCGATGGCTTTGGTGGAGGCAGAAGGAGTGGCAGACGAAGACAATCCGAAAATAGAGGTGCAGACCTAAGATACGACTTAACAATATCTTTAGAAGATGCATATTCAGGAATAAAACAGGAAATTGAATATTCATCATCTGAAAAATGCGACAGATGTAATGGCCATGGTTCCGAGCCAGGATCCAGTCCTAGTGAATGTTCTGCTTGTGATGGACATGGTCAGGTTAGGTCCAATCAAGGTTTTTTTACAGTCCAACAAACTTGCCCTCAATGTGGAGGTTCAGGTGAAGAAGTTTCTAATCCATGTAAAAATTGCAGAGGCATAGGAAAAAAACAAACTTACAAAAAATTATCGGTTACCATTCCCAAGGGAGTCGATGATGGAACAAGAATTAGGCTTTCTGGCAAAGGTGAGGCTGGAGTAAAAGGAAGTTCTAACGGAGACTTATATATTTTTATAAATGTTAATTCTCATGATATTTTCAAAAGATCGGAGGAAAATCTTTTTTTTGAATTTCCGATATCAATAGCTGATGCAGCACTTGGAACTATTTTAGAAGTTCCGACTATTGGCGGAGGAAAAGCAAAAGTTAAAATTCCTGCAGGAACTCAGACAGGTAAACAATTTAGATTAAGAGACAAAGGTATGCCAATAATGAGAAGCAGAGATTATGGTGACTTATATATTAGAGTAACAACGGAAGTACCAATTTCTTTGAACAAAGAACAAAAAGAACTTTTAGAAAAATTTAGGACTCTTGAAAACAATAAAACAACGCCTAATATTAAAAATTTCTTTGAAAAAGCTAGGAATTTTTGGAAAAATTAAATGAACAAAATTAAACTAACCATTACTGGATGTTTTGGAAAAATGGGACAGCAACTTGTGAAATCTTCCAAAGGTGCAAGAAGTTTTAAACTAGTTTCTGTTACAGAGGACAGGCTGGTCAATAAAAAAGTATCTGGTTTAAGACCTCAATTAAATTCAACGTCTGCATTTAAAAATGCAAATGTAATTATAGATTTTACAATTCCAAAATGCACATTGGAAGTTTTAAAAATTGCATCAAAATTAAAAAAAAAGGTGGTTATTGGAACAACCGGATTCTCTAAAAAAGAGGAAAATTTAATTAAAAAATATTCAAAAAAGATTCCAATACTTAAGGCTGGCAATATGAGTTTAGGAATAAACTTGTTAATGTATTTGACTGAAATAGCATCCAAATCACTCGGAAATAATTTTTTAAGCAAAGTTTTTGAAGTTCATCATAAACACAAAAAAGATCACCCATCAGGAACTGCCCTAATGCTTGGAAAGGGTATTGCAACAGGAAAGAATAAGAATTTTTATAATTTAATGGGAAAAAAATATTTGAATAAAAAGATTTTTCCTTACAGTAAAAAAATTAATTTTAATTCAATTAGAAAAGGCGAAATTGTAGGAAACCATAAAGTTTTATTTTCAAGCGGAAAAGAAACTATCACCTTAGATCATGAAGCGTTTGATAGAGCTCTTTATGCAGAAGGTGCCTTTACCGCGGCTAAATGGCTAATGGGCAAAAAACCTGGTCTTTATTCAATGAGAAACGTCTTGAATTTTAAATGAAATCAGGAGAAATAAATTCTCTTTTTAAGAATTTAAGCAAAGTTATAAAGAATCCTAAAAGTGATCTTAAATACAAAAATAAATTTACTCTTTTAGTATCGGTTGTTCTTTCTGCTCAATGTACTGACGTTAATGTTAATAACGTCACCAAAAATATTTATCCAAAATATAATAAGCCTGGACATTTTATTAAACTTGGAAGAAAAAAAATAGAAAAAATAATTAAAAGCATTGGTCTTTTTAGAAATAAAGCCAAAAGTGTTTATTTATTATCCAAACAATTGATTGAAAAACATAATGGAAAAGTACCAAAAAATTTTGACGATTTACTTGCCCTTCCAGGAGTAGGAAGAAAAACTGCAAATGTAGTTTTAAATGAAGGTTTTGGGTTTTCAACTATTGCGGTTGATACTCATATATTTAGAGTTAGCAACAGAACTGGATTGGCTTTTGGTAATAATCCGGATCAGGTAGAAGAGGCCCTATACAAGGTAGTTCCAAAAAAATATTTAAAAGACTCACATCACTTATTACTTTTGCACGGAAGATATACTTGCAAATCAAGGACACCGTCATGTAAGAAATGTGTCATAATCAGATATTGTAGATATAATCAAAAGGAACTCTGATGAAAGTACTGGGAATTGGAAATGCTATAGTTGATGTAATTTGCAAAGTGGAAGAAAGTTTTTTATCTGAAAATAATCTTACAAAAAGCACTATGAAACTTGTTGATGAGACCGAATTTAAAAAACTATTATCAAATTTGAATATTGAAGAAACAATGGCAGGTGGTTCTGTTGCAAATTCCATAGTTGGGTTATCACAATTAGGAAATCCAGTTTCCTTCATTGGAAAGGTAAATAATGACGAATTAGGTGATAAATACGAAAAAAGTTTAATAAAAGAAAAGGTAAAATATTGTTATCAAAAAAAAGAAGAAACAATACCAACGGGAACTTGTTTGATTTTAATTACTCCTGATTCTGAAAGAACCATGTGTACTTTTTTAGGTATAGCTGGAAAAGTTAGTGATAAAGATATTGATAAAAATGCAGTTAAAAATAGTGAATTAATTTTTCTGGAAGGTTATTTGTGGGATGAGGGTGAACCTAGAACTGCTTTTAATAAAGCTATAAATATCTCTAAAAAAACTGCAATGACATTATCAGATAAGTTTTGTGTTGATCGTCACAAAAAAAGTTTTTTAGATTTGGTAAATAATAAATTAGATATTACATTCGCCAATGAACTAGAAATCTTATCTTTAATTGATGCTAAAAGTTTTGATGAAGTAATTTCATTTAGCAAACAAATTGGAAAGCTAGTTGTTATTACTCGTAGTGAAAAAGGAAGCCTTGCAATACAAAAAAATGAAGTAATTGAATGTGATAGTCAAAAAAATTTAAAAATTGTTGATTTAACCGGAGCAGGTGATCTTTTTGCGGCAGGTTTTTTACACGGCTATGTAAATAAATTATCAATAAAAAAAAGTCTTGAAAAAGGTACTGAAATGGCTTCAAAAATTATTCAAAAAATTGGAGCTAGACTAAACTAATATTATTTTTTTTTTCTTCTAAAGCTTCCTTTGCCTTTTTTAGGCTTTATAACTCTTTTTTTGTACTTTGGAGAATACAAGTCTTTTGCTATTGGATTTCTTCGACCCATCTAAATATAATAGCCCTTTTTATTATTTTTAATAAAATTATTGTCATTAAAAGAATCTAAAAACTTTTTTCTTAATCGGTGAACATGGGTCTCAACCGTATGGGTTTCCATCCTTTTAGAATATCCCCAAACCGATTCGAGAATATTTCTTATTGTTTGAGGTTCTTTGGAATTTTTAAGAAACAGTAATAAATCTTTTTCACGTTCTGTCAATTTCAATTTATTTTGATCGTCAACAATCTCTCTAGCATTTAAATTAATTGTATAATTTAAAAGTTTAACTTTTGAATTAATTGCAAATTTGGATTTAATATATGCTAAATTTATTTTCTCTATAAAGTTATTCAAATCAAAAGGACAGTAAATTAATTCATATCTTTGAAATTTTGTTTTAACATTTATATTATTTTTTTTGCTGGTTAAATAGAAAATAGGATTGTCAATTTTAAAGCTGGATTGTTCGATTGATTCAAAATTAGAAAGATGGGTAACTATAATATTTTTTATGATATTATTCTTAGTATTTTTTAGACAATCGCTTAAATTTTCAAAAAATAAAATATTCATCTTTATAATAGCTTCCTTTTCTTTAAGAACATCAGCTAAAATTCTTTGTCCTATAATATTCAATGTGATATTTTTCATTTTAAGACTATACATCATGTTGATAAAAATAAAAAAAAATGGAGTTTTGATTTTTAAAAAATTTCGATTTAGATGTGTTTTAGGTAAATTGGGAATAAAAAAAAATAAAAAAGAAGGTGATAAAACCACTCCACGGGGGATTTTTTCTTTGGGAAAACTTTATTATCGATCTGATCGAATTAAAAAAATAGAAACCCATTTAAAATACAAGGTAATAAAAAAATACACGGGGTGGTGTAACGATTCGAATGACAGAAAATATAATAAGGAATTTGATTTAAATTCCAAAAAAAAAGGTGAAAAACTATTTAGAAAAGATCATAAATATGATGCATTGATTCCGATTAATTACAATTTAAATCCAGTAATTCCACATAGAGGTAGTGCAATTTTTTTACATTTGACTCAAAATTATAAACCAACGGCTGGCTGTATAGCTATCAGCATTAAAAACTTTTTGACTTTGGCAAAATGTATCAAACCATCGGATAAAATAAAAATTGGTTAACTGGTATTTCTTTCGCCTAAAATTTTTGAACCAATTCTTAAAAACGTAGACCCGCATTTTGTTGCAATTTGATAGTCACTGGACATGCCCATGCTTAAATGACAAAGATCCGTTTGATTTTTGAGTTTGTTTAAATGCAAAAAATATTTTTCTGGATCATCGTTTATTGGCGGTAAGCACATCAATCCAATTATGTTTAAACAAAGACTGTTCTTACAATAGTTTACAAATTGGCCTACATTTTTTGGACTGATACCACTTTTTTGAAATTCCTCTCCAATATTAACCTGCACAAAGGTTTTGATCTTTTTATTTAGTTCTTTTTCACACTTAACAATTTTTTCAACTAATCTATAACTATCAACCGAATGGATATAATCAAAGATATTTAAAGCTGCCTTGGCTTTATTTGTCTGTAATTTGCCTACCATGTGTAACTTAATATTTGAATGTTTTTTTTTAACTTCTTTCCATTTTAATTCTGCTTCCTGGACTTTATTTTCGCCAAAATGGACATGACCAGCATCAATTAACGGAAATATTTTATCTATGGAAAAGGTTTTACAAACGACAATAATATTGGGGTCTCTGTTTTGTGAATTATTTTTTATTAAAAGTTCTTTGATTTCAGATTGAATCGCCATTAATCTTTCAACAATATTATGCATAAAAATAAGCTACCAAAATATTTTTTGTTTGTTGATAAATATGAGAAAAATATTTTAAAAAATGATATCATAGATTTGGGAATAATTTACAGAAATTATTTAAAAAAAAAAAATGAAAATGATATCTGTAAATTAAGATCATATTGCAATAAAAAAAAATTAAAATTTTATATTTCAAACAATCTGAGGTTAGCAATTAAATTTAAAACCGATGGAATTTATATACCCTCATTCAATAAAAGAATGACTTTGAGTAAAGCAAGTCTAGGCAAAAACTTTAAAATCATCGGATCAGCTCATAATCAAATGGAAATTAAAAAAAAAATAGACCAAGGGTGTGAAGCGATATTTTTATCGCCCGTATTTGAAATTGAAAAGAGTAGAAAATATTTGGGAGTCTGCAGATTTAAGTTATTGACTCTCAAATACAAGAGGAAGTTTATTGCTTTGGGAGGAATAAGAAAAAAAAATATAAATATTTTAAAAATGCTAAATATCTATGGAATGGCCGGAATAAGCCTCCTAAAAAAAAACCGGCCTAAAAATTTAGGCCGGTTTTTATAAATTTGTTTAATTTAGCTCTTAAAACGCAATTGATAGATTGATTTCAGAATGTGTATCGCCAAGTTTGTATATACTACCTGCATTACTGCCTCTAACAAAGTTATGAGTTCCCTTCAAAGCTACAGGACCCAAGTTCAATGCCGCAGACCAACCATGGTATTTTTGTGTTTCATATTCATATGTATCACCACCACGTATCTCTCGGCCATCTCCCTGATCATTACTGTCAGCTCCCTGTCTACCTTCGTTAGCAATCGCTGCGTTAGCAACTGATTGAGCCGGAAGCCCTCTATTACGGTCATTGTATCTAAATTTATCATACCCTACACCGTAACTAAGAGACAAAGTATCACCAAATACTGCGGCAATACCACCTACAATCGATCTTGTATTCATGATTGCAGAAGATTTAGTTGTTGCAAGATTCTTGAACGTTGCTTGCGTTCCCAAATGTAAAGGACCCAACTGCAGTTTCGTAAACATACTACCGCCATACGGATTGTGCTTAACACCATTATTACATGAGTTATGATCACCCCCGTTTGCATAGCTGGAAGCCTCATTTTGACAGTTTCTTTCATGCAACTCCGTCTGAGCAGCAAGACCCCATCTAAAACCAAAATGGGCTGCATCGTAGTCAACGAAATCAAGAACTACATCCACACCTTTGACTCCATCAGCACCTCCTACAGAGCCGTCGCTTACATGATCTGCGCTCATTCCAGAAGCATAAGATATTGAAAATCCAGTACCAGCAACAGGCGCCTTAACTGTTAAGTTAATCACACCTTTACTAGCTGAAACTGCTCCAAGATCAGATATTCCGGTTGCAAAACCATAGTCTACTTCTTCCCAAGCTGTTGGTACAATATTATCAACCGCATTCGCGCCTGTACCTCCACCTCCAGAATCATAAGTAAGGGTAGCTATACCACCCATATTTATGGCTATGCTTGCACTAGATAAAGCTGCTGCATCCGTCCATCCGATATTTGTAGCCCACGTTACACCACCACCATCAGAAAGGTCGCCACCAGCACCAAAACTAATATTCTTTTTTACTCCAAGTTTGTTACCGGATACCTCGTCATGATCAAGGTTTGTATAACTTAGCTCATAAACACCAGATACCGATACCCCGCCTGCCTGTGCGGCAGATAAAGATACCAATGTACCAGCAAGAGCCGATATACCAATGTTTTTCAATTTGTTCATAAAAAATACTCTCCTTTCTTTTCTATGTTAAATTAAAATGACATCGATAAGTTTAGCTCTCTGTTATCATCATCGTTCGTAGTACCATTCATGTTCTTACCTGAGTTATCAGTGAACTTGATAGCCATAGGACCAATATTGTAAGCAGCAGAAATTCCTTCGTATTCTGACTGATTATTTCCTCCACCATAGCCTGAAGTTTCACCATACTGATAAGATACAGATAATGAATCATTTACATTAAACGAAACACCGTAAACGTCTGTGTCATATTTTTTAGTACCATCGTCTACTTCAGCTACTTGATAACCAATAGACAGTGGACCATATGCGTAAGTAGCAAAGAAAGTTTCTTCGTCTAAATCTTTGTTAGCCGCTTTACAGTCTTCGCATGTTCCTATAGCACCACCAACTCTAAGACCAGGTACCATTTCCGGACTCCAATCAGCAGCGAACTCCCAAGCTTTTTTACCAGAACCTTCTGAAGTTCCGCCATCAGCATTAGATGCAGCACCACTTCTTGGTTGGAACGAACCACCAAGTTGCAAACCTGAAAATTTAGGCAGTTTGTAAGTAATTGATCCATCTGGGTCAATCGCGCTACCACTCAATTTCAAACCTGTATCCATGCCAGCATCAGCTTCTTCAAATGCCTGCGGCACAACGTTGTCAAGTGCGCTTCCATAATCCGCTCCTGAACCTTGATCAACTACAATAGTTCCTAATGAACCCATTCCAATTGTAATACTAGAACTTGCCCATGCCGCTGCATCAGAAAGATCATGCATTACGGAAACTGTCCAACCATTGTCCAGTTCTCCCGAACCTTTAAAGGTAAGGTCTTTTCCCATACCAATAGGATTACCAGTCATCTCAGTGGAATCCTTTTGGACATAAGATAATTCAGCTGTACCAGTCACCGCCATTGAACCTGCTTGAGCAGCAGATACAGAGGCCAGCGTTCCGGCAAGAGCTGTAATACCTATTTTTCTTAAATTATTCATAAGTTTCTCCTTTTCTCTTAATAATTAATTATTATGAATAGTGCATAAATATCACGAATAACCACTGCGTCCTTGAAACAAATCCAATAAATACTATATTTTTTATTAAATGTTGTATAAATGTCACTAAGGCCGAATGTTAATTAAAAACAATAAATTCGCCATTTTTTGAGATAACTAAGATTTTATTAATGTACAAGTTGTATTAAGGTTAAATTCATTTGATATTTGTGTCTAACTACATATTGATTGAAAGAAAAAAATGATTGGTCCTAATTTAATAAAACCGATTTTACCGATTTTGTTTTTATTATCATTTCTATTAACTTCTTGTGGAATGCTCAAACCCAGCGATGCCAGGAAAGTAAGTCCTAATGTTGATGAAAGAGTTCAACAAGCTATTCAAGAAGGAAGGGGATTTAGTCTTGGAAAAGGAATAGGAAAGGGAGGAACAAATTTTGAATTCGCTTCCTCAAATGAGTTATGGAGAGCTTCATTAGAGGTTTTAGACTTTCTGCCTCTCGCAAACGTAGATTACTCGGGAGGAATTATTATAACAGAATGGTACAGTGAAGGAACTTCAAGTGATGAAGCAATTAAAATCACAGTAAGATTTTTGTCTAACGAGATTAGGGCAGATGGTCTTTCTATAATTATCCACAAAAGAGTCTGTAATAAATTTCAACAATGCACAACTGCCAAAATTAAATCAACCTTGGAAGAAGAAGTAAAATTAGCAATTCTAAAAACAGCTACATTGCTTGAAAAAGGAAAATACAAAAAAAACCAAGAAGAATATATTAAGAAATACGGAGAAGGGCTTAAAGCTCCTGGTAAAAAACACGGGAGTAACTAATAATTCTCAAAATTATAATCAAATAAGTGAATGCAGAGATATAACTTTAAAACTGCCGAAGAAAAATGGCAGAAAATATGGAAAGAAAAAAAAAGTTTCAAAACTTTAATAAAAAAAAATAAAAAAAAATTTTATTGTCTGGAAATGTTTCCTTACCCTTCAGGCAGCATACATATGGGACATGTAAGAAACTATACCATAGGCGATGTCCTTGCCAGATATAAAAAATTAAATGGATTCAATGTTTTGCATCCAATGGGCTGGGACTCTTTCGGAATGCCTGCTGAAAATGCTGCGCGGGAAAATAATTTACATCCGATGATCTGGACAGAAAAAAACATTAAAACAATGAAAAAACAATTAAAACTCTTGGGTCTTTCAATTGACTGGGACCGAGAAATTTCCACATGCAATACCAAATATTACAAGCATCAGCAAAAGTTTTTTTTGGAAATGTACGAAAAAGGATTGGTAAAAAAAAAAGAAAATTATGTAAATTGGGATCCTATAGACAAAACAGTTTTGGCCAACGAACAAGTTATTAACGGAAAAGGTTGGAGATCTGGGGCAACTGTCGAAAGAAAAAAACTTTCACAATGGTTTTTTGATATTACAAAATTTTCACAACAACTTTTGGATAGTTTGGAAAATTTAGAAAATTGGCCCAATAAAGTAAAATTAATGCAAAAAAATTGGATTGGAAGATCTCTTGGATGTGAAATTGACTTTGAAATATTGGGAAATGATCAAGTTAAAACAATAAGTTGCTTTTCAACTCGACCAGATACGCTATTCGGATTATCTTTTTTGGCAATATCCGTTGATCATCCTGTGTCCAAATATTATGAAAATAGCAAGGAATTTATTAATTTTAAAAAAGAATGTTCAAAAACCGGTACAACCGAAGAGGCACTGGCTAATGCAGAAAAAATTGGTTTTAAAACAAATCTAATTGCTATCAATCCTTTAGATAAAAATATGCAAGTGCCAGTTTATATAGCTAATTTCGTCTTAATGGACTATGGCCTGGGTGCAATCTTCGGGTGTCCCGCTCACGACCAAAGAGACTTGGATTTTGCTATAAAATATGGGTTACAAGTAAATCCTGTAGTTTTGCCTCCCAATGAAGACAAAAAAAAATTTAAGATAAATAAACAGGCATACACAGGAGAGGGAGAAATAATAAATTCAAAATTTTTAGATGGTTTAAGTGCTCCAGACGAATCTATATTAAAAACTATTTCAACACTAGAAGAAAAAAAGGTTGGAAAAGGAAAAATTAATTTTAGACTTAAAGATTGGGGCATCTCAAGACAACGTTACTGGGGCTGTCCAATTCCAATTGTATACAATAAAAATGGTGACATTATTCCTGTTCCTAAAAAAGACCTACCTGTAACTTTACCTAAAAATGTAGATTTAAACTGTAAAGGAAATCCTTTAGATCAACACCCAACATGGAAGTACACAAAAATTGATAACGAAGAAGTCATTAGAGAAACTGACACTTTGGATACTTTTGTGGATTCATCATGGTATTTTTTAAGATTTTGTTCCCCACATAATTTAAATTATGGATATGATAAAGATGACTTAGACTATTGGATGCCTGTTGACCAGTATATAGGGGGTATAGAGCATGCAATCTTGCATCTGCTCTATTCACGTTTTTTTATGCGTGCAATCGCTTACAAAAACAATAGTTTTAAGTATATCGAACCTTTTTCTGGACTTTTTACCCAAGGAATGGTCTGCCACGAGACTTATAAAGATGAAAAGGGCAAGTGGCTTAGCAAAGATGAAATTGAATTAGTCGATGACAAAACTTTTATAAAAAAAGGATCTAGAGAAAAAGTTACAGTTGGTCCCTCGGAGGCCATGTCTAAATCAAAAAAAAACATAATTGATCCTGAAAATGTGATTCAAAAATTCGGTGCTGACGCAATAAGATGGTTTATCCTATCAGATAGCCCCCCCGGCAAAGATATTCAATGGTCTGAAGAAGGAATTTCTTCTTCATTTAAATTTATTCAAAAATTATGGAATTTAAATTTAAATATAATTGGTAGAAAAGACAAAAAAATGGACGAAAATGAAAATAACAAATTAGAAAAGTATACTGTTAAAATGTTTTTTAATATAAATAAGAATCTAGAAAATTTTCAATATAATGTAGTTATTGCTAACTTTTATGATATTTATAATAATTACATCACTTTCATTGACAATCAAAAAATCTCGAGTGATTCTTTAAGAAAAAATTTTGAAAAAATTTTAGTCTTGATCATGCCAATTTTACCTCATTTTGCTTCTGAATGTTTGATAATGTTAAATCCAAAATTAAATCTAGAAAATATTTCTTGGCCCCTTTATGATAAGGTTTTAATGGAAAATTCTGATTGTAACATTGTAATTCAAATCAATGGAAAAAAAAGGAGTTTGATCAGGTTGCCAATTAATTCTGAAGAAAAATTTGTAATAGAAAAAGCTAAACTAGAATCAAATGTAAAGAAATATTTAATTAATAATAACATTAAAAAACAAATTTACGTTAAAAATAGACTTATTAATTTTATAATTTAAATGACTAAACTTAAAAAAATTTTTATATTTCCTGTGCTCTTTCTGTTTTTTTTAAGTTGTGGTTACACACCTATTTTCTCTAAGAAAGAGGTAAATTTTACTATAGAAAACATTAAATTTTTGGGTGACAAAAATGTTAAAGAAAAAATTAGCCACTCACTATCCAATTATATAAATAAACCTAATAAAGAAAAAAAAGTATCATTAATCGTCAACAGCTCAAAAAAAATAAACGTTGCTTCAAAAAACTCCAAAGGAGAAGCTCAAACAAATAAAATTAGTATTGACGCAAGTGTTAAAATAATTTTATCTGAAAATAATTTTCTTGTAAAAAATTTCAGTAAATCATCAATATACGCTGTTATTGATAGAAAATCTGAACAAAAATTAATTGAAAATAAATTAACTGAAAATATGTCCAGTGAAATTGCTCTACAAATTATTTTTGAAATATTAAAAAATACTAAATAAAAAAATTAAATGTTAATAAAAAGTTACGAAATTTTGAAAAAAGATTTAAATTTTTTAAATTCCTTTCTGATTTATGGCAAAAATATCGGCTTAAAACAGGACATAGTAAAATCTGTGATTGGGTTAAAAGAAAAAAAAAATATAAAATATAAACAATTTAAATTTGAGGAAGAGGAAATAATAAAAAATCAAAATGATTTTTTTAATTTAATTTTTTCTGGTTCTTTATTTGATAAAAAAAAAGTTAT
>Ga0208638_1001049_pt1:0-5000 | contig 16126 bp, 7 predicted proteins | sample ETNtaG_34_FD_185753 | JGI IMG/M metagenome (GOLD analysis project Ga0208638, IMG submission 185753) | Marine microbial and viral communities from oxygen minimum zone, Eastern Pacific Ocean - ETNP201306SV51 (SPAdes) (version 2) | ecosystem: Environmental > Aquatic > Marine > Oceanic ...
ATACACGCCAGGTATTCGTGATTTTCAACTGGAACCGGCGCACCCCAGAATGCCACAATAGAATCCCCAATATATTTATCCAGGGTTCCATTTCGGATGAGTAAAACATCTGTCATCTCTGTTAAATACTCATTCATCAAACTAACCATTCTCTCTGGCTCCAAAACTTCAGAAAAGGCAGAGAAACTCTGGATATCAGAAAACCAAGCTGTATGATATCCTATGTCACCCCCTAATTTTGGTTCTTGTTTTTCTTCATACATTTGATCGATGAGATCCGGGGAAATATAATTGCTAAAGGTATTCTTTAAAAACCGTTTATCCTTCTGTTCATTTATAAATTGATAAAGCATATTGCTGGCATAGGTCACAATGATACCCGCTAAAGGTGCCACAATTGGAACTACCAGTGATTCCCCAATCCCCGGTAATGACACTTGGAACCAATTCAAATGTTCTTTAACAAAACCACCAGGAAGAATATTTGACAATGTGGATTTGATAAACCAGAAAAGATCCTGGGTAAACAAACCACAGACAATTGCAAAATAGATTAGTCCTTCAATAAGCATTAGAAATCCACCGAGGACTGGGGTTACATAAGTTAACGTTAAAAACGCAATTACAGATAAGAGACTAATCAGCAAGCAATGCTGCAAGAAACCTTTGAAGTATCTATACTCCACATCGGTAAGTAAATTGGTAATTTTTCCTCCAAACACCTTCAAATAATTCTCATGGAGAATAGTCTGAATGGCATTGGCATGAGTTTCCATTCCCGGTGTAATCTGGGACACCCCAATATAATTGTAAAACGGAGTTTTTTTATAATCATGATGTACTTCTACTACTGTTCCAATCATTACAATTTTGTTATAAAAGGGAGAATTCGTAATATCGAAGTCTCCCCCGAATCCCATTAATTCCATCATTGCCTGTCGTTCTGTTAAATCCTCAATACCATAGATCCATCCCGGAATCGCCCCCTCCATGAATTGACTCATCCAATCAATATCTTCTTCAGGCTCTCGTAATATTACCTCTTCTGTATCGATTACCTGTGCAAGTGAAAAACGGGGGAATGTTCCCCAGGGAGGCAAACTTACTGAACCCTGTTGAAATTTAAAGCCGGAAGCCGGTCCATAATAATTAACAGAAAAATCAAGTCCAACTCCATTTGATTTAATCAAGTGGTCACCGTAGTTCCAAACCAAGCGGCCCTTATCAAACCTTGTTTTTAACGTGTCTGACAAACCTTCAAAAGCTTTCACACATTTTAAGGCCAAGGTAAGGTACATTTTTGTCAGCAAGGTATCCTGCGGAAGATAATTACCCAAGGCATAATTACGTGAGAAACCATCTTTATCCATAAGATCATTTATTAATCCGGTCTCCGGATTAGCCTGCATAATCGCTTTCACCGGACGGGCAATATATTGCGGTGGAATCATATTCAAATCAGTAGCTATTTTTGTGTTGATTACCACTTCAGTTCCATTCTCGATAGCCTCTGCAATTGCCTCGCCAAATACTTCATCTCCATGACGCGGAATGAGTTCCTTCAATTCTCCAGATTGAACCTCATCAGCAAATTGACGTAAATAATCTGATTTTGTCTCTGGTGCATCAAATTGAATGTCAAACGCAATGACCTTTGCTCCAGCCTTAGTTAAATTGCGAACGACCTTTGCCCATATGGTTCCTCTTGGATAAGGGTATGCTTCCGGCATGAGCCGATAAGCTTCATCATCAATCTCAACTAGCACAATATCCGTACCTAAATTAATGTACGAAGAATCACTGGCTTGCCATCCAGTTAGGGGACCCCGCACCTCATGAAAACGATAATCATATAATTTTAACTCTAAGAAATCAAATATCCCGAACAAATGCAGAATGCTTACCAGAAAAATTGACCCTGCAGTTAAACCAAAACCAATTCCTTTTGATTTTATAAATTTTATAACTTGTTCCATTGTTCTAAAATCTGTATCCAGCTGTTAATATTAAACTCGATGTACTCCAACTCCACACATTATCACTAATCAGATTTTGACTCAACTGTAAATTACCCGATACTCCCATATTTAATTGCTCCAGAATTTTATAACTGCCTCCTAATTTACCTCCATATAATCTGGAAGTCCCAACATCAAAAAAGGAAACACCTCCTGTGAGATTTATGGTATTGTTTCGCATTGAATAATTTGCAGTTAACCCAAGACCTGTCCATGAAAAAATCTGGTCTCCAGAATCAGTTGGCATAATTAACTCTGTCTTTGTTACACTAAAAAGCGTTCTTAATCCCAGTCTTAACTGAGTTGAAAGGTTCACAGAATACCCTTTTGTATTTGCTTTCATAAATAAGTACCCTGAACTTCGCTTGTTGCTGAGTTCATCAGAATTTTTTACCGTATTAATATTAATGATCAAATTTTGCTTAAATCCCTTTAATTCAAAAGGGAAGTTTACAGACATAACCGTATTCACCATTTTTGAATTTTCTCTAGTGTCTGGTTTGCCCTCTTCTATTAATTCCATTTCTTGAAAATTATTTTTATTGACTGATTGAACATTGACCATGATTGAGGGTACACCAGGGCCGGGCATTAAATTAAATGAACCGGAAAATGTATTCGTACTTAATGGATCATTGATTGACGAAAGGATTTTGTTATCCTGATGTTTAAAGCTGGTGGTAAGAAATAATTTATGATCCAATAATGCCAAACGGTCCTGTATAAAAAATTCACGTACATTTTTCGTCAGATATGGATTCCCTAGAGAGGTAAATGCTGGTCCGATTTGACGGTACTCAATGCGGAAGCTGTTCCATGAGTAATTTCCCTTCAGTCTGAGACTGAATGCAGCCGACGGCATATTGATAATAGTAGCGATGGGATGATCTTCGAAGGAAACATAATCAATAGGGAGGAGAGGGGTCATATACGGATTTATGATTATATAATCCTTGACACTCGAAGGGTCAAAAGGGATGCTGGATGTGTCAATTTCACCCATGATCAATCCATCCAGAGTATCATCTAAAGTAGTATCCATATCTGTCAAAGTCATAGCTCCATCCCAGATATTTTTATTGTATAAACTCATGTTCCAGCTGAAATCAAATTTTAGGTTTCTGTTATCAAATTCGGAACCAATATCAAACCCGAATACTAAGTTGTCAACAGGATTCTTGCCACCCCAGTTTTTATCAGAAAAACTAATTGAATGACCTCCTACCGTTACAGAATCCGAGAACTGGGAATATGTATATTCCCCAACCGGTATACCGAATACGGACAAACCAGCTATGGTTGTATCTACATTTAAGCGTGCTTGATGGCTGAACAACTTCTCAACGGAGCTTATTTCATCTTTAGCTTTTAAGAAATGTATGCCAAATAAAAACTTTGAATTGAAATCGAATGATAATCTGAATGCATTAATTGCTTGCCTGAAAGTGTATCCAGTCCTATCCATAAAATAGGTTATGCGTCCAGTACTCTTTATGGAGCTTTTATTTGCTACTAGTTGATAACCTCCATCAACTTTACCTGACCACTGAACAGGCCGGTTCAGCTCTCCTTGTACGAATTGAAATCTGAATGATGGCAGTTGTAAATCTATGCCAAGTCCCCTCACTCTCTTACCGTCTAAAAGAAAACTGGAAAGCCTTGGATTAAAATCTCCAAAATGTATATGAAGATAATCCCCTAATTCAATCTTTCCGGAGAACCTATTTTGTGATTGTTGAAATTCAGATTCCCTGCTCGTTATTCTAAATGAATTTCTGGACTTAACCCAGGGTAATCCGATATTCATTCTTCCGTTTAATTCCGAAACATCTTTGGAATATCCACCCAGATATTCTGCTGATTGGCGAACTGATAAATCTCCATCAAAATCAATTTCACTTCGAAGATCTATTCCTGTCCTTGCAACTCTAAATTTCCATTCAATGGGTTCAATAATAAGACCTTGTTTTGTTTTCATTTGTACCTGAATCCTGTGAGTACCCGGTTTAATAGTGCCTGGTACAAGACTAATGATCCCATCACTGACTTCAGTTTGAGATGAATAATCTTCCCCATCAATCTTCAATTGAACCGAAGTTGTATCAATGTTGGGAGCATTAAAAAAAGAAAGCGCAATGACTAATTCTTCAGATAAAACTAATTCCTCGAATTCAGGCGACAGAATTAATATATCAGCAGAAACAAGTAGATTATTCTCCTTGGTATCAAGGAATACCTGGGATTCTTTCCCAGGATGAATTAAAACAAAATGTGGTAATTCATTCGGTGTATCTGTCGGTGTTGCCTGCCAACCACCATCATTTGTTGTAAGCACAATATAATACTCCAATCCACTTGATGAGAGCTGACTCCCAGGTATAATCCCCCGCCAATTTCTATCCTGAGTTTCCATATGAATTTCTTCGTAGTGCATTGCTCCATATGCACGAAAAAATATGCTGGCACTCATTACCGATTCATCTACCAGCATAGTGAGAGCTAATTCAAGATCCTCACCAACAATACCACTCATGGGTTTCTGGTGAATAAAACTATCTTGTTGAAATGAATGAGCAGAATAAAGAAAACAGGCGTTGAATGCTATCATCACTACTAAACAGAATGAAATGTTTACATGACGATACATGAAATAGACAAAAACTAATAGGGAGGGAAAACTATTAATATCGAATCAAAATCGATTTTTCTTCACCATCAGGACCTTCAAAATAAATTCTCAGCTCGTTTTCTGTTTCTTCCTCAGCCTCACTTGGATCCTCAGGTATTGTTGCAGGATCAGTTGTAGCTATAGATAAATCACCATTAGGCAAAGATAATCCTGTATCCCCCCCTGTTACGGAAATACTTTCTCCGGTAATAGAATTCGTAAACGATACAACACCATCTAAAGTAATTAACAAATCTCCCTCTATTGGATCCGTGCTTAACCAAAAATCGGTTCCCTTTACTGATGCAACCGAT
>Ga0208638_1001049_pt1:12500-16126 | contig 16126 bp, 7 predicted proteins | sample ETNtaG_34_FD_185753 | JGI IMG/M metagenome (GOLD analysis project Ga0208638, IMG submission 185753) | Marine microbial and viral communities from oxygen minimum zone, Eastern Pacific Ocean - ETNP201306SV51 (SPAdes) (version 2) | ecosystem: Environmental > Aquatic > Marine > Oceanic ...
TGATTAAAATTTTGCTGCGCAGAAATAAAGGCTGTTCGCGCTCCTTCCCATTGCAATTGCTTCATAAAAGCGTATCCCTGAAAAGTGAGCAAATAAGGATCATTGGTAGATTTGGTCACCGATAATATTCTTTTTGAATTTCCGGAAAGGAGGTCTATATATACATCTCTGTACATTGATGCTCTATACGCATTTGTGCTTTCGCTTTCCAAACCCATGACCTGCTGGTAATACCGGTGAGCCAGTTGATAATTCTCCAACCCCTCATAACAGCGGGCAATGGTAAACAGGACAGCAGGGCGTAATGGATCTTCAGGGAATCTATATAGGAACTGGAAGCAGGTCAGCAGGCAGCGTTCGTAGTGTTTTTCCTTAAACAGGAAATCACAGAATGAGACCATTTCGTCTCTCTGAAAAGCGGTGTAATCTGCCCATTCTTCTTTTACATCATTGGCAGACCTGTAGCGCTGTTGTCCAGATACTGGAAAGACCAGTATGAAAACCATGCCTAAGTTGAATAGGATCCGCATAAAAAAATTCCCCTGTCCGAAGACAGGGGAATTTAATACAAAGTTACCTGTAGAAAAAAGACTAGCGAATCAGAAGCATTTTCTTTCTTGCAATAAAAGATTCACTCCTGAGTTCATAAAAATAAATCCCAGAAGCGGCTGGAAAACCCATAGCATCAATGGCATCCCATTCAAATGTATATTGCCCGGGAGAAAGTACTTTGTTGACCAATGTTTTCACATTCTGCCCCAGGAGGTTGTAAATGGTCAATGTAACAAATTCCGATCCGGATGGTACATCAAAACTGATCTGTGTGCTGGGGTTAAACGGGTTTGGATAATTCTGATTTAAGGCAAATACATCTGGGATAACCTGTCCAGCATCTGCAGCGACTGTTGCTGTGGATACAACAGCGGGATTGTTCTCATCGGGGTAGCCACAGACGACATTTAATAGTTCAGGATCCATGGATGTACCGGGAACATTGGCCAGTCCAAAATAAAATGTGACCTGCTCCGGAAGAGATGCGCCTTCAGCAAGGGTATAGGTAATATGGCACAAGTCACCCTCTTCCCCATTCCCTTCTGTACGGGCACGGGATGTGCTGTATGCCAGAATCTTTAAATGGTCCTCCAGGTAATTAGTCAGGAGTGTCATGGTTCGCGGTGTACCTTCTTCATCAGTGACATTTTCCAGTTTACTTCCTTTAGCATAGCCAGAAAATTCCAGGTCAGCCGCATCATGGTAAATATCCAGTTCAATCCCTCGGATAGGTTCGTGATCAACAATGCGAATAGTAAACGTTACCTCATTGCCATTAACCTGTACACCGTCCACATATCCTAGACAGGCACAAAGCCCCGTTGTAATTTCCTGACCATAAGTTGGATTTGGGCTGCCATCGGGCAACATGGTGCGTGTATCAATGTGATAAGAAGAGTCTGCAGTACAATCTATTTCGGCCCAGACACCTGAAACCAGTAAACTACTTATAATAATTCCAATTGCTTTTTTCATACCTTGTTTACTCTTTACAAATCCAGTATTGAAGTTACTCTTGATTAATGCAAATTCGCAATGCCCTGCTTATTTGATCAAAGCCATTTTCTGCATATGTTGATTTTCACCGGATATCACCTGCAAAAAATATACACCAGTCGGTACAAAATACCCACCCTGATTACGCCCGTCCCATTGAACGGTATGTATGCCCGCATTCATATTGTCATTAATCAGCCTATTAACTAAACGCCCGGACACATCGTAAACACTCACCTCTAATTTGCTCTGCTCTGCTGCAGTAACCCGGAATGTGGTAATCGGATTAAATGGATTTGGGTAATTCCTGCTTACATGGAACGCCAGAGGTGTGATCATTTCATCCGGATCCACCGCAGCCAGGGTCAACCCATAATACCCGCTCCGATGGCGATTGCCGCGATGCAGTTTCCAGGAAGCCACTTCACCCGCTTCCGATTTTACATCAATCACCTGCAGCCCCATAGTGGTGCCAAAGATAAGCTCAAAGTCTCCATCATTATCCAGATCTCCAATAGCCGGGGTGGACTCAACATTACCAGCCACAGTAAACGGGAACTGGGTCAAAGGGATACCATCATGATGAAAAGCATGAATATTACCCGACTTGGTGGAGGTAACCACTTCCAGATCCCCATCATTATCCAGGTCCGCCGCCACAGGACCCGTCAAAGAGTTGGAACCTATATCAACGGGCCAGCCAGCCAGTTCTGTATTGGTTACCGGGTCCCATACATGTACATGATCATCATAACCGGTAAAAAGCAATTCCAGGCTGCCATTGCCATCCAGGTCCGCCACTGTAATGCCGCCGCGAATATCATCACCCGTATCAAATTCTGCCATGATCGTGGCATCATGGTGCAGCACATAGAGATTGCCATTATCATTTCCAGCAGCGATCTCCAGGTCCCCATCCCCATCCAGGTCCACCAGGGTCGCTGGTGAATTAAAACGATTTGAGGTTTCAAATGGAAAACCCGTTTTCACTGCTCCATTCGCATCAAAAACATGAATATGGTTGTCCCAGGATACGGCCACAATATCCATGACACCGTCATTTTCCAAGTCCGCCACCGCCGGACCCACTATTACCTTTTCTGCTATGTCCACCGGAAACCCGGTTACATCACTGCCATCATGATGAATGGCAAATACTTTTCCGTTACTGCTACTCTGGGTGGCAAACACTATTTCCAGGTCGTTGTCCCCATCCAGGTTCGCAAGGGCCGCAGCACCAATGATATATCCCGACTGGTTGTAGGAAAATTCCTGGCTGCCTGTACTGCTGACAATGTATAGATTTCCATCCTTGGAGCCAAAAACAAGCTCCTCCTGGCCATCCCCATCCACATCACCTACCGCTGGGCTGGAGCGGACATCATCATTGGTCTCAAATGGGAAACCAGCTACATCCAGACCGCCAATCATGGTGGCATACATACTGCCATTGTCGGAACCAAAATAGATCTCCTTTAAACCATTGCCATCCAGATCAGCAATGATTGGCGAAGATTTAATTGTGTAATTCTCTGTGGGATAACCATACTGATTGAGGGATAATTCAACAAAGGTTTCCTCAATATTCTCATAAGGATATACCGTATCGCTGGTGGTGATATGGATCGTACAGGGAATATTCCCCAGGGCGGCATCCTCATTGGCATGCACTTCAAACCAATCCAGAAGAGTAAAGGATACTTCGCCTGATGAGATTACATTTGTGAACTCGATTACACTATCCAGAACAGTTAACCTGTTATCTGCTGTGGTTAATGTAAGGGCTACCCCTTCCGCATCCACACCCCAGCTGTTGCCTACATTGGCACGGATTCGTACCGTCTCACCGGGATTAAATACACCATCTCCGTCCGTATCCAACTGGTAATTCAATTCAGCTACATAAAGAGATGGGTAAAAGAAATTATTATCGAGCAGACTTGGATGGTGCTGAGCGATAATGGCATGCATACGATCTCCCTGACCTACTGTAAAATGGTCTGGACATGAGTCTCCCGAATAGGTCATATGGTTATCCACTGGATCATTGCCGGGATCATCGGGACAACTGTCCAAGT
>Ga0208638_1001055_pt1 | contig 16008 bp, 10 predicted proteins | sample ETNtaG_34_FD_185753 | JGI IMG/M metagenome (GOLD analysis project Ga0208638, IMG submission 185753) | Marine microbial and viral communities from oxygen minimum zone, Eastern Pacific Ocean - ETNP201306SV51 (SPAdes) (version 2) | ecosystem: Environmental > Aquatic > Marine > Oceanic ...
ATAAGTCCATTGCTGAATAGGGTCTGCATCATCATCGGTGTAATTAGTCTTGTAGAAGTACAATTTGCTATTGGCTCCATCCTCTGTTATTGCTGCAAAATAATTGCCATCCTTGGACATGGCAACTTCGTAAATATCCTGATTTACGTCATACTTCCATAGATAACCATCATCCCCGGAATCATAGTCAAAAAGTTGGATCTCGTCATCGCTCGAACCGAGCAAAATGAAACGACCATCACCCGAGACAGAAGGTGAAACGTAGACCTGAGAGCCTGTGGTTGCCCTCCAATCATGATATTTCGGTTTTATCTGGAATTTCAGGATGGAAGAGGACGTCGTATTGTATCCGTCCCTGGCCACCACTTTCCAGAAAATAGTGTTGTTTGTCGTCAATCCCGTCTCGGTATGCTGTGTGGCAGTAATGCCTTCAGCTACCATTGAGGACGGATCTATCTCGTCCGGACATTCATCCTCCGGATAATCGCCGGGATCGCATTCGTGAAGGTAAACGTCATAGGTCAGGGAATCGCCATCGGTGTCGGTTGCGGTCCAACTCAGTACTGCGCTTTCCGAGTACCAATTTTTATTATCCTCTGGCGTGAAACCCGAAAGTATAGGTGCCTTGTTGACGGTGATCTTGTTAGGACCCAATATAGAATAATTACTGCTGCTGTTCCATGCTACTACTTTCCAATAGTATGTGTTTCCTTCCGTAAGGCCTGAAGCCGTGTAACTACTCAAAGAAATATTGGAGGCGACCTTGGTCGTTGGGTTGGTATTACCATCCAAATAAACATCAAATTTCAGGTTTGAGAGATTATCATTAGTTCCTATCCACTTAAACTCTGGTGGATTGACAACTTTGGTCTCTGAAATAAGATTAAAAATGGACAAACCACTTGCTGCACTATTGTTATACAAAAGTGCCTGTCCAGAGCCACCAATAGCAATATATCTTCCATTTATAGATATTTTTGGTCCAGCACGATCATATCTGTGCCAGTTGTTATCATTATACCAAAGCTGGACATTATTTTCAATATCATATAAATATAGGTCATCAGACGTATCCACTACCACTAGAAATTTACCATTTCCACTAAGATCCAAATTTTTAGGATTATTACCTGTGTGTGTGATCGTTTGGAAAGGAGTATTCACAGTCATATTGAATAGAAAAATCCTTCCCGAAGAATGGGATGCAGCAAATGTTTTACTATCCCTAGCTATAGAAATGGATTCAAACGACCCCGTATATGCCGAAGTATAGAAAGATTCTACATTACCACTGGTCAAATTGATAGTAAGAATTTTATCATAAGTTAGTGCTTTCGTAGCTGCAATAACATATTTATTATCCCAACTGATTTTTATATTTTCTTCACGTGACTCCTCACAACACATATACACGCTTTTAGTCCACAATGGTGTTGGACTGGAAACTGAGAAACCTGAAATAATATGACGATTACTTTGGGTAACAATGTAACTCCCATCAGATGAGACATCATTTGTTGCTACACAATAACTGTCACAGTCATCACTGGTCTGCCAAAGAGGGGTCGATGAGGAAATATCAAAAACATAAAGACGGTAACCCCCAGAACTTCCACCTGACACGGCTATAGTTTTTCCATTAGCTGAAATACTCACATCATAAATCTCATAAGAAGCCAATGACGATTGCCAAAGTTCTTCGTCACCAGTTAAATTTCTATCGAAAAGGTAAAACGAAGCCCCACCACTAACATGACCTGTAGCCGCAACGATATAGGCCCCATCCGAGGATATATCTAAATCATAAAGATTGTCATTACCTGTATCATAACTCCATAATTCAGTATGATTATAGACATCATGATAGTAAACTTTGCCACCACCACCCACAGTAGCCATATATCGGCCATCATCTGAGATGGTGCTGTAAATCGGGTTACCATCACCAGTCGAAAAGGTGTATTCAGGATCTCTTTCAGTAGCTGCCTCGGAACTCCCTGAAAGCAAAATAATAATGGATAATAAAATGAGGAATCTAAGCGGAAAAACAAACTTGATATTCCTCATAATCCCCCGCAACGAATAATGTGTTAAAATGGTTGATGGTGGGAACTATCGCTTTCCAGTCTGGACATTCCATAGCCGTGCGTACTGCGAATTATTCTCCAATAACTCGTCATGACTTCCAGATTCTATGACCTTTCCCTCATCCAGGACCATTATTGAATCACTGTGCCTTATCGTCGATAAACGATGAGCTATCATGATCGTTGTCCGATCCTTGGATATCACCGCCAAGGATTTTTGTAATGCCTCCTCAGTCTCATTGTCAACCGAAGAAGTAGCCTCATCCAGCACCAATATCGGTGCATCCTTCAATACAGCTCTAGCAATGGATAACCTCTGCCGTTGTCCACCTGATAACTTGTGTCCGCCTTCTCCTATCTGAGTGTCATAACCATCTGGCAGACCCGTAACAAAATCGTGGGCCTCAGCAACCTTGGCTGCCTTTACTATCACTTCATCAGTAGCACCTTTTTTTCCATATGCAATATTCTGCATCACTGTTCCAGGAAACAGAGTTATCGTCTGGGTGACCAAAGAGATCGCAGAACGAAGGCTCTTTACCCTCAAATCCTTGATATCATTCCCGTCCAGAAGAATATTCCCGGAAGATGGATCATAAAATCTCAACAACAACCGAATGACTGTGGTCTTACCGCTCCCAGTGAGCCCAACGATGGCCTGTGTAGTACCTGGTTTGATCTCCAAGCTAAAACCAGAGATCACCTGTTCGCGTTCAGGATAGGCAAAATCAACATCCTGAAAGTTGATCCCACCCTTTACTTTTGTTATATCCAGTTCCTTCTCACCTTCAACAACCTTTATCTCAGTCTCAAGAAGACCAAGGACTCTGACAGTGGATATCATCGCTCTCTGATAGAGATCAAAGGTCTCACCGAGTCTTGTTAGAGGCCAGAGTAATCTCTGCATCATGAAGATCATAACACTGTATGAGGCTATTGCCATGCCTCCATCAAGAGTCACAAAACCACCATGTAGCAAGGTTGCAGTGAAACCAACCAGAATTGCCATCCTGATCAACGGAACAAAGGCTGCACTCAGTCTGATAGCACTGCGATTAGCTTCGCGATATGCCTGAGAAGCTGCTCTGACACGCTCAACCTCGAGTTCTTCACTGGTAAAACTTTTGATTGTACTAATACCACTCAGATTGTTAGAAAGAAGTGAATTCAGAAGTCCCACTTCCTTTCGAACCTCTGCATATCGAGGACCTATACGTGATTGGAACCTGAATGAACCCCAAATAATAACTGGAATTGGAATAACCGAATAGATAGCTATAGTTGGAGAAATGTAAAAGAAAATTGCACTGATTACTATAACTGTGGTGCCAACCTGTAATAGTTCATTGGCTCCTTTATCCAAAAAACGTTCCAGTTGATTGATATCATCGTTCAGTATTGACATCAGCTCGCCCTTGGACTGGTCACTGAACCATGCCATTTCCAACTCCTGGATATGAGAATAGGCATCCAGTCTGAAGTCGTGCTGGACAGATTGAGCTAGATTTCTCCACAAAACACCGTAAAAATACTCAAAGAGTGATTCTAAAACCCAGATTATTACCGTTAATATTGATAGAATTATGAGTTGTTCCTTAGGATCTGTATACCCATAAGTGGACAACACAGATTTCTCCCGCATAACAACAACATCAACTGCGGCTCCAATCAGTAAAGGAGGTGCCAAATCAAATATTTTATTCAGAATTGAGAATAAAGTTGCTAACCACATGGTGGAACGATGCGCCTTCATGTGGGAGATCAATCTTGAAATGGGTGCTTGTTCCACTTTTAATCTCCTTTCCCGGACACTGAGAAGCCCAGATTTATCATTTGTTTATTCAATTCTGGTGGCCTTAAGAGTGTAGGACATTGGAAATGCCACGTGTCCTTTCTTGAATTTCCAACAATTGGGCCGTAGAGATTCGAATACGCCCTCCCATGACAAGACCATTCGCGAGCTGATCTACTGGGAATATGCCAAGTTGACCTCCGATGTCCCCTGCCTTGGCATCTTTGAGGTATGAGACGCGGTGCAGGACGGAGAACCAGGGGGTTATCCGGGTATTCCGATACATATATACTTTGGAGGTATAATTGACTACTTTTTAAACATATATGTTTAAAAACTTTATTAGATTGGAGCCATGCTACACCTGTGTCGCCGCTGACAAACCCCAAAGGCATGCTGACGCTACGACCATAACGGAATCCTTCCTGCTGCTGCTTGTATGCCTAACGACGAGCCCATGATAGAGTATCTGTACCAATGTGGCACTGGAGATGGAGCAGGGACTTACCATCGACAGTTCCCAATTCCTTCGGTTCCCATAGCCCAAGTTGGCATTCACCATCCAGAAATTGCTCAATCAGGTAGAACCAATCCCCACTTCCTTGAGCATGCATATGGGCTATGGAATCCCAAGACTTCCGATTGTCTTCGAAAAACTTCGCCTCTTTATCCAAAATTACCCCTACTTGACCAAGTGACAGGCAGTATGACATCCTTTCTTTATTTCACGAAGGTCAGGATAGACCTGGGAACAATTGGCCTCAGCAATTGGGCAGCGAGGATGAAAGTGACACCCACTTGGAGGATCGGCTGGTGACGGGACGTCTCCCTCCAGAACAATCCTCTCCCGTCTCATTTTCGGGTCCAGCGAAGGTATAGCCGATACCAAAGCCTGGGTGTAAGGATGAAGTGGATTGCTAAACAGTGTCTCGGCCTCAGACTCCTCAACTATCTTGCCCAGATACATGACTGCTACGCGATCACACATATGGCGTATAACCGAAAGGTCATGTGAGATGAAGACATAGGTCAATCCCATCTTCTTTTGCAGATCCTTCAAAAGATTAAGGATCTGGGATTGCACTGAAACATCCAAGGCCGAGGTCGGCTCGTCCAGAATAAGCATCTTTGGTTCTAGGGCAAGAGCACGTGCAATGACTATACGCTGCCTCTGGCCACCCGAGAATTGATGAGGATACCTGTAAAGATGATCCGGATTGAGTCCCACCATTTTCAACAATTCCTTTGCTCTTTCACGCATGCCTTCTTTCTGATTATGAATGACCATAGGTTCACAAATCAGATCTTTGACCAGCATGCGGGGATTCAGAGCGCCCATCGGATCCTGGAAGACTACCCCTATCATGCGGCGCAGTTCTCTCAATCCAGCTCTATCTAGCTCCTCAATATTAGTCTCCTCTGTACCTTCAGACATTTCAGAACCAAGAATTGTACTTCCAGATGTGCTTTTCTCAAGACCCAGGATGGTCCTGGCCAGAGTTGTCTTTCCACAGCCACTCTCTCCAACAATTCCAAAGGTACTACCTTCTGTTATAGTGATATTAACGCCATCAACCGCCTTCACCAAACCTAGTTCTCTACCGAAGAAATCCTGAATAGGAAAATGTGTAGCAAGTAACTTGGTCTTGACCATAAAGCTCACAATTTCACCTCATGACAAGCAACCTTGTAATCCTCTCCTTTCAACAAGGGTACATCCACAGAACAGTGTGCCTTTGCAATAGAACATCTAGGGTTGAATCTGCAACCACTGGGAGGATCAAGAAGATCCGGAACACTGCCACCTATTGATGATAATTCCTTACTTTCTCCAGGCAATGCTGATAGCAAGCCCTGTGTGTAAGGATGTTTAGGATCAGAGAATATCTCGGATGCATTGCCTGTCTCGACTACCGTTCCAGCATACATGACCGTAACTCGATCACACATCTCGGCCACAACTCCGAGATCATGAGTAATCATCACTATGGTCATACCTGTCTCCTTCTGCAATTTCTTGAGAAGATCCAGAATCTGGCTCTGTATCGTGACGTCCAATGCTGTGGTTGGTTCATCAGCAATAAGCAGACGGGGACGACCGGCAAGGGCCATGGCAATCATGACTCTCTGTTGCATACCTCCACTGAGTTCATGTGGATAGGAATTTGCAACCTGTGAGGGATTGGGAAGTCGAACCTGTCTTAGGGACTCAACTACCATTTCCGTCTCTGCGACTGCAGTACGTGCGCGATAAGAATTGGATTCCATCTCGGGCAGGAAGACATAGCCCACAAGTGAACTCCAGAAGAGTAGCTTGGCAAGTGTATCTGTGAAGGAATCCTCTAACTTCAGGAAATAGAATAATGATACTATGGATACAAAAATCAAAGACCATAGGATGTATGGATTTCTTTCGTTTCCTGAATCAACCTTTTCTGTTCTATTCTCAAGTTCTTCTTTCTGGTGTAGACGGATGACCTCTGATATCTGATCCTTCACCTTCATAACTGGATTCAAAGCTGAAAGTGGATCCTGGAAAATCATTCCTATCTCGCCGCCTCTTATCTCACGCATGCGGCTTTCACTGGCATATGTAATATCCTCTCCATCAAGAGACATATTACCGCTAACGACTTCAGCAGTTCTGGGAAGGAGTTGCATTAGCGAATAACTAGTGACGGACTTACCACACCCTGTCTCTCCCACAATACCAAAGATTTCTCCTTCCTTGACATCGAGATTTACTCCTTCAAGAGCTTTGACAACACCATCATAGGTATTGAAACGGGTTTTAAGATTCTTGATTTCCAACATCAGTCCCTCTGCCTCGGATCGAGGATATCACGTAAGCCGTCACCCAGTAGGTAGAAGCCAAGAGCCCAGAGAGCAATAACAAGTCCAGGATAGAAGAATGCCCAAGTTTCGCCAGCGAGTAAATGTTCTTGACCAAATGACACCAATTTACCCCATTCAGCCAAATCTGGACCGCCACCAAAACCAAGGAAACCCAGACCTGCCAACGAAAGGACAATGCCTCCCATGTCCATTGTCGCAATGACAATAATCGAGGTAATGCAGTTTGGAAGAACGTGGACAAAAATCAACCTGAAATCCGAGGCTCCAGCCGCTCGTGCAGCCTCAACATAGGGTAATTTTCTGATTCTCAAGGCCTCGGCCCTAATAATCCGGGTAAAACCAGGCCACCACACTATAATCAGGGCGTACATCAAATTCTCAATTGAGGGATCATTGGTAACAGCAATTATCGCCAAGGCTAGAACCAGTCCAGGTATGGCCAAAAAGACGTCAGTGATACGCATCACTACCTCGTCAACACGGCCACCATAATACCCCGAGATGACGCCAATAACCACTGCAATGAATGTGCCTGTGAAGACAACCTTTACAGCTACATCAAGGGATGTCCGACTTCCCCAGACTATTCCATAATAGATATCATATCCTTTGTTTGTACTTCCAAGGATAAATCCATTTTCCTCACCACGTTCTCCTGTACAACCCTCAAGAGGATGTAAGGACAACCATTCGATACAAGGTGGCTGGAGATCGTGATTGAAATGGAAATTTTCTTCCATTCGCATAGGGTCTCTTTCAAGTTGTGCTTCTGTGGGTGGTGCCAGAACAGGAGCAAACAAGGCCATCAAAAGAAGTAGAGTTACTATCACCAAACCAAAAACTGCCAGAGGATTGCAGACGAACTGGTAGGACATACGCTTCCATTCTTCCTTCCTTGGTCCGAGGCTGGATACAAACTCTGACCAGTTCATAGCTATAGATAAAATCCAAATAGCTAGCATGATCAATACCAGCTGTGAAAAGTCGGGAATGAACCGAAAATAATTTGCAATTTCCGAATTGCTTTCAGGGTTCTTGAAAATGCTCATTACGACTATTGCCGTTCCAAACAACATGGCAGGTGCCCACAAATCTGAAATTTCCCTAACTGTCGAAAGGAAATATGCAGTTGCGAAAGCAATGCCTGCCACGGCCAAAAACCCGATTACAGACAACACCGTCAGACCCAAACTTAAGTCGGAATAGGCAGCACCCAACAGTATGAATGACAAAAAGACAATCACAATTTCAACGATACTGATTTGACTTCCTAAGTCTACACGGGGATCAAGATAGGCATAGGCGATATCTACCAATAAATTAGCAAGTATGGTCAGGACTGCCGAGAATATGACCAGACCCAGAATTGCAGAAACATCCAGATTTCGCATGGCCTGGATGGTCCACAGACCCAGACCCGGCCACTGAAATATGGTCTCTGTCAATACGGAACCACTGAGAAGACCCGCAAAGCCCATTCCCAATAATGTGACTGTAGGTATCATTGCATTCTTGGAAGCATGACCTATAACTTTTGTTGACGACAAACCCTTTGCCTTTGCCGTCCTTACATAATCCTGTCCCAGAACATCAAGCATGTTTCCACGCATCAGACGAATAGTGGTGGCCATCGATGCATAACCAAGAGTAGCCGCTGGCAGTATCATGTGCATGAAAGCGTCTTTGAAATGAACCCAGGAACCTGCAAGTATAGAATCAACCAGTAGAAGACCTGTCGGTCTTTCTATGGGATCGTCGAGTTCCCACAAAAAAGCATCAAATCTGTATCCCAGAGGAAGGTTGGTTATATCGCCGTACTTGAAGGCGAACCAATACTTCAGGATCAAGGCGAACCAGAAAATAGGTACTGCTGAACCTATTAATGCAAACAATCGAACCCCATGATCCTCCCACCTATTGTGCCTGATTGAGGCAAAAATGCCCAAAGGAATGGCAGTAGTTACCGCAATTATAAACGCCAGAATCGATAATTCCAATGTAGCTGGAAATTTGATTTTTACAGCTTCCGAGACAGGTTTATTGATTGTTTTCGAAAAGCCCCATTCTCCATGTAGAACATTACTGAGATAAGTAATGTATCTTTCTGGAAGCGGGGCATCCAGATTATGTTGTTCAATTATCTTGTCCCGTTGCTCAGGAGTGGTTTTCTCCGTCATGTAAGGAGCTGCAGGATCTCCCATCCCCAGCGACAGAGAGAATGTAATCAGCGTGACACCCAGCAAGACTGGTATAGTCAGTGCTAATCTACGACCTACATATAGCCAGAGCTTCACGGCCGGCCTAAAGATTGGCTGTTAAATACACGTTGGGAGCCCCGTAGGGGCTCCCGTATTGTCAATATATTCAGTACGACTTTGCCAGATCGTAGTAGTAAGGACCAGAGTGCATAGGATTGGAATAGTATCCCTGTACCCAGTCACGTTCTACGTGGAAAGTTATACCCTGATGAGTCCAGATATAAAACACCTATGCCAGAAAAGGCACACCATCGTCAGTTTTTGGCAATATATCTAATTGAGTGTGAATCCTAAATCAGTCTTTGCTAAGAGTGTAATACAGAAGGCTGTGCATCATGTTGTGGTACCAGCCATTTACCCAGTCCCTCTCAAAATGATATCCTATACCCTGGCTACTCCAGATGTACAATGCTTTCTCGTGTTCCAGATCTGCAAGTTCCTCATACATATCCTCCCGAATTGATGAGTCTGATTCAGACGCGGCATCCATTATCAGATCGTCTATGTCCTCATACTCAAATCCCAGATAGTGGGGGAAGTGACCAGAACTGTGCAGGAACGGATGCGCATAATTGTGAGGATCTGCATAATCCGGGGCCCAGCCAAGGAAGAAAAGAGGCAACTCATTTGCTCTCAACTTATCAAGATAATCTGGCCATTCAAGACCCTGAACCTCAATCTCAAATTTAGTATTCATGGACTCAACATTGTTCTCAAGCATCAACAAAGCATCCATCCTAACATCGTTACCTGAATTGTAAAATGCAGTCAGCTCGAAACCTGTATCCCAGACCCCAGCTTCCTTGAAATATTGCTCGGCCATACTCGGGTTAAAACTATACTGCGGGCCATTGGGATTGAAGCCTAACAAACCATCGGGTATAGGACCAGTAGGTTTGGTCCCAAAACCATCCAATATGTCATCTATGTATGAATCGTAATTGAAGGAATAACAAAAGGCCTTCCGGATATTAACATCAGCAAAGAAATCACTGGATGGAGCAGTATTCTCATAACTCGCTATGTTGTGGTTAAAGCCTATGAAACCCATGCTTAGTGATTTCAGCTGACCAACATACTCTATACCTTCATAACCCAATACATCTTCCCTGGAATTTGGTTCGATATAGGCGAAATCTGCCTTACCTGACCTCAGTTCAAGGGTCCGGGACTGCTGATCGTTATTCTTTTTGATTAGAACTGTCTTGATATATCCCTCCGGGAAACCATAGGCCTGTCGCTCAGAGGCGCTCCATCCTCTCCAGTAATCAGGATAATACTGCATTAGGACATATTGCTCACGAACCCATTTCCCACCATAATCCTCATTCATCATATAGGGTCCAGTACCCATAACCTCCTCCTGTATGCCAAAGCACTCCTGTCCATAGATTGGAACAGAACAGCCTTGCTTGGAAACCCAGTCCTGAGACAATATCGAAGCCCCATTATACGCCATTATAGCCAAGAAACGGGGTGCTGATTGGTTCAGATTGAATTGGACAGTATATTGATCAATCTTGACTATACTATCTGCTATACCATCACCATCTGCATCCGTCTTGTCCAGAAGCTCCGTGTACATCCAGGCCGGACCTGCAGCTAGGTCCATGGTTATCAAACGATTTATCGAGAACACGACATCGTCTGCATCCATTGTTGAATCATCATGGAAAGTTACCCCCTGCCTTATCTTGAATGTATAAGTCATGCCTTCATTGGAAATACCACCATTCTGGACCGTTGGAAGCTCTTCGGAAAGAATTGGAATTAGTTTATCTGTTCGTTCACGGTCGTAAAACACCAATGTCTCATAACTGTTTGTTAAAACCGCACCACTGGCCGTATCGTAGGCCTCTGCTGGGTCCAGACTAACTGGATCACCTATTGAGACTGATGTCAAGACATCTGGATTCGCTGAGCCTTCTGTAGAGATTTCTCTGGGTATAACCCTAATTGTTTGGTAGACTACATCTGTCAAACCATTATTATTCCTAACTGTCAGAGTAACTAAATAGTTGCCAACTGCCGTGTATCCTGTCAGGCCACCGGCCGTTCCAAACGTGTGTGTAACAAGGTTTCCTGTAGCCGTTTGGCCATCGCCAAAGTCCCAATCCCAAGATGTGATCTCATCACTGGAAGCGGAACCGTCCAGATATGACCATGAACCTGCACCATTGAACTCGATATCAGTCCCAGGGACAACCACAGATGACTTAACTGATATTATGGCATGAGGTGGTGAATCTGAAGATGCGGAAATCTCAGGATGTAAAACTGTAACATACGTCAATCGGCGATCGTTGTTACCAACTGCACCCTTATTGTCAGTAACCGACAAAGAGACAATGTATTCTCCAGGGAACATGTACTTTTGGATCTCCATTGCATTGGTACCCGTTGAACCGTCACCAAAGTCCCAACTGTAAGAACTGATACTACCATCTTCATCGTATGATTCTGACGCGTCAAATTGAAGGGATGAACCAAGACTAACAACGGTTTCTCCAGAAACTACTTCCAAAACTGCCTGAGGATTGAGATTGTCCCCAATTGCTTCTTCCGAACCTAGCCCTAGACAACCTGAAAAGAGTAACAGGCCTATAATGGCCAACGAACCAGATTTACGCAATTTTTCTTTCATTGTTTCACCGTTATCGTGAATTGAGAACCTGACGAACTGCCAGGAGGAACTTCTACATTAACTACTTGCCCATTTGGCATTGTAACTGTCAAAACCTGACCGGAAACAACACCCGGTGGCACTGTAATAGTCATTGTTGATGGAGCACCAGCTGGTTGAGGAACTGGTTGTGGAGGTGGAGATACGGGTGCAGGTTGTGGTATCGCTGCGGTACTGGGAGGAAACTGGGGTTGCGGTGGTGTCATCGGCGCTGCTGGAGCCACAGGGGGTGCTTGAGGAAAACCCCAATCATCATCCGGTGTCATAGTCACAGGACTTAGTGGACTACCACCCTTGAAAGACGAATAACCTCCATAGACCATTATACCCAAACCTGCAACTAATAGAGCAATAAAGATGTACTCATTAACGGTTGAGTACCTGGAACTTATGGCATCCGGACTAAGACCATTCTCCTGATAATTTGCATCGGGGGTATGATGGCCATTACTATCCTTTACAACCTCAAATGTGATAATTACCTGATTACCAACCCCGTAATCTCCCATTAGATTTGAGCCGAAACGGAAAGGTGGATCGCTTGGCGATTTGCCAATTGTATCTAACCAAATCTGGGTCTGGCCATCACCAAATTCCATTCGGGCTATAGTATCTACTATGGTTACCGTGTCTCCAACTCCATAATCTTGGTATTTCTCGAGACCCGAAGATGTGTCAATCTGATTAACAAAATCTTCACCATTTGTCGCCATGAAATTCGGGAAAATAACCGTCAGACCAATGACGCCAACAATTGCCAGAACGACACCTATGACAACAGTAATCGGAATGCGCACTCGGAGATATTGTTAAGTATTGATTTAAGACTTACCTGTGATGCCGGAATTAGTTTACAACTCTCCAGTTGGTCCTTTGATAATCTCAATTCATAACCAGAAAGTTATCGGAATAAAATGGGCAGCTGTAGCTTCTCCAAAGAAGGGAGCCGATAAGTTTCAGCTTGATTCATTTGCAAATGAAACCATTAAACAATTGGATAACTATTTCTCAGGTAAAACTGACTCTCTGGGAATCAAAGTCCAAATGCAAGGCACTCAATTTCAGAAAGACGTATGGGAGAGGCTGATGAGAATACCTCTAGGTGAGACAAAGACCTACTCGGATATCGCTTCCGAGATTGGAAGACCAAAGGCATACCGGGCAGTGGGAAGTGCATGTGCAAGAAATAAAATACCTGTAATCATCCCCTGCCACCGTGTGGTAGGCAGGAACAATGTCACCGGCTGGTCTGGTAATCCCGGAGCAAAGGAATGGCTGCTGGAGCACGAAAAGAAAAATTCAGTCAGTGAATAACTTCTTTCGGAAGGCTGTCACACCAATAACAGCCAGAATTAGAGTTCCAATCACAACAAAAATAGCAAGCATGCGATCACTCTTCATTTCTGCCGATTCACCATTAGCATAGAATTCTGAATGGTCAGCAATGGAATGGGTTCCATTTCCACCAGCGGATCTCACTAATAGGACATGGTCACCAGTAAATGCCAATTCCTCAGAATCAAGTGAAATGACCCAATTAAGGTATATGGATGCATTAGAACCGCTCTCGTATTGAACTTCTTTCCATGACTTACCATCTAAACTGTATTCCACTTTCTCAACAGAATCGGTTCTGGCCCAAGAGATTCCACTAAATGTTGTAAATTCAGTGCCACTTACCTGATTAGTGATATAGGTCTGTAAGTCTACGTTAAGATTCTCAGTGTCAATATTCGCAAGAGCGGATTTAACTGCCTCATGAGCATCAACCATACCCCATCCAAAATGGCGATTCCAGTAGGGATCCAGATCTGGCTCCGTTGCCCATGGTCCATCCTCTACACCTTCTCCATCTGCAGAGGAAAGTGTTTCTTTTCTTTCTGCGGTTAGGCGGAGTATTTCACGAACCTCAAGTGGATTCAAATCCGGATTGGCCTCTAGTACCAACGCAATTATTCCTGAAATTGAGGGGGTAGCGTAGGACGTTCCACTACCTCGACCACTATATCCATTATCTGAGGCATCCTGACCAGGAATCCTATTGTAGCAACTTCCACTAGCATAGCAGGCCTCTGCCTGGACTATATTTGTTCCCGGTGCTGAGATATCTGGTTTCATCTCATCATAAGGGTTGCCATCATTGTTATCCTTGCGAGGGCCACGACTAGAGTATGAAGCAATACCGTCATCAACACGATCTATTGTATTCTTGTCATCAAGTGCTCCGACCGTAATCGAAAGACTGGATGCACCCATCCCAGACAATCCATCATTATCAGACCCACTGTTTCCTGCAGCCACGGAAACAGCAATACCTGCCAAAGTGGCCTCATCCAATATTCTTGAGAACATGTCTGTTCCATCAGAACCACCATCCTCATGTGAGGTGATTCCCCAAGATAAAGAAATTACATCTATACCATAGCTCTCATTTTCTGCTCCGGGCCATGCTGTATCTTTGTTATCAATTACCCACTGAATGCCATTCATAGCAGATTCGTAAAATTCTTGCTCAAGTATGTAATTCTCAAAAGGTCCAGCCCCTAATGCGGTTCCGATTCTGACATCAACTAGCTTGGCATCCGGTGCAGCTCCAGTGAAATTGGTTTTCTCACCACCAGACAGAAGGCCTGTACTCGTAGCCATACCTGAACACGCAGTTCCATGCTGATTCTGATCATCCGGATCAAAGCTTCCGTCATCCTCCTGAAGAGATGCCAAACAGAGTGGATCATCAGTACAGACTGCATCAAAACCTGCAACAAATTTACCCTCCAGTCCCGGATGTTCATTGTCAATCCCAGTATCAACAATAGCAATATTGACTCCTTTACCCGTAAATCCAAGATCCCAGGCTCCTTCTGGATAAACTGAGGAATTGCTGGCCTTGACAGCAGGTGTTTGGACGTCACCATAGAACACCACGCTTCCATAAGGTTCGACCATTACTACGCCTGGAAACTGAGAAATCTGTGGGTACAAATCTGGTTCAACAAAGCCCAGAAGAAGGGCATTTACCGAAGTCAGATGATATCTGACTTCCAAGCCTAAGTCAACCAGAGCTTGCAGATCTTCATCGGTTGGTTCCGAAACGAAAGATACGCCAACCTGATATTCATCTTCAAGAGGTTCGAGCCAATCTACTATTCCATTACGATTCAAATCTCGAACTGTGGTTTCCCACCACGAGGATTCCCGCCATTCATTGGTCTTGACTTTGGGAATCTCAGAGAGATAAACTTCTGATTCAGGTTCCAAGTTAGAGCTAGATGCTGGAAGGGTTGAAAAGACCAAAAAGGCGACAATCATAGCAACATTCAGTCTTCGCATCATTTCACGATAACATGCTCGTCATAAAAGTTTTGAGGTCAGATTTTGGAACCAAAACCTCCACCACCTGGGGTGTTGATAATCACAGTCTCCCCGGACTCAATAATCCTCTCAACCTTACCTCCTAAATCAATCTCCTCACCTGATACTTTCCTAAGAAGATTGGAACCACAGGAAGCAGGTTCACCACCAGAAACACCATAAGGAGGAATTTTGCGCCTTTCCGAGACTATTGATACTTTTCTTGGTTCCAGAAAGTTAATCTCGCGTATGACTCCATCACCACCTTTGTTTTTTCCATCACCGCCTGAACCATGACGAATTCTGAATGATTCAAGCCTAATCTCCCTAAACCGATGCTCAAGAATCTCTGGGTCTGTAGATCTCGTATTAGTCATATGAACTTGAACGGCCGAGGCACCATCACTACCTTCAATTGCCCCTGATCCTCCAGCTATCGTTTCGTAATACTGATTCCCGGAGTCATCAGCGGAACCAAACACAAAATTGTTCATTGTCCCCTGTGAAGCAGCTGCAATCCCCAGAGCACCCAGCAAGACATCGGTAATTCGCTGTGAGGTCTCAACATTACCTCCGACCACGGCCGCGTTATCATCTGGGTTCAACAAGGAACCCTCAGGGATGATTACCTCAATTTGGTCCAGACATCCAGAATTAAGAGGGATATCCTTATTGATCAGAAGTCTAAAAACGTACAATACTGCTGCTTTAGTAACTGCAATTGGAGCATTCAGATTGTTCTTCATCTGAGGGCTGGTACCATTAAAATCAACTACTGCATGAAAAGAAGGAATTCGGTCTTCTCGCTTTATCACCTTAATATTTACAGCTATCTTTGCTCCATTATCCAGAAAATCCTCAAAACTACTTTCCTTGCTTTTCTCATCACCAAGATATTCTTCCAAAGCATCGCTCATCGCTTCTGCCGAGTTTTCTCGGATATATCCCATGTAAGCTTGGACTGTCGGTAGGGCATATTTT
>Ga0208638_1001059_pt1 | contig 15974 bp, 12 predicted proteins | sample ETNtaG_34_FD_185753 | JGI IMG/M metagenome (GOLD analysis project Ga0208638, IMG submission 185753) | Marine microbial and viral communities from oxygen minimum zone, Eastern Pacific Ocean - ETNP201306SV51 (SPAdes) (version 2) | ecosystem: Environmental > Aquatic > Marine > Oceanic ...
TTCTGCTTTAAAACGCTTTTTCCCCATAAAAAATTACCCCCTTTCTATTAATGTTTTATCACAATACTAATTTTAAGGGTGGATCAGTTTTTCGGGGTAGGGTCAACTGTTCAATGGTAATTCCACACTTAAAATGTTTATGTACAATATTGGAAATATTTTCAGACTTAACATTTCCATACCAAACCCCATCCGGGTACACCACCATATTTGGTCCCTTTTCACACAAACCAAGGCATTCACACCCTACAACTCTGACATCTTTACTAAGTCCGGATTTATTCAACTCTTGCATCAAAATTTCCCGGTTTTGACTCGCCCCATTATGGGAGCAGGAAGCTACGCCTTCCGGTTTCTTTTGTCCACAGATATAAACATGATAATTAAATGGTTGCACTTTTTATTTCTCCTTTGTTAATATTAAATACCATTCACAATATTTATTTTAATAAATCCAAATTTTTTTCTATGACCTTTAAAGCACCTGCAGCATGAGCTCTTGCAACTTTATCTTTATCATTAAGCATGTCTTTAAGTTTTGGAATAGCGCATTTCACCATATCAGGACGTTTTTTCCCAATAACTCGAAATATCTCCGGCGCCTCTCTTCGAACATGCTCAATATTGTCGTCATCCAACAATTTAAGAAAACCTTTAATTCTTCTTTTAAATAGCTCAGGACATGTAGTGGCTATATTTTCGCAGGCCCAAATAGCACCGGACCTAACTCTTGATTCTTTATCTTTAAGTTTTTTTAAAATTACCGGAATGTAGTCCACTATAATCTCCGGCTTTGCTCTGCCAATCCTTCCCAAGGCCCAAACTGCGTGTTCCCTTACTTTGATATGCTTATGCTTGGTTAGTTTAGATAGCCGGGGTAAGAATTTTTCAACCCATTCCGGTTTTCTAAACCCAATCTGCCCTATAGCCCAGCAACATCTGTAGCACATCTCATCATCTCTATCGTTGAGAAAACGACTTAAAGAAGGAAGGAATTTTTTTGCCTTTCCCGGATTCGTGGCCCCAATTCTTGAGATTAATCCTAATGCCCTTCTAACAGTTTTTGAATTCTCACTGTTCAAATTGTCTAAAATTATCTTTATATCTTTAGGACTCGTTTTATATCTCTCATTGCTCATTGCCATTCAAAAGATTCCTGAAGCTTTCACTATTATAAAGAGAACGATCCAATTGCCGATCTGCCTTATTATTAAGGTTTTTCAAGTCTTCCCACTTTATAAGACATGTAATTCGCTATTTTATGGGCGTTTTGAACGAAAGTACCATTATTTATTATTTATGTCAATAATTTATTTATAAATTTATAATAAATAAATTTATTGTTAAAAAAATATATATTTTACTTGACATGAAAGCACATGTGAATTATATTTTCGATATATGCAAATACATTTAATATTGAACTATAAGATAATTTTATTTATTATCATTCATTTTAAAGGGGGTGAAGCTATTTCTTTAGGTTATTTGAGATGGAGAAAAGTAAGATTGGAATAATTTAAGCTCTTTACTTAATTTATGAATATGCTTTATTAATTTTAATTATGGAGGTATTTGAGATGAGTGCAAAAAAAGTGGAAAATTTTACAGTTATCGAAGAACAAGGAACGGAACAATTCGTTGAAGGGCTAAGAACAGAAAAATATGTTTCTGGACCAAAACTCGTTACTGGTAAAGAAGGAATGAAACTTGTAGGACTTAAAGTTGTTGTAGATAATAAAAAATATGCGCCTATTTCAAAAGCAATTTCTAATTTATGGAAAGAATTCGGTTGCAGAATTAAGGAAATAAAGGGGGCAGTAAATCCGAGAACTTGTTATGGGGTTGATGTTGATATTTCTTCTGATAAGTATGGTTATTTTGCGGGCATTGAAGTGTCTGATATTAGGAAAGTTCCCGAGGGAATGGAATATATGAAAATACCAGCCTCGGACTATCTTATGACTACCCACAAAGGGTCTCTTCACAATGTTATGGAAACCTTTGAAAACCTGAATAATTTGATAGGCACTGGTGCGGCATCATCGTATTGCAAAAGTCCGGGAAAGTGCGGTTTTATGGCTTTTGACAATAATAGATTTACTCAAGGTGCCGACTCAGAGGTGGACGTTTATGTTGCCGTAAATCAATTAGCGCCTTAATAGATGATTTTTTTGCCGGAATAAAAAAGTGGAAGCGACGGTTAAATATTAACCTCCTCAGTAGAATCAGTAGGTTTACATGGGCAGACAATTGTTAACATATTGAGCGTTTGGTCCTAATGAGGCATTTCATTCGATTTTTTTGTACGAATTAAATTTATCCAGAATTACCGGATATCCTTTTAAAATTCCTCCAGCCACCGCCCCCTAACAGGCATTTTGTGGGGTGGTGTAGAGGGGAATTTAAAATATTCCTCGTTTCTCTCCCATTTGTCAGAGAGTGTAACAATATCTCAACCTACCCCATTTCCACCTGCTTTAGAAAGTGGGAGACCCTATAATCTCCATGGAGGGAATATTAGATTCCAAGTCAAAAAAGCGAGGGATACAAGAAAAATAAAAGGGACTCAGATGACTCATAGTACCGGGGAGGCCATAGCTGACAGTAGCTTATTGCTAATTCTACATTGGGAAAAGTTACGGCAAGCGCGCCATGGTAGCTACATGCTGGGACTATCATTAAAAAATGGAGGTTTAAGATATTAAGTAAAAATTAGAACTCTTATTTGGACAAAACTTTTGTACTCCTGACATTAAAATAGGTTCGTCATCACTCCGCGACATACTATCACTCTGAATAAGCTTGTTTTTTTAGACGCTGTTTAGTTGCAGTTTGTCGTTGTTTGTTTTTTTTCCTTTTACAACGACTTATGCAGAGTACAGGGCCTTATGCAAAGCTGAACAAGTTTTTTCTATTTGCTTACTGGAGCGGCAGCTCCATTTGGTTGTGGCGCCTCGCCGCAATATGGTATATTTTAGTAATGTTTAGTTTTTCCGATCTGTTTTTAAAAAACGTAATTGAAAAAAAAGTGATTAACAAGGAACGCCTCTCTTTTGATGATGGCGTAGCCTTGTTTAAATCAGATGACCTGTTAGGGCTGGGTTATCTTGCCAACATAGTAAGAGAAAGAAAAAACGGGCAACACGCATATTTTATAAACAACCGCCATATTAATCATACGAATATTTGTAAAAACCTTTGCCGGTTCTGCGCGTTCAGTAAAAGCAAAGGTGAAGAAAACGCTTACGCGATGACTATTGAAGAGATTCTGAAAGCAGCGGAATCTCATAATGACGGCAGCGTAAGTGAATTCCATATGGTTGGTGGACTCCATCCCGATCTTCCTTTTTCTTATTACCTCGATTTATTGAAAGCGTTGCGAAAGAGGTTTCCTGATGTACATATACAGGCATTTACGGCGGTTGAGATTGCTCATTTAGCTGATATTTCCGGTCTTACTGTTCGACAAACGCTTATTGAATTAAGAGAAGCAGGTCTAGATTCTTTGCCGGGAGGCGGAGCTGAGATTTTTGATCCCGGTGTCCGGGAGAAAATATGTCCGGAAAAAACCTCCGGAGAAAAGTGGTTGGAAATAATGAAAACAGCCCATGGATTGGATATAAAATCAAACGCCACCATGCTTTATGGACACGTTGAGTCCGTTGAGGACAGGGTTAATCATTTGATTCAACTTCGTGATCTCCAGGATAATACCGGTGGGTTTTTAGCTTTCATCCCGTTAGCCTTTCATCCTGAAAATACAGAGTTAGATAATATCGATTTTACAACCGGACAACTTGACTTGAAAGTTTTAGCTGTCTCCCGCCTTATGTTGGATAACTTTCCCCATATAAAAGCCTTTTGGATTATGATTGGTCCAAAGATCGCGCAGCTTTCCTTATCGTTCGGTGTGGATGATATCGATGGAACTGTTGTGGAGGAAAAAATCACCCATGCAGCAGGCGCAAACACAGAAGAATATATTGAAAAAAATCACTTAATTAGTTTGATACAGGAAGCTGGGAGAGAGCCCGTAGAACGCGATACGCTTTATAATGCTGTTTCTTGATTCGCAGGTGGACTGTTCTCGAAGGTATTTTATGGGTAAGCCATCTTTTTCTACAAATCAAGTTATCTGTAATTTTTCCTGAAACCATAAATTGACCACTGTTTCTATAGAAATCTCTTGTCTGTCATACACCTTTTGAAGTTCTTTCGCGATTTTAGACAAAACTCCAACGTAATAAGGTCTTTTCTTATGTCCGCTTCTTTTGTCTTTTTCCAATAATCTGCCAGGCCATGAGAGTCCTAGAATTCACTTGCTTCCTCAGTCGACTTAAAGTGGTTCGGGATATTTTCCTTTTTATTTTTTTCATATTATCTTCGCTCCTTTTTTGCCATATCCCTTGCGCTAACGATGAGAGTCTGGTGGTTTTGGTAACAGTTAAGCTGCGTAAAAAATATGTATTAATAAAATAGCCATTTCCTTTTGAAAGCCCGGAGCAAGCGGAGCGCCGCCCTGGGGTGTGAGTAGTAAAAAATTTCAGGCCCTGTAAGGGCGACTCAATAAACTCTATAAGTGCAGCTTAACTGTTACGATTTATCAATATTTAACGACTACTATAAGAATAATGAGACGGGAACCCCTGCCTATGATCTTGCCATGATGCTGAAGATCATTCTGTATGCATATTCCAAAGGAATAATCCATAGTCGTAATATCGAGCGATGCTGTCAGGAGAATGTAATCTTTAAATAAGAGCTACTTCAAAATTTTCACAAAAAAGATTACAATCTTTTTTTGATATGATATATTAATATTTCTTTCAAACGGTTAAAATTAGCGGTTAGAGATCGAATTAAAGCAGTTCCATTTTTTTCTTCGAGGACTATACTTAACAATACACATGAATTCACAGGTTAAAATAGTTACGCCCCACCTTGATAGGTTCGATATTTTTCCTTGGAATAAGAACTTTGAAACCGGCATTGATATTGTTGATGAGCAACACAAAAGGCTCGTCGAATTGTTGAATAAACTTGCCGAAAATTTAGTTCTGGGTACCCCCCATATGCTCACCAGTATTTTTGATGAGTTAGCTGCATATGCGGGTTATCATTTTGAAAACGAGGCTGTTTTATGGGCCCGTTGTTTCGGAGATGACCCATGGCTGGTATCACATCAGGAAGCGCACAATTCCTTTTTACCGAAAGTACTCGAACTTAGAGAGGAGCATAGCGACAAGCCTTTGATAGAAATGACTGAACACATCGTGAAATTTCTCATCCGCTGGCTTGCGCTCCACATCATTGATAGCGACAAACGTATGGCTTTTGTTTTGCACAACATCGAAGCAGGGGCCTCTTTAAAGGACGCGAAAAAAAAATCAGACGAAGAAATGAGAGGTTCGACCCGTATACTGATTGAGGCAGTACTCAATATGTACGAGAGTATTTCTTCGAGAACTCTTGAGCTCATGCGTGAAATAGTTAGGCGCAAGGATGCAGAAGAAAAACTCAAAGAGGCGAATTGTAAATTAGAAGATCTGTCGATCACGGATCAACTTACTGGATTGTACAACCGCAGGCATTTTAATGCAGTTTTCGAACGAGAACTCCGAAGAGCCAAGAGAGAAAAACTCGTTCTTTCGTTCCTCATGTTTGACATCGACTATTTCAAGAAACTCAACGACCATTATGGCCACTTCGAAGGCGATCTGGCTTTGAAGAAGGTTAGTCAAAAGGTGAAAGAGCTCTGCCGTCGTCCGGTCGATTATGTATTCCGTATTGGTGGTGAGGAATTCGGCGTTCTGGTTGCTGATCAGTCCTCACAGGTCGGAGAGAAATTAGCCGAGAAGATCTGCATAGCAATTGCTGACCTATGCATTCCAAATGTAAAGAGTGATGTAGCTGACCATCTTACGATCTCTATCGGAATGGTTGCTAAGGTGCCAACTTCCACGGACACCATGGTCAGTTACATGGGCCATTCAGATGACAGGCTCTATCGAGCCAAGGAACAGGGGCGCAATCAGGTTGTCTCTTCAGATTAATCCTGGTCATTAGAAGGTTAGAGTTGACGATTTACTGTCCGTTCTGGGTCAAGGGACTAAACCGTTATAGTGGTTATAGCACTCCACTTTGCCTTTCATCCTAAAAAAATACAGGGTAGATAATGTCGACTTTACAACCGGACTACTGGATCTGAAAGTTTTAGCTGTCTCCCGCCTTATGTTGGATAACTTTCCCCATATAAAAGCTTTTTGGATTATCATTGGTCCAAAGATCGCGCAGCTTTCCCTATCTTTCGGTGTGGATGATATAGATGGAACTGTAGTGGAGGAAAAAATCACCTATTCAGCAGGCGCAAACACAGAAGAATATATTGAAAAAAATCACTTAATTAGTTTAATACAGGAAGCAGGGAGAGAGCCGGTAGAACGCGATACACTTTATAATGCTGTTTCTTGACTAAGATTTTCCTTTTTCACTCATCGCCCTTCTTACTTCCATTTCGGCGGTTTTCTTTTTAATGGTTTCTCGCTTGTCATAAAGTTTTTTTCCTTTCGCCACAGCAATTTCTATTTTTGCCTTTCCCCCGGTAAAAAATATTTTAAGAGGCACCAGGGAAAGCCCCTTTTCAGCGGTTTTTCCAACAAGTTTTTTGATCTCTCTTTTATTTAATAGTAGCTTTCGTTTACGAAGAGGATCATGGTTTTCTATGTTCCCGTGAGTATATGGATTAATATGGCAGTCAAATAAAAAAACCTCTCCTGATTCAATTCCGGCGTAACTGTCTTTCAGATTGGCGTGACTGGCTCTTAACGATTTTACTTCAGTACCCTTCAGGACTATTCCTGCGACATAAGTCTCCAGGATAAAATAATCGTGCCTTGCTTTCCTGTTTTCAGTTACTACTTTTTTTCCTTCTTTCATGATTTTTCTATTATTTTACCACAGAGCACACAGTCCATCTTTGCCGCAACCAAAATCATTGACCACGAAGAACACGAAAGTCACGAAGATAAAGTGATGATTATAAAACAAATCTTTTAATGCCTTTGTTTAAGGTCTTTACATTAAATTTATTAATAATCCCACCTTTACATTTGAGAGTTTCATAAATGTTTAGTGAGCTTCATGAATTTAATCTTAATCTTCTTCGTGATTTTTTGGTATAAACCAACCAAGATTCGCCCTCAGAAGAATACCTATGAAGACTTGAATTCGTGTTCTTCGTGGTTAAAAAAACTTCGCAGATTCAGCGTCCTCTACGTTGAAAAAACTCATACTAAAACAAAATCAATCTGCCGTTTTCCCATGCTGACATTCTCCACAGCGATTTTAACTTTATCACCTATTCGATAAACTTTCTTTTTATGCTCTCCAATAATGGAATGCTTTTCTTCATGATAGATATAGTAATCGTCTTTTATGGAGGAAATATGAACCAGCCCTTCCACAAATAAGTCTTCCAGTTCAACGAAAATGCCAAAGGATGTTACCCCTTTGATAAATCCCGTAAATTCTTCTTCAATTTTATCCATCATGAAATGCGCTTTGTTTAAATCGATAATTTCCCGTTCCGCCTCCATGGCTATACGTTCCCTGAGAGAACAGTGTTCTGCTATTGCAGGTAAACTTTTTTTTAAAAAATCGATTTTATTCTTCGGAATTCGTTTTTTGGTTAATAACGTCTTTAAAATTCTATGTGTTACTAAATCAGGGTAGCGCCGGATAGGAGAAGTAAAGTGAGTGTAGCAGTCAAAAGCAAGGCAGAAATGCCCTGAATTTTTTTGAGTATAAACCGCCTGTTTCATCGAGCGGAGCAAGACATGATTTATTAATTTTTCTTCCGCTGTTCCCTGTGCGGAAGTAAGCAGTTTTTGCAGAGATTTTGCATTTACATTATTAGGGTCATCTATGGTATATCCAAAATTATGAATAAATTTATTAAACTCTGCTATCTTTTCCGGGTCCGGGTTCTCATGAATACGATAAATGCCCGGTACGCGGGACTTAAAAATATGTTTTGCCGTGACAACATTGGCTGTCAGCATAAACTCTTCAATAATTCTGTGGGCAATGTTTCTCTCCGATTTCAGAATATTATCGATTCGTCCTTCCTCGTTGAGAATGATTTCAGCTTCAGGAAGATCAAAATCAATGCTGCCATGTTTATTTCTCTTTTTGTTTAGAAGGAGGCAAAGTTCTTTCATTATGGAAAACTTTTTCAATAAGTAGTCATAACGCTTCGCTAGTTTTTTATCTTTATTCTCCAGTATTTTCGCGATATCCGTATAGGTCATACGTTCGTTGCTGTTAATCATCGAATTGTGAATGTCGTATCTCAGGATTTTACCTTTGGAATCTATATCCATTTCCACAGTAACTGTCAGGCGGTCTTCTTTTGGTTTTAAGCTGCAAATTTCGTTAGAGAGCTTCTGGGGGAGCATTGGAATTACGCGGTCAAGAAAGTAAACGGACGTTCCTCTTTTATATGCTTCTTTATCCAATGCGCTGTTTTCAATGACATAATAGCTCACATCCGCTATGTGGACATAAAGCCGATAATTTTTTTCTTCCAACTTTTCTATTGAAATAGCGTCGTCGAAATCTTTTGCTTTCTCACCATCGATAGTTATAGTAAGTAAATCCCGGAAATCTTCGCGTTCGCGAAGTTCTTTATCAGAAATTTTTATCGGAATTTTTTTTGATTCTTCCAAAGTTTCTTCGGAAAATCGATTGAAAAGTCCACGACTTCTAATAACCATTTCAATTTCCACTTCAGGATTGTCCGGGTATCCGAGGACTTCAATAACTTTCCCTTCGGGGTTGTGTCTTTCCCTGGGATATTGAGTAATCTTTGCCACCACAGCCTGTCCGCGCTTTGCCTTTCCTGTATATTTGTTAGGGATATAAATATCTTTTGCTATTCTCCTTTCATTTGGAATAACAAAGCCGAAACTGCCTGACCGTTCATAGGTCCCTACCAGGGTTTCATGCCGCCGTTCCATAATGCGGATAATTCTGCCTTCCTTTTTCCCTTTGTAGGCGTGTGATTCCACCCTGCAAACAACCTTATCTCCATGCATTGCGTCTTTCATTTTTCGTGGTCCGATATAAATATCTCCATTGCTTGTTTCCGGATCTTCATGGTTTTTTTCGGGAATAACAAAACCAAAGCCATCAGGATGGCTCTGCAATGTCCCGGTAACCAGGTTCATTTTTTCAGGTATTCCGTAACGGCCTCCTTTTAATTTAATCAGCGTGCCTTCCTGAATCATGTCTTTCACGAGATGCCGGAAAATTCTATAATCGTCAGAATTGATGTTAAAAGCCTTCGCCAGTTCTTTTCTTTTCAAAGGCCTGTTCGCTTCTTCCCGCATAAATTTTAAAATTTCTTTTTCAGTAATCATTTTTTTTATGGTTATGCGCTTTTTTTAGCGGCAGCGTAAATAATGTCATAGGTAGCCATGATACCGGCTCCATTTGGGGCAGGAAAATTTTTTTGATAGGTCTTTGCGGTTTCTTTTAAAAAAAAGCCCCTTGCAAGACTCTTGTTACCGTTATGAAAAGGAGGAGAGGCTCCGGTTGCTTTCAGCGTCCTTAAAAGGTCCCACAGGTTATTATAGTTTTTGTTCTTGACCCTGCTTTCCATTGCTAAGATTTCAAAACCTGTCTTTTTAAGATTTCTTGATAAATTCTCCATATCATGGAATTCCATAAGAAGAACGCGCTCGTTATTCTCAGCAGCATCTCCGGTTTTATTGTAGCTTGTTTGCAATTCTTCTAATGTGCGGGGGCCGAGGATTGAAAAAAGAAAAAGCCCACCCGGTTTTAAAACACGCCAGACCTCCTGAAAAGAACGGTCAATATCCGGTACCCACTGGTAAGTCAAGTTGGAAAAAACCGAATCAAAAAGATGTTCTTTGAAAGGGAGTTCATCACAGTCTGAAGTTAAAAACCTGGCACTTCTATCCCTGTTTTTCTCTTTTGCTTTAAAAAGCATGGGTAAAGAAAAATCGCATCCAAAAAGACTTGCATGCGGGTAAACATTTTCAAAAAAAAAGGAAAGGGTACCTGTGCCGCAGCCAACATCAAGCGCAAAATAAGGTTCTGAATTAATAGGAAGGATGTTGATTTTGTTTATCAGCTTCAACAAATCCTTTGCCGCAGTTTTTTGAAGTGTTGAGTGGGCATCATACGTGGACGCGGCTTTTGAAAATGACTTTTTTATTATTTTTTTATCAAAACTAAAAGTATTCATGTTTTTTTTAAATTTTGTTTTTAACGCAGAGAACTCTGATGGTTCGACAAAGCCAGTCTTAAGGTGGCCGAAATTCTCACGATGACAGAGATGAGTTATCCTGATTACATCATTTGTCACCCTGAGCCTGCCGAAGGGTCTCTTCTACTCTTCACTGCAAATCTGTAAAATTATTTTTTTTAGCACAATTTTTGTTAGCAACATCAGGGCGGTAGCCCATCTGGTGGCGGTCCCTTGACCGCTCCACGGTAAATTACAATTTATTTATAAAACCTTTCACCAGTTTATTGAATTTTTCTGTTTCAGTAAGAAATGGGGCATGTCCCGCTTTTTCAAAAATTTTCAATTCAGCTCTTTTGATCTTATTCTCAAGGTAATGAGAAGCGCCTACCGGACAGATCTGGTCCATTCTGCTATGAATAATAAGCACTGGAATATCGAGTAAATCCAATTGATGTCTTAAATCTATTTTAGAAAGCGCTTCAAGACCCGTGGTTATTTCATTTAACTTAAAATTCGTTTCATTATGAGTATATTGATTTATAAAACTTTTAGCAATTTCCGTCCTAATTTCATTTTCGGTAAAATTCAGTCGGTAAAATCTTTTGATAGTTTCATGCGGTTTTTTCTTCATATCTTTAATCATTTTTTTAACTACAGGTATTGGTTGTGCCCAGGGGAAATCATCTTTCTTTACAAAACAAGGTGTAGCGCCTATCAGGATAAGACCATTGAATTTTATTTTATTTTCAATTGCTGAGGTCAGGAGCACCTGGGCACCCAGGGACCAGCCTATACCTGTAACCTCATCATGAGAAGATCCATCAGCCTTTGAAGATAAAAAATGATTTAAAACTTCTTTTACCGGAGGTTCAAGATCAGGTTTATCCCATTTTTCGTTCCCGCCATGGCCGGGGAGGTTTATGTTGCAGCATCTATAAACGTTTTTAAGTTCATTGATCTGCTCTGTCCATACCCTTTTGTCAGTTGCCCAACCGTGTATAAACAGAAGCGTTGATTGTTTTTTAGTCATCGATTTATGGGTTTATACAATTACACTGAAAAAACTTCTATTTTTAGGCGTTGTTAGTTTTTGTTTTTTACAGCGCCTTATGCGAAGCTCGGAGGTTTTTTTTCTTAGCTCTCCAGGGCGGAAGCCCTATTTGGTTGCGGCAACTTGCCGCTTTACGATGTGAAAAGAGTATTTTAAGATTGTAGTTCAAAATAGTCAAATATGAGGTAAAAAGAAGAAGGAACCGGGGTGTGTCAAATAGTATGTTATTTACTCTGATTGTTGCTCATCCGTCAACCGCATATCTTTTAATTTGAGCTGCAGAGTTTCTTTGTTCTTCCAGCGGTTTATGGATATAGTAAAGGCGATGTCAAAGCGGTCGACTTCAAAGTCAAATTCCGATATTAAACCTCCCATATTAAATCCAATTGCCTCAATCGCTTTCTTGTTTCCTTTGATTCTCAATTTTAAATGATCTCCATTGTTACCGACTACATTTGGAGGGAAAGGCAGGCTCACATTTTTTGCAGCAAGAACGGGACGTGAGTTTCCAAAGCCAAATGGAGCTAACATTTCGATCTCTTTACATAAATCTTTGGATATTTCGTCAATAGAAACCGTCGAGTCAATTTTTATCGGAGATAAAAATATATTAGGGTCTTTAATACTATTACGTGTTTCTTCTTCGAATGTTTTTTTAAATACTTCAACCATATCTTTTTCAATAGAAAATCCCACAGCCATTTTATGTCCGCCAAATTTTTTCAACAGGCTGCCACATTTACTTATGCCTTGATAAAGATTAAACCCCTCTATGCTTCTGCCGGATGCTTTTCCTATTGATCCGTTAAGAGATATTAAAATAGTTGGTCTGTAATATTTACCTAACAGCTTTGAAGCAACAACTCCGAGCACTCCCTGATGCCATTTTTCAGAAGCAAGTACTGTGGTATAGGAATCTTTTAGGGAAGGATTGGAGTCAATCAATTCTACTGCTTCATTGAATATCTCTTTTTGAATATTCTGTCTTTCCTTGTTGATTACATCCAGGGATTTAGCAATTTTTTCTGCCTCTTCTGTATTTTCAGAGATTAAAAGTTTAACAACACAGTCCGCGGTATCAAGTCTTCCTGCCGCGTTTATCCTTGGTCCTAATAAGAACCCGACGTCAGCGGTTTCAATATCTTTATTAAGGCAACCTGCAGCTTTCTTTAAAGCTGCCAGCCCGGATTTTTGTGTGCGGGTTAATTCCTGTAAACCATGATGGGCAAGAATACGATTTTCTCCTGTTATGGGGGCTAAATCAGCAATAGTCCCAAGAGCTGTAAGATCAAGGTGTCTTTTCAAGTTGGGAAGCCTGTCCACAAAATCCGGGTTATCTCTTAGTTTATTCCTGATCGCAGTTAGCAACTTGAACGCCACTCCAATACCGCTCAGTTCCTTGTAAGGGTACGAACAATCCTGTTGAGAAGGATTCAAAACAGCATATGCCGGAGGAATTTTTTCAGGCACCTGGTGGTGGTCGGTTATGATAACCTCAACTCCAAGGTTTTTCGCTTCAACAATTTCATCATAAGAACTCATTCCGCAATCAACAGAAATAATAAGACGGGTTCCTGAAGCGGCTATCTTCCTGATTGCCTCAACATTAATGCCATATCCTTCCGATTGCCTGTCCGGGATGTAATGTTCAACATTAACTCCTATTTCTTTAAAAAATGTTTTTAATAACGCCGTACCGGTTGTTCCATCAACATCATAATCACCATAAATTGTTATCAGAGAGGGTATTGGTTCCTGCTGTTGTCGAGAAACCATTTCTTCCAAAACAGAAATTGTCTTCTGGACTGCTTTTTCCATATCCTTCATAAGGAATGGATTGTGTAGTTCTTCCAAAGGAGATTTAAAAAAGGTTCGGGCTGCTTGCGGACCAGTTATCCCCTTGTTAATGAGGATTTGGGCTGTCACAGGAGAAATTTCCAGTTCTTTGGCAAGAGAATTGGATTTGATCTGATCGGTTGGGGAATAAATCCAGTTATAGTTTGTCATGATAACCCTCTAGTTGTAAAAAAAAATATGATTGGAAAAGGCTAATTTCCTAATATCAAACGGCTGAGAAACGACTAAAACAACGACCAAGAGATTCTTCGCTGGTGTTCAGAATGACAACCTCAAAAGAGGAGAGTACTTCCCAGAGATTATCGTGAAGAATTATATGAAATCTGAGGGGTTATCGCTAATTGTTTATCGCCCGTATTAGTAAAGATAGTGTTTTCAATTTTTGTTCTGGAAAATGCCGCAAGTTTTTCCACGATTCTGTTTTGTATTTTGTTATTGTTATCCCAAGAGCATTTTCTTGAATTTATGAGCATAGAAAAGGCCAATTCTTCTCCACCTTCAGCGCCAACATATCCTGAAAGACTGCTGGCCCCGTTTAATGTGCCGGTTTTAGCGCGAATATATCTCCTTTTTTGAAATTCATTAAGTCTTTTTTTCAGTGAACCATCGATTCCCATAATCCCGAGGGAAGCAACGTATTCCGCTCTGACTGAAAAATCATAATACATATTTTTTAAAACATCGATTATTTGATCAGGTGAGAGGCTATTTTGTTTGGACAATCCGGAACCATCCACTACTGAATAAGAAGATGGGAGATGACCCAGTGTTTCCATAAGCTGGTTAACAAGGTCCAGTCCTTTCCGTGTTGTGCCGGGTACTCCAAATCTTTCTGCCCCAACTGTTTTTAAAACTTGCTCAGAAATAAAGTTGTTACTTATTTTATTCATGTCTTGAATGATTAAAGATAGAGGTCTTGATTTATGAATTACCAGTTTTTTTACCTCCTCCGGTTGTTTTGCTATAGATATAGTTCCCTTAATTATTATCCCTTCTTTTTCAAGAAATTCTTTAAATACCGTAATGGTATAAAGAGTTGGGTCGGAGACATTCAAATAAACATGGTATCCCGGTGTTTTGATTGAACCATTAATAAAAACAGTATCGTGTCCATTTTTTTTAACCCTCCCGGCCACAATGTTATAGTTTCTTCCCCTGGCCGTAGTTTTTGCTTTGTTGGAGACTTTTATATATTTAGTTGGAGGATCAACCGTTACTATTGGACGAGCGCCGACTTTTTTTGCCGGATTCACATAAACAGTTACGGTATTAAAATTCAATGAAAGTGCGCTGACTCTCGCGTTATATGGTTCGGGACCTCCATTTTTTCTTACTCCGACCCCTTTAAGCTTATCATCAAAAAAAGTGTCATCGGCAATAATATTTCCATTGATTCTTTTGATCCCTCGGTTCCTGATGCTTTTTACTATCATCCAAAGTTCTTCGGAAACGAGTCGAGGATCTCCAAAGCCTTTTAAATATATATTTCCATTGAGAACCCCTTTTTTTATTTCTCCATCTGTAGAAACAGTTGTCAAAAACTGGTATTCACCTCCCAATACTTTTAAAGCTACTGCAGTGGTAAGGAGTTTTATGTTTGAAGCGGGAATGAAAAACTGGCTGGAATTTTTCTGGAAAACGACATCGCCTTTGGTTAATGAAAAAACTTTAATACCCGCGCTTCCATTTTTAAGACAGGAGTTATGTAGAATGGCTTTAATTTCTTTTCCCAAAACTTCAACAGCGTTGTTTTCAGCAAAGGAAGAATTTGACTGAAAAAGAAAAAAGGTAATTAACAAAAATGCTGTATTTAAAAGTGTTAAGCGCATACAAACATAAATTTTATAAGTGATATAGGGAAAAGTCAATGAGAAGCCTGCGTCAGGCTTAAATAGAATTGTTAAGCGCTTCAGATATTTCATCAGCTATTTTTTTTGCCGCTTCTTCTGGATTGCCGGCATCTCTAATAGGACGTCCGACAACAATATAATCGGCTCCATCACTGATTGCTTCATGAGGTGTGGTTATTCTTGATTGATCATCATTAGAAATTTTGCTCCATGACGGACGTACTCCCGGTACTACGGCAATAAAAACATTTCCAAATTTTTCTTTAATAGCTTTTACTTCTTTACCGGAACAGACTACTCCATCGCAGCCTGATTTTTTTGCTGTTTCCGCTCTATGCAGGGCAAGCTTCAGAGGATTCTGCAGTTCTCTTTTTATGCCGGAATTGATGATATTTTCTTCTGACAGACTCGTTAAAACTGTTATTCCCAATACCATGGTATTCTTTTTCGCGCCATCGGTAGCTTCTTTCAACAATTTTGTTCCTTCATCGCAGTGAACTGTTATAAAATCAACTCCATGCGCGATAGCTGCTCTTTGCGCTCTCCTGACAGTTTCTGGAATATCGTGAAATTTCAAATCAAGAAATATCTTTGCGTCAGTTTCATCTCTAATCACCTTGAGAACCTTCGGACCTTCCGTGACAAAGAGTTCGAGCCCAACTTTAAATACTCCGACATTGTCTTTAAGAAGATGAATATACTTTGTTGCTTCATCAACAGAAGGAACATCTAAAGGAAATATAATGCGCTCATGTGGGAGAAGAATAATATTGTTTGGCACAGGTTAAAATAACAAAAAAAGATAAAAATGGGTGACCTACCCTAAATCTTAGTACCACCCTTAGAGTGATGATTTTCTATGCCGTCAGTTGTAGCGTAGCGGAAACGGAGGGCATAGGTTCAAACGTTTCTGGTGCTGGCGGTCGATATCCCAGTGAAC
>Ga0208638_1001079_pt1 | contig 15844 bp, 13 predicted proteins | sample ETNtaG_34_FD_185753 | JGI IMG/M metagenome (GOLD analysis project Ga0208638, IMG submission 185753) | Marine microbial and viral communities from oxygen minimum zone, Eastern Pacific Ocean - ETNP201306SV51 (SPAdes) (version 2) | ecosystem: Environmental > Aquatic > Marine > Oceanic ...
TCAAGATAATAAAAACCCGTTAGCATTAAATTTATATGTTTTATCATATGATGGAAATAAAAATTTAACTGCACCCAATCAAGCAACTAAAGAAAATTTACAAACATATTTAGGACAATATAGAATGGTAACAGATGCTATTAATATTAAAACTGCGTATGTTATTAATATTGGAGTTAAATTTTCTATAATGACATTACCACAATTTAATAAAAATGAAGTTTTAGTTAGATGTATAAATGAAGTAAAATCATTTTTTAATATTGATAGGTGGCAAATAAACCAACCTATAGTTATATCTGATTTATTATATAAATTATCAGTTGTTGAGGGAGTTGCTGTTGTAGTAACACCAGAAGATGCTGTAGCATCTACTGCAAATCCTGCTGATAAGCCACAAATAATTATTACAAATAAATACCGAACTGCTGATGGTTACTCTGGAAATGTATATGATATGGATAAAGCATATTATAATGGAATATATCATACATCATTAGATCCAAGTATGTTTGAATTGAAATATTCAGATTCAGATATACAGGGTAAAGTAGTTGGAACTATAGGGGGATAATAAATGCATTATTTTGAATATCCAAGCGTAGATGCTACAATATATCAAGCAAGTCAATCTATGAATACGGGATTGGATCCTATATTAGAGGTTAGGAAAGATGTGAGTGCTACTGGTGATACTGTAAATGTTTCACGAGCGTTAGTTAAATTTGATTTAACCTATATTAGTTCTTCAGTAATAAGTGGGTTAATACCATCTACTGCAAAGTATTATTTAAATATGTATGATGCAAACCCAGAAGAATTAACAACTAGTGATCTTTTATATGCTCATCCTGTAAGTCAATCTTGGACTGGTGGAACAGGAGAATTTGATTCTAATCCTCAAATAACAAATGGAGTTAGTTGGAAATATAGTCAAGGAAAGAGTTCAGGTCAATATTGGATGTCAGGCAGTTTATCGGGATCTGGTGCTACTTGGTATAGTGGTAGTGGTGGCGCTAAACTTGATGCTTCACAATCGTACGATCATTCAACTACTGATATGAGAATGAATGTAACAGATATAATGAATGCTTGGATTTATTCTGGCTCAACATATCCAAACGAAGGGTTTTTAGTAAAGAGAAGTGGTAGTCTGAAAAATGCAGATACTTCTCAACCAGAGGGAAGTACAACACATTTAGGAAATTTTAGTTTTTTCTCAAGAGATACAAATACAATTTATTCACCAAAGTTAGAAGCAGTTTGGGATGATAGTTCTTGGAGTACAGGAAGTTTACAACCAATAACAGGCTCTGATTATGATGATATGGCTTTTTATGTTAAGGGGTTGAGGAGTGAATATAAGCAAGATTCTAAAACAAAAATACGAGTGGTAGGACGGGCTAGATATCCAGAAAAAACTTATGCTACTACACCTACTCAATTGGGTGTAAAGTATTTACCAAGTGGTAGTACTTATTATTCTATAAAAGATGCACAAACAGAAGAAGTTATAATTCCATTTGGAAGCGGTTCAATAGTAAGTTGCGATTCAACAGGAAATTATTTTAATCTTTGGTTAAATGGATTACAACCAGAACGAATTTATAATGTTCAATTTAAAGCAACTGTAAGCCAGAGTACATCAAATGAGCAAGATGTAATATCTCTTCAAGATCACACTTTTAAAGTGAGTAGATAATGCCAATAACATTCGAACAAGTTAAAACTGATTCGAGGTTCAAAGAAAAACTTGATTCATTTCAAGCTAAACGTTTAAAACGCTTAGAAAGTGAATATCAAGATTTATTTTTAACTGGATCAAGAGAAGATGGTAGTACAGTATTCAGAACTAAGAATGGAACAATAATATCAGTTGATTCAGATTTAGATCTTTATGGAGTAGATTCAACTGATCAATTAGTTCCAGTAAATTTAGAAAAAACTTCCCCAGAATCAGATAAAGTTGATGATATTGTAGATAAAAATTTTAAAGAGTTAATGGGTGGAGCTGGCTTAGGATTAAGTATAGAAGAATTATTTAATGAATATGAAAGATTAAAAGGAAGTATACCAGGAGAAGGTACAATAAATTCACATAGGTATTTGGTTGAAACAAGTGTTGAATATATAGGTGGAATGGATGAATTAGCTAGAATTAAAGCAGAGTTAGAACGAGAGTTAAAAGAATTAGAATCATTGATAGCAGAAACTGCTGAAAAAGAAGCGGCGTGGACTTCTTATTTAGCGGAAATGAATAATTTTGTAGATACTACTCAACCATATTCTCGGGCAGATTGGGAGCAAAAGGGAAATCCAATAGCATCAGCTGATGCTGGTTATCAAAAATTAAGGTTTGTTAAAAATTTACCTTATAGTGTTGCTACGACTCCTAAAGTTGATGTTACTGGAGTTCTTGAATTACCATATAGAGTTTCCAAAAGAACTCAACGTAGAAAAAATGGGAAATTATCAAGTGGTTGGAAAAAAATATATATAAAAGTAGATGCAGTAGGTGGTACTGGGATGACATATAGATGGTTTGTTGATGGAAATGAAATTTTTCCAAGTGATAGATATGGGGCTACTGATAAAGAAGTAGTAGAATATTTTCCAGCTAAATATAGAAAAAATCATGCAACAAGAGTTTTTACATGCAAAATATCGGATTCTCAAACCCAAGGGGAGATTACTTCGGGTCCAATTAAAGTACAGGTTGACTAATGCCAAGTAATGAATTAACATATAATGATTTTAATATGTTGTATACTTCTACAGCACATCCGACGTCATTTGGAAATGATACTAGAGATTTTGTATTAGTAACAGTTTTAGATCAAACTGGTGAAGTAATAGAAACTACAGAAATATCTGTAGAAGAATTGAAAGTAGGAGAATTATTTAATTTTAATCCAGGAAGAATACTTAGAAAATTAGGATATATAGCTGGATCTTATAAAGTAAGATTGAATTTTCTTAGAAGAAAAGCTGGTTCGAGTGTATATGGATTCTTTGATAACGATAGAGAATTGTGGAAAGGAGCAGTTCAAAAAATTGAAGGTAAGTATTATACTGGAACAAATCCACAAGATACAAATGTTGAACCATTAACAAGGGTAAAATTAGCATATGATGTGTCAGATATAAGTCCATCCAGAAAAGAAGTTAGATTACAATTAAAAAATATAGATGTAACTGAAAAAACTTCATATGCATCTAATTTTATAAATTTTGATACTGCAGCATATGATTACATTCCAAAAAGTACAGATGATTATACTTCAGAAGGAACTGTAAAAGTAGATACTTCTGATCCTTATAAAATTAAAGCAACTTTAACAGCTGAAGATATGGGATTTTCTCCAGCTATGGTAGGGGGTAAGTTAACTATAGATAATGCATTTATTATATCATATAAAACAACTAATCTTACCGTAACGGATAATACTAATAAAACAATTACAAAAACAAATACTGTAACAGATTATGTAGATGATGAAGAAAATCCAAATATAGATGTAGGTCTTAAAGATGATACTACAGAAACAACAACTGGAGGTCGTGGTGGGCTTTCAACTGAACGAGACGAGTTTGATTTATAATGGCTAAGCAAGATCCAAATTATACAGAAAAAGATGCTCAAAGAGATGCACGAAAAGCTGCTGGTGAACAGGAAAAAAATGCCCCTGGAGTAGGAAAAGTAGTTGAATCAATACCTCAATATGCTCCATTTATATCTGAAATTGTAGAGGTTAAAAGTCGTGATACTATAGTTGTAGAAGCAAATTTTAAAGATGAAGGAATATCATTATCGGCACAAGATGGTGATTATGAAGGTACTAACCCAAGAAAACCATTAACATTTCATGTTACATTTGATAATATTGATGTAAATGATCTATCACATTATTTGTATACAGAAGATAATAATCTTTATTTAATTGTAAATACTCATCAGGAATCAGAGAAGAAAAAATTATTAAAATTATATTCATCAATTAGTGAAGCCTCTCTACAAAATGTTTCCGTAATAGAAGAAATTATTGATCCAGTTGAAGAAGATGTACTTTTAATACCAGAAGATGAGATTGATGAAGATGTAACTTTCTTATTAGATTCACAATTTGATTTAGAAGCAGCCCAAGGCTCATTTTTTGATAATAAATCAACACAATACAAAAATTTATCTGATTTAATAACAAGTGATGTAAATATATCAGAACAAATTAGAACAGATATATTAAGTTCTAGTTTACAATCAGTTGATTTAAATATAGATTTTGAAAAATATGATAATTTTACTGTATTTGGTTCTGCCGTATCTAAACTTGATAATGCAAAATATAAATTTGATAAGATAGAATCGTTATTAACTACATCTGCATCATTAGCAACTAGTTCTACTACAGGATCTTTAGGAAAAGAATTAAGTTCGGTACATAGACAAATTAGAGATGTTAAATTAAACTTTACACCATATGAAAAGTATTTGTATAGTACTGTTTCAACTGTTGTAAGTGGATCAGAATTTTTAGGGACGGAACGATATAATGCATCATGGCCAAAAACTGGAAGTGGAACATTTAGTGATCCATATACACCAATAACTTCATCTCATGCAGATTTTACATCTTGGTATGGGAGTGTTGTAAATGAAACTGGTCAGGCATATAGTGCATCGGTATTTGATATGGATAATGAAAATAGATTAGCTAATAGAATACCAAAATATATTGTACAAGATAATTCCAATGAAGATTTTTTAAACTTTATAGATATGGTTGGAGAAATGTATGATGAAGTATGGACATATATTAATCATATTCCAAAAATATATGAAACTTATGATTCGAATAAAAAAGGATATTCAAATGATTTAATTCAAGATGTAGCGAAAAGTTTTGGATTAGATTTGTATAATGGGGCAGATTTATTAGATTTACCAAGATATCAATACGGGCAATACCAATCAGGATCTGATTCTGCGTTCACAACATATTCAGCTGAACCCCAGAAAGATTTAGGTAGAAAAATACATAGAAGATTGATTAATAATATACCCTTTTTCTTAAAAACAAAAGGTACATTAAAATCTTTACGGGGAATGGTTAATATGTTTGGAATCCCTGCTACTATTTTAGATGTTAGGGAATACGGTGGTCCATCTCTTCCTGGTCAAGTAAAATCATTTAATATAAAAAGAAAGTTTACTAAATCTTTAGATTTTAGAGGTGGGCAATATGTTCAAGTACCTTGGGTACACGATGGAAATACAGGAAGAAGACCAGATACAGTTGAATTTAGATTTAATTCTGTAAATAGTGGAAGTCAAACTCTTGTTGAAGCTGTAAATGGATCTACAAAACATTGGGAAGTTAAATTAAGAGAAGATTCTGGTACAACCGATAATGTTGGGCATGTTGATTTTCAATTATCTGGATCAAGTGGCTATGTTTCAATGTCTACAAGTGCTATGCCATTATATGATGGTGAATTTTGGTCTGTTATGGTTTCAAGAGAATCTGGTAGTGGTGCATATGTAGCATCTGATAGTGGATCTCAAGCCGTAACATATAGATTAGCAGCTAAAAAATATGATGCAGGAAGAGGTAAGATATATTATACGTCTGAAACTTCTATGTCTATAGATGGGGCTAATACAGTTTCTCAATCATTGAATACTTCTTGGTTAACTCCTAATCAGGTTAATGTTGGTTATGGTGCAGCTGGATATTTAACTGGTTCTATGATGGAGTTTAGATATTGGAATTCACCACTTACAATGTCGGCATTTGATAATCACGTTACTTCACCAAAAGCTTATAATGGAAATCATGCTTCAGCTTCGTATACTGATTTAGTATTTAGATTATCGTTTGATGATAATAAAGATTTGAGTGTAGCTGCAAATACACAATTACAAGATAAAAGTGGAGATACTTCATTAACTACAATTACTGGTAGTGCTAAGAATTTTAGTGGAAATTTTTATGCTAGTGTAGTAGATGAAGATAAAATGTTAGTACCAAATATTGGTCCTAAGAAAGAAAGTAATGTTAAGATGCGAGTTATTAGCTCAAGTCTTGAAGGTGGTGGCTTACAACCATATATTCCAGGATATAGTTCTAAACGATCGGAAAAAAGTTTATTAGATGCAGCTCCAAAAGATTCACCGAAAGTAGGAATATTCTTCTCACCAACAGATGTAATAGATGAGGATATTGTTAGATCTTTAGCAGATTTAGATTTTCATCAATATGTTGGAGATCCAAGAGATTTACCTAAACCAAGATATAGAAGATTACATGAAATAAAAAATGCGTATTGGCAAAAATATAGTTCACCAAATAATTTTTGGGATTATATGAGATTAATAAAGTATTTTGATCAGATTATATTTAAACAAATAAAAGATATTTTGCCAGCTAGAACAAGGCCCGAATTTGGATTAACAGTTAAACAAAATATTCTTGAACGATCAAAAGATATTATTTCAAGAGGATTAAGTTTTGAATCCCCAAATTTTGAAGGACACATAGATGCATCAATATATGCAAAAGAAGTTACTAAAATTAACTGGAAGTATAAATGATAAGGAAGGAATTATTTCTGGATCTACTGAAATATTTAATATACCAACATTAACCAGATTAAATTATACAGGATCACATAAAGGATATTGGGGAAATACATATATATCTTCTTCAGTTACAAGCGGTGGTCCTGAATATGTGTTTGAAGAAGTTTTACAACCAGAAATAACTGGCTCGATTATTTCACCACATAATTTAGAAACAAAATATTATTATAGTAGTTCAGTAAGCCGATCTTTGAATTTATATTATTCTTCATCAACAGCTCGTTCCACTATAGATAGTAAATATGATCAATTTAGTGCATTAGCTAATTTGATGTTTGAAGGATGTAAACAGACTAATGCTACGACTGTGTTAAATAATTATGCAGGAAACTTTGATCCAGTAGAAACTTCGGATACTACTCCACTAAGAATAGTATCTCAAGATCCTGGAAAATCACAATTGAGAATAGATTAATGTATAATATATTTTATTATTATATTTATAGTAGAGTAAACGCAGTTATATACGAAAACCAAATATACTTAGGAGTAAATAATGGGATTTTTAGATAATACCACGCAAACCATAGATGCTATTCTTACCAAAAAAGGTAGAGAATTATTGGCACGTGGAAATAATGAATTTAAAATTACAAAATTTGCATTAGGAGATGATGAAATTGATTATGGTCTCTATGATGTTTCTCACCCAGATGGAACTAATTCATATGGAGCGGCTATAGAAAATATGCCGTTACTTGAGGCTATTCCAGATGAGAATCAGATAATGAGATACAAACTTGTTACTTTACCAAAAAATACAGTTAAATTACCTGTTATTAAGTTGGCAAGTTCAGCATTAACATTTACAACCGCAAATGAACAACAGATTATATCACCAGCAACAACTAATGGTAATGATGGAAAAGGTGGATATACATTTATATTACATAATTCGGATGCAGCAGATTTGTTTGTATCTGCAGGTGGTGGGGTTGAACAACGAGGTGGAACTGTTCCAGTATTCCTTAGTGATGCTGATAGGAAGAGAAGTACTACAGTAATAGGTAAAGTTGTTAATATAGTATCCAAAGCAACTACATCAGCAATTACAACACAGTTGACTATTTTTGGGAATGATTCTGGAGCATCTCAAACAATTAGTGTAACTGTAAGTGCAAATAGTTAGGAGTTAGAAAATGGCTGAAATATATACAGTATTTAATACAGAAGAAGATATAATAACCGATATTAATCAAACTATTAGTTCTGGTTTATGGTCGGGGGGTATTGGAACGCTTCAAACAATGCACACTTCTTCTACACAAAGTGGAAGTTCGGGAAAATATTTTTACGATGTTTATAAAACCAATCCTTCTTCAGATAGCGAAGCAGAGGTTCAGTTTTCAATGGCGTTTGGACATTTAGATGGTAGTGGAAGTGCTGGGATATTAGGAACTTCATATACAGATAGACCATCGGCAGCTGTTTATTCTCAATTTAGAAATTTACTTCTTGCACCGAATGATACTAAGTTTACTTTTTCTCCATCTAAAGATATAAAACACATTTACGCTATTTCTATGGCTAGAGCTAGGATGCGTGAAAAAGTGGATCCAGGGAACTGGGAATTACATTTAAGTAGCAGTGCAGGAACTGTAAAATTGATTGATGATAGTGGTGCTACAACTGATCCAACAGTTTCTCAGGGCGGTAGAGTTTTTAATGTAGTAAGTGGTTCAATAGCAAGTGGCACAGCAGTAACAGACACAGCGGCAGCAAGTGAAACAACTGATGGTGCGTATGGATTATTTTATCCTGATATGGGTATTATGATTTTAAATGGGCAAAAACTTGATCAAGGATATCTTGCATTAGCTACTAATACTGCATCAAATGCTGCTCATAATAATACGGGTAAATTATATAATTCCGTTTCTGCAAGTTCTTATTTTGTAGCTAGACGGGAAGAGCAATTAAGTACTACACATTATTTTTGTAGATTAACTAATAAGAAATATAATTTTAGTACTAATCCTACATTTTTTACTCAATCTGATGGCTCACTAACAGTATCATCTATGCAAAATGATCCTAAGGTTTATATGACAACCGTAGGAATGTATAATGATTCTAATGAATTGTTAGCAGTTGCAAAATTATCTAAACCTTTATTGAAATCATTTTCTAGGGAAGCTATTGTAAAAGTGAAGCTCGATTTTTAACGGAGCTTTTTAATGTATAAGAATTTTCAAGATGGCGATACTTCTGTAGAATCGTTTAAAACCCACAAATCATTCTCGTTAACTGATATGGATAGTGGGAGTGGTGTTTTTGGTTTTAGCGCTAATAGTAGTTCTGCACATTTATTTAGTTCCTCATCAGCTGTCTCTTCAAGTTATTATAGTGGATCTGTTTCGGCTGATAATACACCTTTTGCAACATATTATGCAATTCCAAGTTGGTTTACAATAAATCGGTTATATTATTCTAAAAAAGATGAACCCTGGAATTCTTTTGGTATTAACAATGTAGCAAATAAGAAAATGACGTTACATGGTTCTGCTCAAATATTAACAATACCACAACAATTTTTTGGAGAAGAAGTAAAACCAGGCTCAGTAACAATTACTGATAATGGTGGTGCAACAACATTTACATTAAAAGATGATGGGTTTGGAAATATTTATGATAATGCAAATTCAGCATCATTCGCAGCAGGAACTACGGGTTCTGTAGGTAATATTTTTTATTCACACGGAATTGTAGCTATAACAGATACAGGTTCATATTCAGTAGTTGGTTCTGCTACTGGTAGTGATGGATTTGAAATTGATTTTAAAGCAACTCAAACACATTATGAATATGAATATAACTGTACGGTGGATCGTGGAGAGTTTAATAGTACTACTAATATTAGTATAGCTAAAGATAGAGGTGGTAGACACACACTTCCAAGTGGACTTCCTACATCTTTTATTAGTAAATTTTTTCCTCCAGGAGATAATCCTACTAATGGAACAGGCTCTTTATCAGGATCATACACAGCCGCTTCAGAATCTATTGATTTAGCAACAGGCAGTTTATTTAATCCATATGTTACTTCTATTGGGTTATATAATGATAAAAGTGAATTAATGGCTATTGGTAAATTAGCACACCCGATTAAAAATGATGATGAGTTATTGTTAAATTTTGTGGTGAGGTTTGATGTTTAAAAGAATATTATTAGAAAGAGCAGATTTTCAACTTATTGCATCAGATTTAGTAAAATACTATAATTTAAAATCTAAAATAAAATTTGGAGCAAGTTCTAATCAAGCAGATTATAATTGGATGACAGATACAATACGTTTAAGAAGTAGTTATTCTACAGTTAAAGAACTTATTATAACAATTTTACATGAGATTAAGCATGCTATAGATGCTAAAAAAATGGGTAAAAAGAAATACGAAAAGGCATATCAACAAGCAGGCAATATTGCTGTGAATAAAGGTAAAGATTTTCACGATGATAATAAATTTGAGGAAATTGCAGAAAAATGGGCTATTAAAGAGTATAGTAAATGGAAAAATAAATTTTAATTAGCTCAAATTAGGTTATATTTAGTATTATGTTATGAAACCACGTAGTGCAAAGAATAAGGGCAAACGCCTCCAAAATAAAGTTCGAGATATAATTCTTGAAAAATTCGATTCTTTAGAACCAGATGATGTCCGTTCTATAACAATGGGCGATTCCGGCGAAGATATTCTATTATCCCCTGCAGCTCGTAGATTATTTCCATTTAGTGTTGAATGTAAAGCACAAGAATCTCTTAGTATTTGGTCTGCATTAGAACAAGCAGAAAGTAATGCTGGAAAACATATACCATTATTAGTATTTAAAAGAAATAGAAGTAAAACCTATGCAGTATTAGAATTTGACAAATTATTAGAATTATTAGATGAATCAGAATAAAATTGTAAATTTACTTAATAGAGTTCTAAAAACTAATGGAACTAAATTAAAAAAATTAGATGAGTATATGTATTGGTCACCTTTTATATCTCATCATAAACCTAAATTACAAATAAATGTAAAAACACAAAAGTGGCATTGTTGGGTAAGTGGAACTGGTGGTAGGACATTATTTCAGTTATTAAAAAAAGTAAATGCTAGTAATCAACATTTTGATGAATTAAGAGAATTAGTTGGTGATTTACCACATTATAAAAAAGAGACTGATACAAGGTTAAAAAAGGTAGTACAACTACCCTATGAGTTTATAACCTTCGGTAATAGTACGGATAGTATCGTTAAAAGACACGCTCTAAGTTATTTGTATAAAAGAGGTATTACCGATGATGATATACTAAAATATAATATTGGTTATTGTGATGACGGATTATATTCAAATCGCATTATTATTCCATCTTATGATTCTGATGGACAATTAAATTTTTTTGTAGGTAGAGATTTTTATAATAGTAAGATGAAATATCGTAATTCACCTACATCTAAAGATATTATTGGATTTGATTTATTTATTAATTGGGATGAACCAATAATATTATGTGAAGGCGTATTTGATGCTATGGCATTTAAAAGAAATGCAATACCTCTTTTTGGTAAAAATATTATGAGTACTCTACAGAAAAAAATAATTGAATCTAGAGTAAAAGTTATATATTTAGCATTAGATAATGACGCTATTGAAGATACAATAAAGATTTCAGATAACTTTATTAATAATGGTATTGATGTTAGAATGATAAAGTTTAAAGAAAAAGACCCAAGTGAGATTGGTTTTGAGAATTTGTTATATTTAATTAATAAGACGACAAAAACTAAATTTTCAGACTTAATGAGGTTAAAATTAAATGGTAAAACAAAAAAATATATGGAAGTATTATGATGAGTGGAAAGTTCATGTTACGAAAATTGAACTTTTTGAAAGTATATGCCAAACATTTAATCTTATGAATCAAATGGATAGTTGTACTAAATATTACGAAGGTAATATGCACACCCCAATTGCATGGGATATAATAGTACCAGATGAATTTATAAAAGATGTTAGAAAACATATTAAGGATTTTGATTGATAGAACCAAATGTTGTAAAAGTTCCATTTCGTAAATTAAAACACATACACCACATATCAGATATACAGATTCGTAATCTTAAAAGACATAAAGAATACGAAGAAGTTTTTGAAAGAACTTACGAAGAAGTACGGAAAAATAAAGATAATGCAGTAGCTTATATCGGTGGTGATATAGCGCATTCAAAAACTGATATGTCTCCAGAACTGATAGACCAACTATCAAGGTTATTTAAAAATTTAGCAGATATATGTCCTACAATTATTATTGCAGGTAATCATGATTGTAATCTAAACAATCGTTCACGGCTAGATTGTTTAACCCCGATAGTAGAGAATCTTAATCATCCAAATTTACATTATTTAAAAGATACTGGTGTATATAAGTGTGCAGATGCCACTTTTGTAGTATGGGACGTTTGGGATGATAAGAAAAAATATATAAAAGCTAAGGATGTTGAAGGTGCTACAAAAATTGTATTATTCCATGGAACGGTAGATAAATGTCAAACTGATTTAGGATTTAGATTACCATCTGATGTGAAAATTACTCAATTCAAAGGGTATGATATGGGGCTGTTAGGTGATATTCATAAACGACAACATCTTAATAAAGAAGAAACCATTTCTTATTGTGGTTCTTTAGTTCAACAGAATCATGGTGAAGGATTGGATCACGGTTATTTACTATGGGATGTTCCAAAACGTAAATCTACTTATATTCCTATTATTAATGATTATGGTTATTACACTTTAGATATTAATAATGGTGTTGTACCTGATGCAGATGATATACCAAAGAAAGCTCGTTTAAGAGTTAGAGTAGCTAATACTTCTGCTACTGAATTGAAAAAGGCATTAGCAATTATTCATGATAAATATGGTGTTGTAGAAATGTCAGTTACAAGAATTGATGCTTTATATAGTACTGAAAGAGTTAGAAATAAAACTATAAATGTGGGTGATATAAGTAATACAGATGTACAGTATCAATTGATTGTAGATTATTTAAACGCTAATCATATTGTAGATGATGAAACATTAATTAAAATAAAAAATATAAATGAATCATTAAACCGAGATTTACCAGAAGAAGAAGTTTATAGAAATGTTAATTGGAAACTTAAACATTTTGAATTTTCTAATATGTTTAGTTATGGTGAAAATAATATAGTAAATTTTACAAAGTTAAATGGTATAGTTGGAATGTTCGCCCCAAATGCAGCAGGTAAATCATCTCTACTTGATGCATTATCGTTTTGTTTGTTTGATACGTGTAGTAGAGCGTTTAAAGCAGAGAATGTACTTAACAATAAAAAGAATGATTTCTTTTGTAAAGTTAATTTTGAAATAGATGGACAAGATTATTATGTAGAACGAGTCGCGAAGAAACAGAGAAAAGGTAATGTTAAAGTTGATGTAGACTTTTATACTATAGATGATGTTGGAGATAAAGTTTCTATGAATGGTGACCAACGTAGAAGTACTGATGCTAATATAAGAAAAGTTATAGGTTCTTATGATGACTTTATTTTAACTGCACTATCATCACAAATTAAAAATTCTGTATTCATTGAAAAAACTCAAAAAGAAAAGAAAACTCTTTTAGCTCAGTTTATGGGATTAGAGATATTTGATAAGTTGTGGGTAACTGCGTCAGAAGAAATCAAGGACGTTTCTGCGGTTCTTAAAAACTTTAAACAAAATGATTGGGAACGAGATTTAGCAGAAACAAAAGAACAAAAGAAACAATTCAAAGAAACTTATACTGAATTATTGAGTGACCGAAATACAATACAAAATAAAAAGAAATCTACTGAAAAAAATATTATACTTTTAAGTAAGAAGTTAAAACCGACAGATAAATCAGTAGAAGATATAGATAATTTAAAAGAAAGTAAAAATATATTAACAGTAACATTAAATAATATTGATAATGAATTGGGTGAAGTTAGTACACGGGTTGAGAAAACTAAATTGCTAGATGGTGAACTGCAGATGAAAATTCAAAACCATAAAGATGAAAAAACTGAAGAAAAAATTGTTGAATTAGAAAACTTAGAAGTACATAAAAGAGAAATTGAAATTGATTTAGATAAGTTAAAAATAGAAGTTCGTGCTAAATTAGACAAAATAGAAAAACTTGGTAATTTAGAATGGGATGATGAGTGTGATTATTGTATGAGTAATCCTTTTACATTAGATGCTATAGAAACCAAAAAGAAATTAGAATCAGATAAAGATGAAGTGAAAACACATTTAACCAAGTTAGATTCAGTTGTATATAGTATAAATCATTTATACCATATTCGTGAGAGAAAAGCAGACCTAGATGATAATATAAATAAGATGCAAAAAGTATCATCATTAAAAAATGAATTAGATAGTAAGTTAGTTTTATTAGAAGAAAAACGAAAGAATGTCTTACACCAAATAAGTTCAGTAGAAGAAAAAATTGTAAAATATTATGAACAAGAAAAGGACATTATTTATAATCAACAAATAGAATCAGAAATAGATAAAATACAACTTGAATTAGATGCTGTTACTAATCAATATGATATGTTAAATGATAGTATTAATAATGTGTTTGGTGAAATAAAAGTTATAGATATTAAACGAAAAGGTATATTAGATAATATTAAAAAAGTTGAAGAATTAGAAGGTAAGTATGAAGCGTATCAATATTATTTAGATGCAGTAAAACGCGATGGTATTGCTTATGAACTTATTACAAAAGCACTTCCAACTATTGAAGGTGAAGTGAATAATATTTTATCTCAATTAGTAGATTTTCAAATGTTGTTTGAAATGGATGGAAAAAATATAAATAACTATATTGTATATGATGATGATAATGTTTGGCCACTTGAGTTAAGTAGTGGTATGGAACGATTTATATCAAGTCTTGCTATTCGTGTAGGATTAATTAATGTATCTAATTTACCACGAAGTAATTTTCTAGCTATTGATGAAGGGTGGGGAACAATGGATAGTGATAATATTAATTCAGTATATAGTCTATTTCAATATCTTAAATCACAATTTCAGTTTGCATTGATTGTATCTCATATTGATTCTATGAGGGATGCAGTTGATAGTTTATTAGAAATTAAAAAAGAGAATAATTTTAGTAATATTAAGTTTGATTAGAATATAGAATTTTTTTCGTACACTTTTCCTTTATAAGCTCTTCAATAAGAGCATACATCTTATATCCGTGATTTTTTGAATATTCTTTAATCATATCACGAAACTCTTTTCGTATTTTAATATTTACAAATTTATCTTTCATATATATAAATATGAAAATACATACTTTTTAATTAATTTATACATACTTTATTCAAATAATTTATACTATTAATATTTATTACTATAACTGGAGAAGTTAAATATGGGTGTTATTCCACGCCGTAGAATAAAAGAAAATCTAAGAGAAGTAGAAGTATTCATAGAAGATACACGAAACGAATATTTTAAAGTTCAAGATATACCAGATACATTCGTTCAAGGTAGGTCGGCTTTTAAGATATTTGGTTCGCCGTTATTAAAAACAAAAGTTCCACTTAAAATAGAAATATTAGATAAAACTGGTAATACTGTATATACACAACCAATCAAATTTGGACACGGTCCAAAACCAGTATACCCATACAGGTATATTACGGTGGAAGTGTACCCACCCCCAATTAATTATCCTGGTGATGCAGAACTTGTTATATTAGGTGAATTAGAAGAAACTGAAGTTCCGTTTAGTATTCCTCAAGAGTTTATAGGCACTTATAATGTAAAATATAGAAGAACTATAAACCTTAATACTGATACTTTTAAAAATACACAACCGATTTTATTTTATAAAAAACCAACAGTTATAGCAACAGAAATTGTAAAAAATCAGAAAAAATCTAGTGCACCAGCTAATGCTTATATATCTGGTTCATTATATGGTAAAGTAAAAGCCGATTTACGTGGAATAGCATTCGAAACTGGTTCAGGAAGAAATTATCAACAAAATACCGATGACGGTGGGAAATCTGATTCACCCGGAGGTGATGATGAAACTGAATTAAATTTATGGAAATGGAAATCTGGACTTTATGGTAAAAATTCATTATTATCTAGGAAAGGTATAACTGAAGAGAGAGGATCATCACCACCCCCAGAGATGACTTTA
>Ga0208638_1001087_pt1 | contig 15753 bp, 10 predicted proteins | sample ETNtaG_34_FD_185753 | JGI IMG/M metagenome (GOLD analysis project Ga0208638, IMG submission 185753) | Marine microbial and viral communities from oxygen minimum zone, Eastern Pacific Ocean - ETNP201306SV51 (SPAdes) (version 2) | ecosystem: Environmental > Aquatic > Marine > Oceanic ...
CGCACCCAAGAAGGAAAGAAAGATGGTCAATGGGTCAAATGGTTCCCCAGCGGCAAAGATGTTCCAGAAATTATTCTGGTGGATGTTCCTGAGCCGGAACCAGATCTTCCGTGGAGTGGTGGAAAGCAAGAACAAGGTGGATATAAAAATGGTAAAAAGCATGGTCAATGGACAGAATGGCATGATAATGAACATGTCAAATCTCATGGGAACTACGACTCAGGTATTATGAATGGCCATTGGACATTTTTCCATCAAAATGGAATAAAAGAAAAAGAAGGAAATCTTGCCAATGGTACCGCCGATGGGCTTTGGTTATTTTGGGATGAAAATACTAAAAAAGTCCAGGAAGGCACATTTACCGAAGGAACAAAAGAAGGGAAATGGACAGCATGGTTCTCAGATGGTCGCCTGACAGAAGGCTTCTATGCTAACGGGAAAAAAGATGCAACCTGGGCTAGTTGGTGGGATCACGAAAGAACAAGAAAAGAAATGCAAGGTGCTTACCGAAATGGAAAAATGGTAGATAAATGGTTTTTCTATGATAAAAACGGAAACCTAAAAGAAATACGATATTTTTCCCCTGCCTTTTAGTCTGATTTAACTTAAATAACTACATACATATAAAGGAAAATTAACCAGTGAAATACGTCTATTATTTTGGAAACGGCGAGGCCGATGGTACAGCTAAAATGAAGAATTTACTCGGAGGAAAAGGGGCCAATCTTGCTGAAATGAACCACTTGGGAATTCCAGTGCCGCCCGGATTTACTATCACAACTGATGTTTGTACACATTATTACAAAAATGATCTCAATTTTCCTGAGGAATTAGACGCCCAAACCCAAGAATCTCTATCAAAAGTTGAAGCCATTATGGATTCAAATTTTGGTGATGAGACTAATCCACTTTTGCTCTCTGTGCGATCCGGTGCTCGCCAATCCATGCCGGGCATGATGGATACAGTTCTTAATGTTGGACTGGCTTCATCTACCATTCCCGGACTCATCAAAAAAACCAATAACCCCCGGTTTGTCTATGATGCTTACCGAAGACTTATTATGATGTATGCAGATGTTGTCATGGAAAAAGCTGCTGGTATAGAACCTTCTGATGGAGAAGGTATTCGCCAAAAACTCGAAAACATTCTAGATACTTACAAAAAAGAAAAAGGATTAGTGGCTGATACAGATCTCTCTGCGGATGATTGGATTACAGTATCAGACTCGTTCAAATCTGAGATACGTGCAACACTGGATAGTGATTTTCCTGATGACCCCATGGCACAACTTTGGGGTGGAATCAAGGCTGTTTTTCAAAGTTGGAATGGAAGCCGTGCCATCAGTTATCGCCGGATTGAAAATATTCCAGACCAATGGGGAACGGCAGTGAATGTGCAAGCCATGGTCTTTGGTAATATGGGAGAAAGTTCTGCAACAGGTGTAGCGTTTACCCGAAATCCTGCATCGGGAGAAAATATTTTTTTTGGAGAATGGTTATCTAATGCACAGGGTGAAGATGTTGTGGCTGGGCTCCGAACGCCGAATCCATTAAATGAAGAAACAAAAACATCTGAAACTCAGAACCTCCCTTCACTGGAATCATCTATGCCGGAGCTATATGCGCAACTTGCGGAGATTCGGAACAACTTAGAAGTACATTATTCTGATATGCAGGATATTGAATTCACTATTCAGGATGGCCGATTGTGGATGTTGCAAACCCGTACAGGAAAACGGACAGGCACTTCCGCCATTAAAATGGCTGTGGATATGTGTAACCAAGGTATGATTGATAAAAAGACTGCTATTATGCGCGTTATGCCAGAACAATTGGACGAGCTTCTTCATCCCATGCTGGATACGGAGTCTGAAAAACAGGCCACTTTCTTAGCAAAGGGACTACCTGCTGGACCCGGAGGTGCAACTGGAAGAATCGTGTTTACTGCAGATGACGCAGAAACATGGCATAAAAATGGTGAACAGGTGATCTTGATTCGAGAAGAAACTTCACCAGAAGATGTACATGGTATGCACGCAGCAGAAGCAATTTTAACTGCCAAAGGCGGGATGACATCCCACGCTGCTCTTGTGGCCAGAGGGTGGGGGAAATGCTGTATTGTAGGCTGTAGCGCAATTCATATTGATACAAAAACAAAGGAAGTATCTGTGGGAGACACAGTGTTAAAAGAGGGTGATTGGATCACCATGAATGGAACCCGAGGAAATATTTATAAGGGGCAATTAAATCTTATTCCATCTAATCCAGATACACATCCTGAATATAAAATCCTCATGGAATGGGCAGATGAATTCAGAACCTTAAAAATTCGCACTAATGCTGAAAGCCCGTCAGATGCAGCACAGGCCATTCGCTTTGGGGCGGAAGGAATCGGGCTCTGTCGGACGGAGCATATGTTCTTTGATGAAACCCGTATTCTTGCCATGCGAAAAATGATCCTGGCTGATAATGTATCTGATAGACGAACTGCAGTTATGGGGCTCCTGCCATTCCAGAAAGAAGATTTCAAGGGAATTCTAAAAGCGATGGAAGATAAACCCGTTACCATTCGGCTCTTGGATCCACCTTTACACGAATTTATTACTTTGAACGATAATCAGATTCAGGAATTGGCTGATAACCTCAGTCTAGAAAGATCTAAGGTTGAAAAACGAATCGCAGGGCTCCATGAGTTGAATCCTATGTTGGGCCATCGCGGGTGTCGTCTGGGCGTTGCTTACCCGGAGATCACTGAAATGCAATCCAGGGCTATTTTTGAAGCAACGGCAGAACTTACAAAGGAAGGTGTTTCCGTTTTACCCGAAGTAATGATTCCGCTTGTTGGAACTGTTACGGAATACACAGACCAGGAAGATATTGTGCGGAAAGTTGCCAAAGATGTTCTAAATGAAACGGGTGTAGAATTTAAATATCTTGTGGGAACCATGATTGAACTCCCCCGTGCCTGTCTCACAGCGGATGAGATTGCCCAACATGCCGAATTTTTCAGCTTTGGTACCAACGATCTAACCCAGACTACATTTGGATTCAGCCGCGATGATATTGGGTCATTTCTTCCAGATTATTTAGAAAGAAATATTCTTCCGGGAGATCCATTCCAGAGCTTGGATGTGAGCGGTGTGGGCAAATTAGTATCCATGGCTGTGAAATTAGGTCGTGGAGTGAATAGTAAATTAAAAATCGGGATTTGCGGCGAACACGGCGGAGATCCTTCGTCGATTGAATTTTGTAAAGAGACAGGGTTAGATTATGTGAGCTGTTCTCCTTTCCGAGTTCCCATTGCCAGATTAGCTGCGGCTCAAGCAAGTATACGTGACTATAATGACTAATTATAAATTAACATTGAGTAGTTTTTGCGTAATAAATACTCAGAGAATAACCAGTAAACTTGGAATAGTGTTAATGATTATATTAATATTATAGAACGCTCTAGAAAAGATTTTAATAAATAGGAAAAATATGAAAAAACAATCACTACTTTTTTTTGCATTATTACTGGTTATTAGCTGTTCAAAACCTAATGTCAAAAAAGAGATAAAAATTGTAGAGCAAGTAGCTGAACCTGTTATAGAAGAACCTAAAATTGTAGAGAAAAAAGCTGCACCTGTTATAGAAGAACCTAAAATTATGGAGAAAAAAGCTGCACCTGTTATAGAAGAACCTAAAATTATAAAACAAAAAACAAAACCTGTTGTACAAGCAAAAAATGAAATACCACAAAATCTTAAAGATAAATGGGAACAGAGAATAAAAAAACAACAGATAAAAGACAAATTACAACAAGAGAATAAAAGAGAAGCTGAAATTGTAGAGCAAGAAATTGAGCCTGCCTTGGAAGAAGAAACTGACATTGCAAAAGCAAACGAGGGTGGAGCATATAAGGGCGGGAAAAGGGATGGAGTTTGGACATTTACGGATGAAAAAGGAACCAAAGAAAAAGAAATAGTTTATAATGAAGATGGGCAAGAACTATGGATATTTTTTGATGATGAGGGAAAGAAAACAAGAGAAGGGCAAATGGTAGATGGTAAAGAAGAGGGATTGTGGACATTTTATGATGAAAATGAAATTAAAGAACGGGAGACGGAACACAAGTCTGGTAAAGAAGATGGAATTTATTCTTTATGGTATGACAATGGGCAGAAAAAAGAAGAAGGCCCATATAGAGGAAAAACTAGAATTGAATTATGGACATGGTGGGATGAAAAAGGAAATAAATGGCAGGAAGGTAGCTATCTAGATGGGAAGCGAGATGGAACTTGGATTACTTGGAATGCTAATGGAAAGAGGCGAAATGAAACAGTTTATAAAAATGGTAGTTTTATAAGTAAAAAAGTGTATTAGGCGCCTACGTCTTTCAATTTTGTAAATATTTCCAGCCAGCCTAAGCTGGGTTAGTAATACCGGACTCAATCATCCAACAGGGCAAAAACTAATTTACCATTTTTAAGAAAGACTTTTTTCCTGCTTTATTATATAATAAGGGTTTAGGTTCGTCCCCATCGCGTATGACGCATGAATCGAAGAACAAGAGCACGGTGTATATCAATAATCTCTTGTTGTAATACTGTAAATACTTGCTCCCTCTCAAGAATTCCATTTTGTACAATGGAAATAACTGAAAGACGGAAGTCTTCTGCAGAAATACCACTGGTCCCATCAACATAAGAATCGCGAAGATTATCAAGTGCTGTTTTAACACTGCTGTGTGATGTTTCCAGAATCGTAATCTGATCTCCAGTAAGTTTTAGTGCACTTTGCATGGCCCGTTTAAGTTCATCCGGATCTTGGGAGAATCTTCCCCATCGCCCACGCCCTCGACGCCAATTTATATCTCGTTCATCTCTTTCTGTAAGGAGTGTGTTTTGTTGCTCTTCAGTTAGAAGAATTTCTATTTCTGCTCTAAACCATTCCATAACACTCATAAGTTCTATGTGCATGGTTTTTCGCTCTAGTTCTTCATTTTGATACCGCAAAGTAATTTCATTTATAAGGGTTGATTTTGTATCAATGATTTCTTGATACAATGGCAGTTGCTCTTCTGTCATTATAAACATAAGACGATCATCCATACGTTGAAAATGCTCCAGTCGTCTGTGATGATGATCATTTTCTTCTGTGAGTATTTGTGAATCTATTTGCTGGTTTCTGGAAAGAAGTAGATCTTTTTGCTCCTGCGTCAATGATTGTTGTAAGGTCACTGCAAGTTCCCAAAGCGTCGCAGGGTCAGGATGGAAATCTCTTCCTAGCTCAAGCGATGACCTGGCGCTACTTCGTTGCCCTGTATCTAAGTTAAGTTCATTATCTAAATCTTGAATAAGATATTCAAATTCAGGTGGATTCATTAATTCCTGATTATTAGAAAAGAATTCACACCCAGTAAAGAATAATACTGTGGCTACAGTAATATAATAAATTGCTTTCATAATTGGTTCCTTTGGGGATTAATTACAGTATCAGACACAAATTCTATTAATAAGTTAAAATATATTCACCCGAAAAAATAATATTATTGGTGTTGCGCTTTCCAGCCTGATAAATAACTACTATCAATAATGTATGATCGGAAAATATGTAGGAAAGGAGAGGCACTCCATTGTGCCTACGCTTAAAGCTTTAGAATATAAATTAAAAATTTGCTCGGTACTTTAGGCCTACCCAAAATTTACTGTCTGGCATCCAATGACCTTTCAAATCAGCATTTTTATTAAGACCCGTTATTGAAACTCCAAAGTCATCCGACAAATTAAGATTTAATGTATAAATCATATTCAAACCTGTGATATATTGAATAGAAAATTCGTAAAAAGGCACCTTAGATATTTGGATAAAATCAAGAAAAGATAATTTTTCTATAAAGTTAGGCTTTTGCCCGATTTGCCCCAGTAAATCAAATCTGATATAAAATGAGTTTAATCTTGTAAAAGAATTTCCATCATTATTGAGAGATTGAAAATCAAAATCTGGTGTAGTACCACTACTATCAGAAATTTCGCTGTATTCATCAGCAAAGTATGTTCTCTCATAGAGTTCTTGACCATTGTCGTTAGCCTTTGTCCTAGTATCCTGCAGCCTGTGGGCCACTTTCATGTAATGAAACCCGGGGGCCGCTGTTAAACGACCAATAAATGAAAGCTTTATGGGTACTTGCACTGTAGTGGCCATCAATGCGTAGCTATCCAATATGTTTATATTAATAGTAGAATCGTCTATTGCCTTCCACTTGGTTACATCATTGGGCTCAAGGTCCTTAGGAGATGAAAGCTTCTCCCCTGAACTTGATGGATAAAATGTAAACCCAATTAATCCATGGAAATCCGCTTTTGTTGAAAATAAATTTTCAATATTACCTCTGGCGTACAGCCCTCCATATTCATCACTGAGCACAGAATTTTTATTATCATAACCAACCGTGCCAATATCAAATGCAAATGGCATCCTGAAACCAAACTCTGATCGTTGCGTAGCTACGCCCAACTCACTTGAACCGCCAAGTAAACCGGGTAGTCCAATTAATTCATTTCCTGCTCTCATATTACCAGCATACTGCAGTAGGTTAGATCGCATGGAAAGAGAAGACAGGGAGATTTTAAAATTACTGCTGTGCCACACTGAGAATTGTGATCCATATCCTGCAATCAATCTCTCACTTTCACTCTCGTGAAATACTGTTTCAGAATCATTGGTTAAATATTGATCACGTGCCATGAGAACAGTTTGAATATCCTGACTGAATACCCAATCTACTTTTTCCCGATCTATAATCGTATAGTCAAGGCCATTTCCAAACCAGATTTCATGGATCTCACTACTATTATCTTTTTTCTGTACTAGAATAATTTGGTCTGTGGGGTTCAATTCTCTTATTACTTCACCGTTACCATCATCAATGCCATCTACATTAGATTCATCATCCATATATTTCAGATCTATATAATCTTGGATAGCGTCTTCCATTAATATATGATAGGGTTGATGGTCAACTGTCCATGCAATAAATTTACGTTTATCCAACGTTTTTACTTCTGTCTCCAGCTCATCTGTCAGTGTGATGGATGCGGTTCCTTCAACAAACAGCTTACTATCCTTACTATCTATAGCCTTAAATGCAACTTCGTACACATTATCTTTATTTTCATCAATGGGGTTTTCAAAATCCGGTTCTCTTAAAAATGAGAGATCCCCACTGCGGGTAATCTTGAATGCTCCTTTGTCCGGACTGGCGCTGAGCTTGTACTTAATACCAGCCTGGTCTGCATCAGGGTCACTGGCTTCCAGGCTAGCTACAATTTTACCTGCATTTTCTGCATGAAATAATTTCAGGTTTTTATTTCCCTTAAGAATAGGCGGTTCATTTTCATTCTCAACTTTAACTGCAATTGTTCCAACAAAAGATTCATTTCCAGAGTCAGTAGCCTGTATGGTGACAGTGTAGGTGGCGGTCTCTTCAAAATCAAAGGATTGTTTGGTCACAAGGTTGGAACCATTTATTTTAAAGTTGTCCCTGCTCCCATCTCGTGCGAGTTCATAGGAAAATCTATCGCCCTCATCAGGATCAGTCGTAGTTAAGGCCCCAACAACAGTACCAGCGGGTATATTTTCAAGTATTGTGTTCTTTTCAAGCACAATCGCTTCAGGCGCATCATTGACCGCATTCACATTAACCCTTACCTGGGCTGTCCCGCTTGCTGTCCCAATATCTGCCTTATATATAAACACATCTATTCCATTCGCATTGGGATTGGGGGTATATACAATGCTTCTGCCATTGATCTCCGCAGTTCCAAACTTTGGTGCTTCCACAATCTCTAATATCAGGTTGCTTTTATCTTTTATATCATCATTTTTAAGCACACTAATAGATATAGAACCATCTTCAGTAACCTGCGCATTGTCCTTTTTTAATGCAATACTATCCTGGGCATTCAATGCAAGATTCATTGACAGCATCCATAATAAATTTCTTGAGTTATGTATCATATTTATATCCAAAATAATTTAAAAATTGACAGTCACATATGGGGCAATTAATAAACTTCCACCACCTTTTCCTAATTCGTCAGGCCGGCTGCCGGGATACCAATCCCAAGTACTTTCAAGGTCATCACGATTATCCTGAAATTCAATTGAAGAATTGTTGGGGTATAGGGTACAGTCAACTCCCAGGTTGACCATTTTCCATACATTATGCTCAAATCCAAGACTATAGGCTTTGAAACCATTACCTGATATATTGAGCTGTAAATATGCTTTAGTATTTTTGGTATCTGTTACACCTTCAACTTTTGCATAAAAACCAATTGAATTAGAACCAGTCACGCGATCTGAAATGCTAACACTATTTGAGGTATCAACCATCCCATGAACGAGTTGTGTGAATGAGAGGCCTGCTTTCAGCCTCATAGAAGCAAAAGGTTCGCTAACTTTCAATTCGCGACCCTTTCCTTTTCTTGCCTTGATAATTCCAGTAGCGGCTCTAATGAGCTGCTGATCCGATGAAGTCAGTGTTTCAATTGGAATTGATATTGTTTGTTCTCCATCCCACTTGAGTCCATCCAAAAATTTCTGATCTTCTTCTGATAGATCAGTGATTTTGTACACCAACTCTCTGTTATCGCTTTTTCTCATTAGAGTCACTTCATTCTTTTTTCTTTCCTTGAGAATAGCTTCAATTTTACTTCCTGATTTTTTTGTCCACTCTCTACCTTTTGTAGCTGCTTTTTGATCTTTTTCATTTCTGTCTACTATAATAACTACCATTCCATCATTGCTGCTTTGGAAGATACCAGAATACTTTTCATCCCCCGTTATCCAGGTGCGGCTCTTTGCAATATTTTTTTCTGCTTTAGCTTTTTCTTTTTTCTGCCCTTTAATTTTTGAACCGTAACCAGAGTCTACTTTTCTATTAATTTGAAACGTATTACTCCAGTACATTAAACCACTGCTCGCAGGTAACACCAAGTGTTTACGGCTGAATATTGTAGTATAATCATATTCTTCACCACCATCAACATCCATATAATTAACCTGACCTCCCAGCATATGAGTATCAAACTTAAAACCAAAACCCCAATTCCCTTCTAGTGGATGGCCAATCCCTTCTAAAACAGATTCAGCATTTCCAGGAACTATTATGTAGGTACTAACAATATCATTAGAGATACCCAACAAGAAATTTTCTGATAATTGACGACTAAAACCCAGATCGCCAAACCCCTGCTCAATCCTAAACGCCAGGTTACTGCTTTTCTGCCTGATAAATACATTCAGAGATGTACTTGCACTGATCTGTGAATTAGACCACCAGAATGCATCCCGAGCATCCTTAAAACTACGTTCTTTGAAAATATTGTCTACGGTACTGAATTCTTCCAGTTCTGATAAATCGCGCCTGCTCACATCCTTCCATTTATATTCTCTTTCCAGAACAGTATTTAACTGTATTGGGTCCATCTTTGCTATCTCATCCATCATGAAAGACTGGTATTCACCCATTTGGTAATTCTTGGCCTTTAATTTTTTTAGCTCAACCTTATCATCTGTGATTTCAACCTGTACAATTACAGAATGAGATGCCTGAATGCTATTCTCTTCAAACTTGTCAACTTCTATAAGTCGATTGATATACGCTTCAATAAACTCACTATTCACAATAGGATCTGCAACTTCCCAGAATAAGGACTCCTGCGCCAGAAGGCCGGATCCTGCCAGGAAAATCAGAATTCTTATTTTTATTCTATTAATCATAATATTCAAACTCGTTATCAGAAACAGACTCTGCTTTGTATTTATCAACAACTTTTATTTTTATTTCAGTTGTAGAGCCAAACTGGGGCTCATCTAACTCAAGACTGTATTTTACCACTCGTCGATTTCCAACTCTTTTCTCAGGTTGCTCTTCTTCAAGCTTCCCATAGATACCAGAGAGAGGTACGACTGCTTTTTTGCCGTTTTTATTTCCGTATGTTGTCACTGTCAAGAGTAAGTTGTTTGAGCCCTTGCCCATTCTTTTGAAATCAAGTTTTGGTGGTGGAATTTTTCTCACCTTAACATCATGAGCTAAGCCCTTGACCAGATTACCATCTACAAAAGTTTCGAACTTCAACTTGCCCTTACTTTTTGGTGTCAGCTTGGCTTCAAATGAATTAAATGTTTTTGTGTTGACTGCCGATCCTGAAATTTTCACAGATATCCTATCTCGGTCTACGTCTTTCACCCTACTGTCAAACACATATTTTTCACCTATGTAAATTTCTCTATCTTCAGATGGTGAGCTATATTGGGGATCCACAACAACAATTCGTGCTGACGTGATACTGGATTTTTTATCCCGCTTCCTATAACCGACCACTTCCACAGTTCCATTACCAATGCCCTTGCCTTTTATGTAAGCCCGAGGTAAGCCAGAAACAAGTTCCTTAACCAGGTCCTTTCCGCCGGCAAGTTCAACGCTGAAATCTGCGTCTGTATTAACGCCGCCCACACTGAAAGGAATCTCCCAGTTCAGACCACGCAGAACAGTGTATTTTTGCTTATCAAAGAGAACAAAAAATTCAGACTGCTGGCCATCCATATAAATGAGTGTAACCGGAGTGTCGAACCCCCGGTTGATTGTAAAGCTCCCTTCTCTTGATACTTCACTATTTATAATTTTTAAGAGTTTATCTGTGACCTTATAATCTCCAAATGCTGCAGACCATTTATTGTATGTTATAGTATCAATATCCGGAATGAATTGTACACCAAGATCAACAGCAAAGGGCTGGTTAAGGTAGTTTTCTTCTACTGAGCTTAGCTCAACCTTTGCTACGTAACGATTCTCACTACCATCATCTGTATAGGGTTCTATAGTTACATTCTCAAGCTCCCAATCGTAAGAATCATCTACCTTCACACCTTCATCGTCAACTTCAACGATTGGCGTGGTAAAACTCGGATTAAATTCGATAGACCCTTGCTCGTACTGACCTTCCACATTAAAAAAGAGCCGATAGTAATCCGAATCTTCATAATTGGACTCAACATTGCTTATTTCAACTAAGGTCTGGAGCTTGTCCTGTGCTACATTTTTCAATATGTCATCTTGTCTTTGCATATAGACTGAAAGCTCACCTTCAATAGCAAATAAACTTAGAATAGCACCCAAGTTAATTACGAAATAAACTTCAACTTTTTTCATAATTTATTACCTATTTCTTGATTGCTTTTGACAAAATCTCATTCACCTCTTTTCTGACCTCATCCCGCAGTTTTCCACTGGCTAGGTTTGATAACCCTTCTCCCATTTCTGCGACTTTAATAACAGCAGCTGTCAGTTCTGAAATTTCTTTACCATCCATATTGCCAACACTGGCATGACTTTCGCCACCACCATCAGGCCCAAGACTGTAAATACTTTGTGCGTATAAAATTAAAAGGCAGAACTCGAGGACCAGCCCTCCAATTGACAAATAGGTCATGACACCAATATGGTCCGGATCTAAGGTCGCTATAATTGACCGAAATCCGATAATGACAAGTAAAAATGCTGCACCACCATAGACCATGGCGGTTTTGGCGTTCATATCAAATCTAATGTTCATTTTATTTCCTTTTATTATTTTTAATTATTGAACTGTAAGTGTTCTTTGGGCATTCACTTCGTAGCATCCATCATCAATTTTGAATACCAGAGTATGTTCTCCCAGGTGATTAGATTGCGGTATAGCTGTTATATTTCCTGAATCATCAGCATAGAGCCATCCTAAATACCCAACTATATCAAAATCTATTACATCCTCTTGAGGGTCCTGCCAGTCTAGATCAAATTCAAGCGTATCACCAACTGAGATCGTACTTGGAAAGCTATTTAAATTCAAGAACTCCGGTGCGTCATTTGCAGTAACTGTCAGATCAAATGAATACCCTGATGACAGAGGAACGTTTGGTCTGTTATCCGTCAGTGACAGAGAAACTGGCGAGACACCGGCATCGCTATTACTAGGAGCATTCACGCAGAGGAATACCCCATCTGAAGTAATATTGAACCATTCAATACTCTCTTCATTTGCAAATGTTACAAGATCGGTTCCTTGAAAATAAGGAGATGTATTATTCGGGTCGTACCAGTTAAGATCTACTATGGTCTGATTATCATCCCAACATCCAACACGTAGGACAGTTTGGATCGAGCTAGAATTACTGAACTGTGGCGCAGTGTTCTCCCTGACTTCTATTGTCAAATCTTCCGTTACACTTATTTCACCATCAGTTATCGTTATGGTATAGGCATTATTACCTACATCACTAGCCTGAGGAGTGCCTGACATTAAACCTTCAGGGGTGATGTCCAACCAAGATGGACCATTGTGAGTGAGTGTAGGATTCTGACCATCATCCGTATCGGACCATTCTATTTTATTGAACTCGTATAAAATATATTCGTCAGCATATCTGGTCAATGAATTAAAATTATTGAAAATAGGTGTCTCATTTACATTGATAACTTCAACCTTGATTGGAAAATCCTCAGTCATATTATCCGGACTATCATCTGTAACCGTGATCGAAACAATAATTATTCTTGAACCTGTTAAAGCCTCGTAGTTAAGGTTGCCGCTATTGAGGACAAGGTTAACATTCCCCGAGTCCGCCGTTAGGATAAAATAGTTCACACCAGAGTTATCTATCGTCTGGCTTTTGATAGAATATGTAAATACGTCATCCGGATTACCATCGGTAGCGTTTAATGTCCCGATCGTTTTACCAGATGCTGAATTTTCTTCCAGGTAACCTTTCTCCCCATTTTCATCTGTAGCAATAGCCCATACGATGGCACCCGTCGGTGCAACAGGATCAAGAACCTGATTATTTCCAGGATATGCAATTTCTACATCTTCACAGCTTAGGATAAAAAGGTAAAGTAGGAATGATGTAAATTGCAAAAAATGTTTTAATCTTAATTTCATAGGTAAATCTTGTTCTTATTTGTGGTTGAGTTTAGCCATCAATATATTTGCATAGTCTACGCCATTTCTACTCATCTGCAACATATACTACAGGCTAATTGGAGTTTGTTTATTAATAGTGTCTCAATCTCTAATAAAATTTAAATCGTTTCAGTGGAATTGTAGTACTAAAAAAACTTACAATTACACTTAGCTAAAGCCGTTAAGCTCTATCGATAATTCCTGAATAAATTATTTTTTCCTGATATATCAGGTTTTTATACGTCTATGGTTTTTAAAACATCTCTTAAAGATTTAGCCAGTTCTTCCTTAGTATAGGGCTGAGAATCTATAAATTGGTTAATATCCATTCCGCTTACTGCTTTTGCTTCTTTTAATTTTTCTTTGGCCAATTCTTTGTCACCTTTTTTGGCATGGATTGCTGCCAAATAGAATAAATGCCAGTTTAATATTTTTATTGTTTTAAAAATTTCAATGGCTTCATCATTGTTCCCCAGCCAATAATGACACAAAGCTAATGGTCCAAATACCAAATCATTGGAAAATGGGTCTAATCTTTTTGCACGTTCTAATTCTATCAGCGCTTTCTCATACTCACCACAAAAGTTTAACATTTGGGCATATTTACATATAATAAATACATCACTGGGGCATAATTCTCGTGCTTTTTCAAAATGATATTTGCCAAGATCAAAGTCCCGCTCCCCGTAAAATTTGATGAATCCCATGATTCGATGGATTTCCGGTTCATTGGGGTCCAATTCTAGCGCACGATCCACAGATTCCATACACCGTTCTAACACTTCCGGTTTTTGTTCCCCATCCCAATCCATCAGATTGCCTAGGGAGCAGGCACGCCAAGCATGAGCCCGACCATAAGACGGATCGGCTTCTATTGCTTTTTCAAAAATTTCAACGGCAGTTGCAGTATGTTCCCTAAATAAATTCCCTTTTTTTGCATACTCCAATCCTTGCAACACTAAATCATATGCATTCATATTATCTGGGCGTTTTGTTTTGGTTGCCTTAAGTAAATCTTCTTCCACCCTACCTACTATTGTTGAAACAATTTCTTCTGCGATTTGATCTTGGACATCAAAAACTTCATCCACAGACAGGTCAAAATTATTGGACCAGATAGAATTCTCATTCTCTGTTGATACCAAGTTTGCATTAATGCGCATCTTCGGGCCCAGTTTTCTCACACTGCCATGAATGACATATCGAACGCCCAGTTCTTTCCCGATTTCTTTGAAACTTTTTGATTTTTCTTTATACGAAAAACTGGCATGGCTGGATATCACAACCAATTTGTTATAACGGGAGAGCATTGATAAAAGATCTTCGGAGAACCCTTCACAAAAATATTCCTGCTCTTCATCAGCGCTGAGGTTTTTAAAAAACATAACTGCAACTGAACCCGGTTCAGCTTTTTTTACTTCCGTATGAATTTTTTCAGAATCCTGAGTGAATCTCGCTATCCCTTTATTTTCGGTGACATGAAAAGCCTTAATTGGAAAATCAATATTCTTCAATTCCAATTCGCCTGCATCTTCAAAAGACACTAAGATTTTCCTATTAATCATATCAAAGACAGTTTTTGACACACAGATTCCGGCAGGGCGAGCCGCAGCTTCCAATCGAGCAGCAATATTGACTGCATCGCCAAATAGGTTGTCATCCGTTACCATCACATCGCCAATGTTGATACCCACACGAAACGTCATCTGATCTGATTCCGCCTGGTCCACATTCATTGTTTTCATCTTCAGTTGCGTTGCAACCGCTGCTTCTGCAGCTTTGATGGGGCTGGAGAACTCAGCAATTACACTGTCGCCAGCGCTTCCAAAAATAATGCCGGCGTGCTCATCAATAATACCATCGATGACTTCTCGGCGCTCTTTTAAAATCTTTAATGTATTCACTTCATCCATGCCCATCATTTTGCTGAAGCCTACCACATCAGAAGCAAATATCGTTGTTAGTTTTCGGTCCATAGTCTTTTTAAAAAATTAATCTAGGTTCAAAAATCTAGATAGAGCAATTTTTTATATTTCCCATTATAATTGTGTATAATTTATTTTAATCTACCAAAACATTACTAAACAAAAAACCTAGTACCCCAAAAGAAAACTGATTTGTCAGAATTTTTAATACTCTATTTATTTTGATATTGGTTCATATAAATTTCAAAGATGAAACACGCTCATTTAATTCTTGGTATAATCTACTTATCCTTCATGGCACCATTACAAAGCTCCGATGGTGAATTGGAAAAATTTAATACCTATATAAACCAATCCATTTCTGAGGCAAATATTGCAGGAATGGCTGTGGCTATCGTGTCCGGTGATTCAATAATTTTCACACAAGGTTATGGATACTCAGACATCCAAACAAAAGAACCATTCACTCCAAACACTGTTATAAATATTGCTTCAATCAGCAAAACCTTTGTGGGTGTAGCTCTCATGAACCTGGTAGAAAACGGACTGATCAGCCTGGATAAAGATGTAAATACTTTCCTGCCTTTTAAGGTTCAAAACCCACATTTACCTGAATCAATTATAACACTGCGGCACCTCATGAGTCACTCATCAGTCTTACGAAGATCGGAAAACAGATATACAAACACTTATGCGCCAATTACTTTCGATGTCAATAGCAGTAATGCTTTATGCTATGTTACAAATTTCATTGAAAGTATTTGGGTTAGAATCCTTTAAAGCTATATCTATATCACTTTATTTCCATGTGATTGGGTTTCTCTCTATGCAATGGCCTC
>Ga0208638_1001091_pt1 | contig 15708 bp, 16 predicted proteins | sample ETNtaG_34_FD_185753 | JGI IMG/M metagenome (GOLD analysis project Ga0208638, IMG submission 185753) | Marine microbial and viral communities from oxygen minimum zone, Eastern Pacific Ocean - ETNP201306SV51 (SPAdes) (version 2) | ecosystem: Environmental > Aquatic > Marine > Oceanic ...
TTATTGCTCCTCTGACCTCGTCTTTAGCAGGCTCGACAATTGATACATTTATATTTTTTTTAATTTCCTTTTATGGAACAGGAATAAATTGGATAAGTTTATCACTTGGTGATTTAGCAGTTAAAATTTTCGTAGCATTAGCAATGCTAATACCATTTAGAATTTTGATGTCTTCAATTACAGATTTTTCTACTCTAAAAAAAACAGTTCCAAATTAATTTTTGATAAATTTATAGGCAAGGATTTTATAAATAAGCTTAGCAGTCAAAAAATTATAAATATTAAAGCCTTTAATGGGCGCAAGTTCATTTATATCAGCCCCAACTATTCTAGAATTTTTTGCTGCAATTTTAATTATTTTTATTGTTTCATCCCAAAATAACCCTCCTGGTTCAGGAGTTCCGGTAGCTGCCATGATGCTTGAATCAAAAACATCAACATCAAAAGTTAAATATACCGTTTTATTTTTTATTAATTTTTTAAATAGATTCAAATTCCATTTATTCTTATCTTTTGCCCAGAAAATTTTTATTCTTTTGTTGTTTTTTTTTAAATAAGATATTTCTTTAGCAGAAATATTTCTAATTCCAAAAGATATTACGTTTACATTTTTGTAATCTAGACATCTTCTTATCGCAGAAGCGTGTGAAAATTTATTTTTATTGTAACTTTCTCTTAAATCGGCATGGGCATCAAAATGTAGTAGGCAAATATTTTTATACCTTCGGATAAAAGGAATGATGCAGCCTTGCGTAATGGAGTGTTCTCCACCCAATACTAGGGGAAAAAGTTTTTGGTTTAGTAGGTTATCATTTATTTTGGCAATTTGACTTATGGCATCTTTTATATTTTTCTTTATAGAAAATGGTTTGATAGTTTTTATTCCAATTTTTTTATAGGGTTCACAGTCTAAATCTTCATCAAATAATTCTACTTGATGAGAAGCCTTTATGATTTCTTTTGGTCCGTTTTTTGTTCCCAAACCATAGCTTGCTGTTTTTTCTAAACCAAAAGGTACGATCACTGCTTTTGTTTTGCCACTAAAATCGTTATCAGTTCCTAAAAACCCTTTTTTGTTTGATATATATTTCAATTTTTATCTGAATAGCTGTGAGAAATTTTTTCTTTCTCTTTGCTTCCAATATCCTCGGTGATAAGCATCACTTGCAATTAATGGTAGCACGCTCGTTGCTTCTGCAAAAACCATTTGTTCTTTGGAAATGTTAACTTTACCCCAAGAACTTGCTTCTTTTAGAGTAGAACTACTGCAAGCACCATCCCTGGTATCCGCAACTGTTATTTGCACAGCATATTTGTGCATATCTACCTTTTTACCTAATAGTTCAGCACAAATAACTGTATCTTGAATGAAGTTTTTTGGAACTCCCCCACCAATCATTAGCAATCCTGAAGTTTTTGATTTAATTTTTATTTCAGTAAGTTCCCTGAATTCTCTTACCGAATCAATAGTTATATGATTATTAGGATTTTTTTCTTGATGCATCACCAAACCAAATCCTGCACTCGAGTCCGTAAATGCTGGACAAAATATTGGAACATTATTGTCATAAGCGGTCTCAATAAGGGAATTTTTCTTTTTTGAGTTAGTTTTTAAATACTTACCAATTTCTCTTATAAATTCTCTAGAAGTATAAGATTTTGGTTCTAAATTATTAGCAATTTCACAAATGGTCTTATCACAAATTTGTAATTGTTTTTCATCAATATAAGTATCATAAATTCTATCGATATAATTATCTCGAAGTTCAGTATCATCCTGAAATTGAGAACCTTGATAATGTTTGAATCCCAAAGCTTCAAAAAAATCCATATCGATTATAGAAGCTCCAGTAGAAACTATAGTATCCACCATATTGTATTTAACTAAATCTGAATAAATTTGCATACAACCTCCTGCGGAAGTTGATCCCGCAAGTGTTAAAAAAATTGAACATTCTTTATCCTTAAGCATTTCACCAAATATTTCCGAAGCTTTAGCAGTATCTCTGGAAACAAAAGACATTTTGCCCATAGAATCTATAATTTTTCTGGAATCAAAAGTTGTAACATCTATGTGTTCAACTGGTTTGTCTAGGAAGTTTTTTTTATTATGACCAATCTTTGATTTTAGATTGGCCATTAGGCAACGAGATATCTATTAGTATCTTCTTTTTCATACATTGACATTATTGCCTTGTCTTCCACTTCAAATATTTGATCAGAAAAAAATCCATTAAATTTTGTTCTAAAAGTAATGCCGTAGGCACCAAGTTGCCCTAATTCTATGTAATCATTCTCTCTAATATTATTTGGCAGTATAAAGGGGCCTTTCATGTAATCCATACTATCGCATGTTGGACCATAAAAATTAAATGCTGTAAGTTTTTTTGAAATCATTCTTCCATTTTGAATCATTCTAGCTGGAAACACGATATTTGGAAAACCGGCATCAAACAAACTACCATATGTTCCATCGTTAATATAAAGTTTTTGTTTCTTTCTTAAAACTACTTTAACAATTGTAGATCCACTTTCTGCAACCAGGGCTCTTCCTGGTTCGCATATTAATATAGGTTGCTTTTTTAATTTTAGATTGTTCAAAGCTTTTTTTATGTGGAACATATAATTATTCAGTGATTGTGGTCTCAAATCAGGGTAAATAGTTGGAAAACCTCCCCCAATATTTATAAAATCTGGAATTATATTTGTTTTTTTTATGATGTTTTCCATTTCGTCAATTCCTTTTGTGTATGATATTGGGTGCATGCATTGAGAACCTACATGAAAACTTAATCCTACTTTTGCAGAATGAGATTTTGTTAGTCTAAAAAGACCTAAAACTTCAGAACTAAGTGCTCCAAACTTTTTGGATAAATCAATCTCAGCATGTTCATTTGAAATAGAAATTCTTACAAATAAATTTAAATCTTGAGCATTCTCTGTAGCTTCAATTATTTTTAATAATTCATCTTTAGTATCTAGGGCAAAGTTTTTAATATTATAGTTAAAGTACGCTTCCTTAATATGCTCCCTGCCTTTAACAGTATTCATATAAAAGCATTCCGCATCAGGAACAATTTTTTTGATTATCTTAATTTCTTCTATGGAGGCAATATCGAATTTATTAATTCCACCATTTTTTATTTCTTTTATGACTTCTTCATGTGGATTAGTTTTAACCGCGTATAGTACTTTTCCAGGAAAATTTTTATTAAACCAATTGCAAGCTATTTTGATTGATTTTTTTCTTATACAGTAAATCGAATTTATGGGTTTTAATTTACCAACTATTTCGTCAACACTTTTAAATTTCTGCATCTCATGTGCCCCCTAAAAAAAGTTACACTAAAGTATCCTAAAAAAATTTATTAAAATTTTTCTCTTTTTTTTTCAATTAAAGTAATAGTTACTGAATGTAAAGAAAAAATTTTAACCTTAAGTTAAGGATAAATATTTCTATTTACGGATTGATACAAGTTGGGGTAATATAATAAATAAATGGTTGAAATTATTAATAGAATAAGGGATTTTCAAGATAAATCGTTGCTTATTGTAGATGATGATAATTCTTTTAGGGATAGATTGGCTCGCTCTATGGAAAAGAAAGGATTTAAAGTTACACAAGCCGAAAGTGTAAAATCTGCTATTCAGAAAGCTAGAGAAAATAAACCTGCATTTGCAGTAATTGATTTAAGGTTGGGAGATGGCAATGGACTAGAGGTTGTAAGCGAGATTCGGAAATCAAAAAAAGAAAGTAGAATCATTATGCTTACAAGTTACGGAAATATTCCAACAGCAGTAGCTTCTATTAAGGCCGGAGCAATTGACTATCTTGCTAAACCAGCAAATGCCGAAGATGTAGAAACGGCCCTATTAGCTGATCCTAGTAAAAAGGCCTATCCTCCCAAAGATCCAATGTCTGCTGACCGAATAAAATGGGAACATATCCACAGGATATTCGAGCTATGTAATAGAAACGTTTCAGAAACTGCTAGACGTTTAAAAATGCATAGAAGGACTCTTCAAAGAATATTATCCAAGAAATCACCTAGATAATTTTTTTTAATTTTTTAATATAGGGAGATAAAATTACAAGAAGCAATAGTTTGAATAATTCTGCTAACAAAAAAGGCTGAGCTCCTAACTTGAAAATTGGTTTGTCCCAACCAATTAAATAACCTAACCAAAGTAAACCAAATATATAAATAAAACTTACTGCAAATGATAGTTTAATAAAAATATATATAAAATTTTTTTCATATTTAAAATAACCTGCCAAAAAAACTGCTATTAAAAATCCAATGAGGTAACCCATTGTAGGGCCGGTAAAATATATGAAACCTATTCCTTTTTCTGGGGAATTGGCAAATACTGGCAATCCAATAATTCCTTCGAACAAATATAAACTTACTATAAGTAAACCAATTTTATAACCAAATGCTATACCAAAAAATAATACAACAAAAGTTTGCATTGTCATTGGCACTGGATAGAATGGAATTTTAACTTTTGCAGAAATTGTTAAAAGCAAAGTTCCCAATATTGTTATTGAGACGATTTTAATAAGTTTATCTATCTGGTATTTCTTTACTGTTTCCATAATCAATTATTATCACCATCTCATAAGAAATCTAGTTTTTCGTTAACTGAATGAATACGTTTTCTAAACTACCATCTTCGGTTGATATGTCAATTATTTCGACTCCCTCATTTTTAATTATATTAATTATATCTTCAATTTTATGTTTGTTTCTTTCATAAGATACTATTATTTCATTGCTTAAATTTGATGAAAAAGAAATATCACTTATTTTTTTTTTTGACAAATCGGTTAATTTATTGACTTTAAATATAATTTTTTTTGTTTTAATTTTATTGAGTAAATTTTTTGTTGTATCAAGTGCAACAAGATTTCCTTTATTTAAAATTGCAATTCTGTCGCACATTTCTTGGGCTTCAAATAAATAATGCGTTGTTAGTATGATAGTTACACCATGATTATTTAAATTTTTTACATTCTCCCACAAGTTTTGTCTTAACTCCACATCAACTCCTGCAGTTGGTTCATCCAAAACTAAAATAGGAGGTTGATGTACTAAAGCTTTGGCAATTAATAATCTTCTTTTCATTCCACCCGACAAACTTCTTGAATAACTTTGGGCTTGTTTTTCAAGAGATACCATTTTTAGTATAGTATCAGTTATTCTATTTTTTTTTGGAACACCATAGAGTCCAGCCTGAAGTTCAAGAAGCTTTCTAGGACTAAAGAAAGCATCAAGATTTACTTCTTGAGGAACAATTCCAATAGAAGCTCTTACTTGTCTTGGATTATTGTCTACATCAAATCCCCAAACATTTACACTACCTTTTGTTTTGATAACAGTACCAGACAAAATATTTATAAAAGTGGTTTTGCCAGCGCCGTTGGGACCAAGAAGTCCAAATATTTCCCCTTCTTTCACCTCTAAGTTTAATTCATTCAGAGCTACAACTGAATTAATAGAATTTTTTGCATAAATTTTTGTTAATCCATTTACCAAAACGGCATTTTTTTTTGTCATAAATATTTTAAAACAAATACAACACTTATTTAATTTAGGATAATATTATTATTATGAGTTCAATAAAAAAAAATGATCATTTTTATTTAATTGATGGCTCAGGTTACATTTTTAGAGCCTATTATGCCTTACCCCCTTTATCCAGAAAAAGCGATGGATTACCAACTGGAGCGGTAAGTGGATTTTGTTCCATGTTATTTAAATTGTTAGAAGATTCAAGATCTGATGACTCAATTCATAGACCAACACACTTTGCTGTAATATTCGATTCTGCAAAAAAAAACTTTAGAAATGATATTTATAGTGAATATAAAGCTAACAGAAGTGAAGCACCCGAAGATTTGGTTCCCCAGTTTGAATATATTAGAGAGTCTGTTGAAGCATTTAATTTACCATCAATAGAATTATCTAACTATGAAGCTGATGATTTAATAGCAACTTACACAAAACAAGTTGTTAAAGCAGGCGCTAAAGTTACGATCATTTCATCAGATAAAGATTTAATGCAATTAGTTTCCGACAAGGTCAGACTTTATGATCCAATGAAAAGTAAAGTTTTGGGAGAGAAAGAAGTCGTCGAAAAATTTGGAGTAAAACCCAATCAAGTTATAGATGTTCAGTCGCTAGCTGGAGATTCTTCAGATAATATACCGGGTGTTCCGGGTATAGGTATAAAAACAGCATCTGAACTTATTAGTAAGTACAAAACTTTAGAAGTTTTATTAAAAAAAGCTGATGAAATTCCTCAAAATAAAAGAAGAGAAACTTTATTGGCAAATAAAGATAAAGCTCTTTTAAGCAGACAATTGGTTACCCTTAAAGATGATGTTCCGGTTAAAGACGAATTAAGTAGTTTTATTTTAAAAGAAATTCAAAAAGAAAAACTTTATAGCTTTTTAAGAAAGATGGAATTTAATAAATTATTAAGCAGAATGATAAGTTTTTATGGCGAAACAGGAAAAAAAAAATCCGAATTAAATATTATAAAAACACGATCATCTAAAATTGATACAAAGGCTTACGAAAGCATTATTAACGAAAAAATTTTAGATAAATGGCTAAAAATTTTAAATGAACAATCAGTTATTGCTGTTGATACCGAGACATCTTCTTTAAATCCACTAGAAACTGACCTAGTTGGCGTTTCATTTAGCTATGCGCCTAATAAAGCTTGTTACATACCATTAGCTCATAAAAATACTAATAGTTTAAAAAAAAAATTAGTATTAAAAAAAATTAAACCAATATTAGAAGATCCAAGTATAAAAAAAGTTGGTCAAAATATTAAATTTGATTTTATTGTTCTTAAGCAAAACGGAATTGAAGTTAATCCTATGGAAGACACAATGTTAATTTCATATACTCTAGATGCTGGTAATAATAGACATAATTTAGATACGCTTTCCGAAATTCACCTAGGACATAAAACCATCTCTTATAAAGAATTAGTTGGTACAGGAAAAAATAAATTAAATTTTTCTGATATTGAACTAGACAAAGCAACGGAATATGCCGCAGAGGACGCAGATGTAACATTAAGACTTTATAATCATCTTAAATTAAGACTTAATGAAGAAAAATTAAACAAAGTTTACGAGTCTTTTGAAAAACCAATGATACAATTGCTTTCAAAAATAGAATTTAATGGTATTAAGGTTGACGATTTATATCTTAAAAAACTTTCTAAAAAGTTTGAAGACAAATTAAGAAAAATAGAAAAAGAAATATATTCAATAGCTGGCAAAGAATTTAATATTGGTTCACCGAAACAACTTGGAGAAATAATTTATAACGAACTTAAAATTGCCAAATTGAAGAAAACAAAAAAAGGAAGTCTAGCTACAAATGCGAATATACTCGAAGAACTTGCTCTTACAAAGCACGAATTTCCTAAAATAATATTAGAATGGAGACAAATTTCAAAACTTAAAAATACTTATTCAGATGCTTTACAAGATCACATAAGTAAAAAAACAAAAAGAGTACACACCTCCTTTTTGTTAGCAGCTACAAATACTGGTAGATTAGCTTCTAGCGATCCAAATTTACAAAATATTCCAATTAAATCAGAAGAAGGAAGAGAAATTAGAAAAGCTTTCATTGCTGATAAAAAAAATATTTTGATTTCCGCTGATTATAATCAAATAGAAATGAGAATTTTGGCTGACATAGCTGATGTGAAAGAACTAAAAAGAGCTTTTAAAAACAATGAAGATGTTCATTGCTTGACAGCAAGTCAGGTTTTTAATGTACCAATTAATAAAGTTAACGAAAATCTTAGAAGAAAAGCTAAAACAATTAATTTTGGTATTATTTACGGAATCACTCAATATGGTTTAGCTAAACAAATTTCTGTATCAAATCAAGAAGCTTTAGATTTTATAAATTCTTATTTTAAAAATTTTCCTGAAATAAAAGATTATATGAATTCGACAATAAGTATTTGTAGGAAACAAGGTTATGTCAGCAACATTTTTGGAAGAAGAATTCATCTTAGAGGTATTAATGATAAAAATTTTAGTATTAGAAGCTTTCAAGAGAGGGCGGCAATCAATGCTCCAATCCAAGGTTCCGCCGCAGATATTATTAGACTAGCTATGATTAAGATAAATAAATTAATTGAAAATGATAAAAAGCTGCAAACGAAAATGTTGTTACAAATTCATGATGAGCTTATATTTGAATGTTTAGAAAAAGATGCAATGTATATTGAAAAAACTATTAAGGAGGCAATGGTATCAATTTCAAATTCTGAATATCACATGTTTTCGATTCCATTAGAAGTTCATGTAAATTCAGGATATAATTGGGGTGAAATACATTAATAGTTCTAATGCTTGCCCAATTTAAGACAATTTAGTATTTCTATATTAGATAACCTTTAACCAATTATGACTCAGACAATTGCATTGGTAGATGATGATAGAAATATCTTAACTAGTGTTAGTATGGCTTTAGAAAGAGAGGGTTTTAAAGTCCAAACATATATTGATGCAGATACAGCATTAGTTGGAATTAGTAGGTCTGCACCTGATTTAGCAGTAATAGATATTAAAATGCCAAGAATGGATGGAGAAGAATTACTAAAACGCTTAAGAAAAAAAACCTCCATACCCATAATTTTTTTAACATCCAAAGATGAAGAAATTGATGAACTGCTTGGTTTGAAGCTTGGTGCAGATGATTTTATTAAAAAATCAGGAGGTTTTTCAATTAAAATTCTTATTGAAAGAATTAGGGTACAGCTTCGAAAAAAAAATACAGATTTAGAAGAAAATAAAAATTTGATTTCTCATGGAAAACTCAAATTGGATCCTTCTCAGTTGGAATGCGAATGGGATAACAAGTCTTTGCCCGATAAATTAACTACAACTGAGTTTTTAATAGTGAAAGAATTAGCAAAGAGACCCGGTGTAATTAAAGAGCGATCACAATTAATGGATATTGCTTATAAAGAAAATACTGATATTGAAGACAGAACTATCGATAGCCATGTAAAAAGAATAAGAAAAAAATTTAAAAAAATTGATCCTAATTTTTCTGCAATCGAAACAAGATATGGTAGTGGCTATAGATGGAACGTAAGTTAGTGCTAAATTTTTTTGGAAAAAATCCATCAATTCTAAAAAAGTTTATACTTATAAATTTTATCATTTTTTCAGTCATTGGCTTACTTACGATATTTTATCTAATGGCTATTGAGCCCAGCCTAGTTAAAAAAAAATCTTCAGATCATGTTCAAATAATTGATAACACCATCAATCATATTGAAAGATTAAATATAAAATTTAAAAAGAATGAAATTACCAAGTTTTTATTATCGACAAGGTTTCTGTTCCAAAGTTTAGATAGAGTTCAATTTTTTGATAATGATCTCAACCTAATCGGTGATACAAATGTATTAGATTTAGATCCAAGATCATTTTCTAAGAAATTTGAGGTAACCGAATTTGAAATTGGAGAAATTGAATCAGAATCAAATTTAGGTAAAAGTTCAAAGAAAATTCAAACACAAAATAATATTTTTAAAATTGAAAAAATTATTTTAAAATATAAAACTTCAAAAAATTTTGGAAATCCATTTACGATAAATAGTAATATTAATAATAATTATATCGTTTCAACAATCAAAAATGTTGATGTTAAAAATAAAAATTTGGGTTATCTTGTTATTTCTGAACTATCCAACGAAATAATAATAGCCGTCGAAGAAAGAAAAAATTTTATTATACGGACGGTATTGGCTGTTGCTTTGGTTATTTTTATTTTTTCAGTTTTTTTAAATAAATATTTTTTAAGACCAATTAAGAGTTTGGTTGATTATACTAAGGCAATTAAAAATAAAGATGTCGAAACAGACACTATTGAAAAATTTTTAAAACGCAGAGATGAAGTGGGTCAATTGTCCAATTCTCTGAATGACATGACGCAAGACTTATACAAAAGAATAAATATTGCTGAGACTTTTTCAACTGATTTAACACATGAAATCAGAAATCCGCTAGCGTCATTAAAAGGTGCTTCAGAGTTATTAGATACTACAAATGAGCCTGAAAAAAGATCAAAACTTTTAAAAATAATTTCACATGATGTTCTAAGAATTGAAAGGCTCATTACTGACTATTCTCAAATGTTGAAAGACGAAGCGGCATTATCTAGAGAAAAAATGAAAAAAATTGATATTGTTTCTGTTGTAAAATCGGTGATCGATGATTTCAATAGTGATTTATTAAATTCTAAGAAAAATATTAAAATAAAATTTGATACAATTTCTGATAATAAAACTACACCTAATATATTAGGTGTAGAAGGTTGTGTAGAACAAGTGCTAGCAAACTTATTGGATAATTCGATTTCGTTTAGTCCTCCAAATAGTGAAATAAAAGTTTTGGTAAAATCTGAGGAAAAAAAAGTTAATCTTGCAGTTGAAGATCAAGGTTCAGGATTTAATGAAAAAGATATAGATAAAATTTTTAATCGATTTTATAGTAACCGACCCGAAAAATTTGGAGAACATACGGGCCTTGGTTTAAATATTGTTAAGAACATCATCGAATTACATAGTGGTACTATAAATGCATCAAATAACAATAAGGGCATGGGTGCCAAAATTAGTATAAATTTTCCCGAATATTCAGTTTGAATATTTAAGTTAGTTGATTAAAAAGAATTAAATTGTTAGAAAGCCCGATCAATGAATCAAGATTTTAAAATTAAAGATATAAAACAGGCTGATTTTGGTAGAAAAGAAATTTCAATTGCAGAAACAGAAATGCCTGGATTAATGGCATTACGGAAAGAGTACAAAGGAAAAAAGCCTCTTAAAGGAGCAAAAATTTTGGGGTGCCTGCATATGACAATACAAACTGCGGTTTTAATTGAAACGCTCGTTGAATTAGGTGCAGAAGTAAGGTGGTCTTCCTGTAATATTTTTTCAACACAAGACCATGCGGCCGCCGCAATTACTAAACGGGGTATACCGGTATATGCATGGAAAGGAGAAACCGAAAAAGAATATTGGTGGTGTATTAAGCAAACTATAGAAGCCAAGAAAGATTGGAAACCCAATATGCTTTTAGATGATGGAGGAGACCTTACTGCTTTAATGCATAAAGAATATTCCGAACTTCTTAAAAATGTCAAGGGATTATCAGAAGAAACTACTACAGGAATAAAAGCACTCGAAAAAATGGAAACAGAAAAAACTTTATTGATCCCAGCAATTAACGTGAATGACTCGGTAACAAAATCAAAATTTGATAATTTATATGGATGTCGGGAAAGTTTAATTGATGGAATTAAAAGAGCGACAGATGTTATGATCTCTGGAAAAACAGCGATAGTTGCAGGTTATGGAAATGTAGGCAAAGGAAGTGCCGCTTCTCTTAAACAAAATGGTGCACGTGTTATGATTACAGAAACTGACCCTATATGCGCACTACAAGCTTCGATGGAAGGATTTGAAGTTGTATTAATGGATGATGCTATAGGATTAGCTGATATTGTTGTTACGGCCACTGGAAATAAGGATGTAGTTACCGCAGACCATATGAGAAAAATGAAAGATAGATCTATTCTTTGTAATATTGGTCACTTTGATAATGAAATTCAGGTAGATGCTTTAAGAAATTATAAATGGACAGAAATTAAGCCTCAAGTTCATGAAATTGAATTTCCAGATAAAAAAAGAATTTTATTATTGGCAGAAGGGAGACTAGTAAATCTTGGATGTGCCACGGGGCATCCGAGCTTTGTTATGAGCGCTTCATTTACTAACCAGGTAATAGCTCAAATAGAGCTTTGGAATAATTATGAAAAATATCAAAAAAAGGTTTATGTTTTGCCAAAACATTTAGATGAAAAAGTTGCCACTCTCCATTTAGGCAAGGTAGGAGCAAAACTAACAAAATTATCAAAGGAACAGGCAGAATATATTAGCGTTGACGTTAAAGGTCCATTCAAACCGGATATTTATCGCTACTAGTTAGTAGCTAGATGAAATTAAATTCACCAGAAGATACTTTTGATTTATCAAAAAAAATAGGAAAATTATTATCCAATGGAGATATGATTTTTCTTTATGGAGAAATAGGAGTTGGAAAAACAACTTTTGTGAGAGGTTTGATTAATAATTTAGAAGTTGAAAAGGGGATAGACGAAAGTCAAATATTAAGTCCAACTTTTAATATTGTCTTTGATTATGAGATTAAAAATCTAAAAATAATGCATTACGATCTTTACCGTTTAAAAAATAGCAAGGATGTAAATGAATTAGGAATATTTGCTGAAATCAATGATCATATAACCTTAATTGAGTGGCCTGAATTAATTGAAAAAAAACCAGACAATCGTATTGAGATGTTTTTTAGTTATTCAGATGAAGATTTAAGAAAGAGAAATCTTAAAATTAATGGTTATGGTAAATGGAACAATTATGATTTTAAAAAAATATAAATTAGCTTCCATATCCGGAGACGCATCATTTAGACAGTACTATAGAAAATTTAACCAAAAAAAAAAGCAAAGCACAATTATTGTAATTTCAAAAAAAGAAAAAAATAAAAATTTGCTAATTTATAGTGCTATTAACCAATTTTTATTAGATCACAATATTAGAACTCCACGATTATTATCGGAAAATTATAAAAAAGGCTTTATCGAAATAGAAGATTTTGGCAATATTACAATTTTTAATATTCTTAAAAAGAGTAGAAAGAAATTTCACATTTACAAAAAAATAGTCGATTTATTAATTAAATTACAAAAAATTAAACCAAGAACAATTAAAAATTTTTTTGATAAATCTTATAAATTGGAAAATTATTCAATAAAAAACTTACACAAAGAATCCGATCTATTTTTTGATTGGTATTTACCACTAATCATGAAAAAAAATAAGGCAAGAAAAATAAAAAAAGTTTTAAAAAAAAAGTTACAAGCACTTTATAAAAAATTAAAATTTAATAATAATATATTTGTTCATCGCGATTTTCATGTTTCAAATTTAATGAAAATTGATAATCAAATTGGAGTTATTGATTCCCAAGATGCAATTATTGGAAACCCTACCTACGATCTAGCATCGCTTATTGATGATGTAAGAATAAAAACATCTAATCAATTAAGAAAAAATATTCTTAATTACTATTTTGATAAATGTCCCAAAATATATAGAAGAAAAAAAAATGACTTTATTCATGATTTCAATATTTTATCAGTGCAGAGGAGTCTTAAAATAATCGGAATTTTTTCAAGACTCTTTAAAAGAGATAAAAAGAAGCAATATTTGAAATTTATTCCTTATACATGGAAATTGTTAGAAATAAGATCAAAAGATAAAATGTTTGGTGAAATTAATAAGATTTTAAATCATTTTATTCCTTTAAAAATCAAGACAAAAATTAAATTTTATGCAAATTAAAAAAGCTATTATTTTATCAGCAGGGTATGGAAAGAGACTAAAACCACTAACTTTATCAAAACCAAAACCTCTTCTTGAAATAAATAAGAAAACTTTATTAGAAAATACAATTTATTTTTTAGAGAAATTTGGAATAGAAGAAATTGCGATTAATACACATTATCTTTCGGATCAAATAAGTACATTTGTCGATAATAAAAAATTCAATTCAAAAATATTTCTTATAAAAGAGCATAAACAGATTTTGGATACTGGTGGAGGAGTATTAAATGCAGCTAAAAAATTTAATAACAATCCTTTTTTTGTTTTAAATCCTGATACTATTTGGTCTCAGCATTATCTAGATGATTTTAAGCGTATGGAAGAAAAATATTTTAGTAGTGATTACAAAAGTATTTTATTAGTTGTCGATAAGATAAAAAGTTTTGACAAGACCATGAACGGAGATTTTAATTTGAAAGAAAATATTCTTGATAGGAAAGACAATGAAAAAAAATATATTTATACAGGTTCTCAAATATTGAATAATTCTATGTTTAAAAATAAAATAATTGAACCATTTTCAATGAACTTAATTTGGGATCTATTGATAAAAAGTAAAGAGCTATTAGGTGTTATAAGCAAGCAGGAATTTTTACACGTGAGTAATCTTAAAATTTATAACGAATTAATCGAAAAGAGATTTTAAAATTCAACCAATAAATTTCTTGATCTGCTACTATCAAGATAATAGCTATCACTAACTATTAAGTTTTTATTGAATTTAATAAGAAGGGGGTTTCCAGTTGGTATTTCTAATTTTGAAATATTTGCATCTGAAATATTAAACAGTTTTTTACAAAGTGCTCTCAAGGTGTTTCCATGAGCAGAAATCAATATATTCTGACCATTTTGAATTAATGGTTCAATGTTCTTTAAATAGTAAGGAATTACTCTTTCATAAGTATTTTTTAAAGATTCGGTATCGGGAATTTTATTCTTAGGAATGTTTTTATAAATTTCTATATTCAAAGGGTGATATGGATTTTTTTTGTCTAATGGAGCAGGAGACATATCCCAAGATCTTCTAAAAATATGTATTTTCTTTTCTCCATAAACTTTTTTCATTTCATCCTTGTTTAATCCTGTTAGTTCCCCGTAATGTCTTTCATTTAGTTCCCAAGCTTTAGTGATTTGACTTGGTTTAACATCGAGAATATTTAACATTAAGTCTAAAGTATCAATTGCTCTTTTTTGATAAGAACAGAAAAAACTATCAATTTTTAAATTCATTTTTTTTATTAATTCACCGGCTTTGTAAGCCTCTAACCTTCCTTGGTCTGACAATTCTATGTCAACCCAACCTGTAAACTTTTTTTCAAGGTTCCATAGGCTTTGTCCATGTCTGATTGCAATTAGATGATTCATTTGTAACAATTAATATAAATATATTATAAATAAAATATATTATGAAGAATATTAAATTTTTTTATATTACAGCATCTAATAAAAAAGAAGCAGAACGAATAGCAAAAAAACTCTTAAATAAGAAATTGATTGCTTGCGCCAATGTTATCAGCAATGTGAATTCTTATTTTGTTTGGAAAAGCAAAGTTCAGAATTCAAAAGAAATAATTATTTGTGGTAAGACAACCTCAAAAAATCAAAAAAAAATTATTCAAATTGTAAAAAGTTTACATTCATATTCTGTGCCATGCATAATTTTTTTTGATATTAAAAATGGTAACAGGGATTTTTTAAAATGGATAGAGCGGTCGGTTACTTAAGAATAATATTTCATATTTTAATTTTGATATTAATTATTCTTTCGTTATATCCAGGAAGTATTTTAGGTTTTCTTCTTTATGGAGATACTAGATTGCAGCCTCAGATTACAAAAGATTTTTTATATATTTCCTCTCAACATCTTTATGTTTATTTTCTTGTTTCTGCGCTTGGTTTTTTTTCTTACTTGAGAGATGAAAAATTTAATTTAGTTGTCATATATTTATTTTTTTTATCAATCATACTAGAAGTTGCGCATCTTGTAATTTCTGAGAGATCCTTTCAAATAGAAGATCTTATTGGCAATATTTTAGGTGTATTAATTGCCTATATAATAGTATTAATTTATAAATTTTGGAGAAGGTAAATGAGCAAATTTGATGAAAGAGAGAAAGGTTTTGAAAAAAAGTTTATCAGAGATGAAGAACTTCAGTTTAAAGTTAATGCAAAAAGAAATAAGTA
>Ga0208638_1001102_pt1 | contig 15622 bp, 12 predicted proteins | sample ETNtaG_34_FD_185753 | JGI IMG/M metagenome (GOLD analysis project Ga0208638, IMG submission 185753) | Marine microbial and viral communities from oxygen minimum zone, Eastern Pacific Ocean - ETNP201306SV51 (SPAdes) (version 2) | ecosystem: Environmental > Aquatic > Marine > Oceanic ...
TTTTCGGTTAGCTCAATGAGGATATTATCAATCTGAAGTCCAAAGATTGCTGATAAAATATGTTCAACAGTATGGATACGAAAATTATCCAGACCGATTGTTGTTCCTCTGGAAATATCAATTACATGATCAATGTCGGCCATAATCTCAGGGCAGTTTTCCAAATCCAGACGTTTGAATCGTATTCCAAAATTTTCAGGAGCCGGTTTAAAGGTTGCAGTTGAATCAACCCCAGTATGGAGACCCACACCGCTAATGCTTATGTTTTTTTTCAGGGTAGTCTGTCTGGATTGTTGTTTATTTGATATCAATAGAATTATCCTCTGTAATGGGGAGTATTTTTTCCAATTTACGAATTCGGTTTAAAATATCCGGAAGTTGATTTATAATTACATCTTGGCGGAGTCTATTCTTATGGTGTCTTGCTGGTACTCCGGAAACAAAAGACCCCGGATCAAGGGACTGAAATACTGCAGACTTGGCTGCCACAGTAGAACCCTCTCCAATTTTTAAATGACCAATGATTCCCACTTGCCCAGCTACGGCAACATTATTTTCCAAGATGGAACTTCCAGCGATACCAACTTGACCAGCAATTGCACAATTTTCCCCAATTTGTACATTGTGGGCAATATGGATGAGATTATCCATCTTGGTACCCTCACCAATCACCGTATCTGATAATGTACCTCTATCAATACAGCAGTTCGGCCCGACCCAAACAGAGTCTTTTAATATAACACGTCCAATATGTGGTATTTTATGATATGTGTTATTATCTTTCACTAATCCAAAGCCATCAGTACCAATAACAGATCCAGAATCAATTATGCATTGTTTTCCAATAATTACATCATGATAAATACTCACATTTGGATGAATAACAGTTCCGCTTTGAATGGTAGTATTTTTCCCAATAAAGGTTCCAGCGTAGATTTGTACACCATCACCAATGGAAACATTTTCTTCAATGACTACGTGGGGACCAATATATACGTTAGCCCCAATTTCTGCTGTTGGCGATACTACTGCATTAGAATGAATTGTTTCAATCGGGATATCTTGAGGATGAAACAAATGAACAACCTTTATAAAACTAATTGCGGGGTTATCTACATGAATGAGCGTTTTATCTTTTCGATCCATTGAAAAACCTTTTCCAACCAGTACTGCATTCGCTTTTGATTGGTGAAAAAACTTTTCATATTTGTTGGCACCAATAAAGGATAAATGATCTGCATTGCTATCCTTCAAATCACAGACTCCTATAATTGGAAGGTCTGGATTTCCGTCAATTGTACCGTTAACCGTTTCTGCTATTTGAGAAATTGTAAACAATTTATTCGGTTACAGATCCGGTTGCTTTTGCAAGTTCATCCATTACATCTTCCGTAAGATTGTGAGAATCCAAGGCATATAATAATGCCCCTGACATAGCATCTAAAATAAAATCATACCCTCTTTCGCTACCTACTTTTTGAATGGCAGCATCAATTTTTGCCAATACAGGCTTGAGTAATTCATTTTGAATACGGTATATTTCTCCTTCGGGACCAAATTTATCTAATTGAAATTTCTGAACAGATTTTTCCTTATTGGCTATTTCATTTTCTTTTTCATTTCGACGAGTATCACTCATGAGAAGACGTTGTCTGTCATAATCCTGTTTGAGACTATCCAAACCGAAAACAAGTTCATTAAACTCAGACTCTAATCGTCTTTGTTCCTTTTCTAAATCAGCCTGCACCTGTCGAACTTCATCAAAATTGTTCATAATTTCGTTTGAGTCCACATATCCAATTTTAACATCGGCTAAAGCAAAACTTGCCAATGCTAAAGTGAGGATGGTATATTTTGTTATTTTCATTTTGTTATTATTCTCCTTATTAATAGTAATTATATTTAAAATGGCATTCCAAAAATGAGGTGATACTCCCATCCATGGGGTTCACTATTACCATTCATATTAATATCATAATCTGTTGCATCAAAGCCGTATCCAATATCATATCCCAGCATTCCCAACATAGGGATAAAAACTCTTACACCAACTCCGGCAGACCGTTTTAGGTCAAATGGGTCTGTAATATCAAGTTTGGACCAGACATTACCCATGTCAAAAAAAGACAATGCGTAAATCGTGGGATTTTCTGATAGGGATAGTCGAAATTCCAGGGAATATTTTAGCATGACATTCCCACCACTTGTGCTACCAAATGGACCAACGCGGTTTTCGGTGTAGCCTCGAAGCATTTCTCCATAAGGAATCCCCGTTCCACCCATGATAAATCGTGTACTTGGCGGTATAATGGATCGTTCTCCATCATCACCTTCAATTTTTTCTAACATCCCCATTTTAAAAATTTGGGAAATGGTAAATTTCTTATGAATGGGAGTAAACCAGCTAAAATCCAGCTCATGCTTGTGGTAATCCTGATTCCCTCCTAAAAATGAACCTGACAATGTACTGGTCCATATTGATCGTGATCCACTGGTGGGAAATTCAGGGTGATTTCGGCTATCACGGGTTATAACTTGTGTAAAAGAAACGCCAGAAGACGTGAAGGAATAAAAACCATCTTCTTCAGCAATACTAATATCATCTAGATTAAACCCTTGAGAAAAGTCAGCAGAATTATCTGCTATATATTTATTTTGCGACCCTCGAATCATCCATGAGCCCCGGAAGAAATAATCAGGCCATTTAAAGCGACGTCCCCAACGTAACGACCCGCCATGCTGATGAATATCAAATGGAAGATAATTTCCCTGCCCCTGCCCACGCTCAGTATAAAAATAGCTTCCGCCCACCAAATTTGGTGTGTCAAACAACCATGGTTCTGTGAAACTAATTGAAAAAGATTGGTAAGCTGCAGTGTTCTGAGACCCATAATTATTGGATGGATAATTAGAACTGGAATTTGAATTAGAGCCTGCATTTAATCCCCTCTGGTAATTAATGGAGAGCGTTTGACCTCTGCCTCTAAAATTCGGGAATTCAAACCCACCACCTCCAGTAAACCCATAGACACCGTTATAACCCATTGAGAAATTTGCCTGCCCGGTGCTCTTTTCAAACACTTCCAACTGAATATCAATTTCATCTTCACTAACGGGGACTACATCAGGTATTACATTTTCAAAAAAGTTAAGCATGAAGATGTCACGATAACTATCCATGAGTTTTTTTCGGCTGAATAAATCTCCGGGATAGACGCGAAGTTCTCTCCGGATTACATTTTCGTGAGTTTTTTCATTGCCTTTTATATGAATTTTTCTCACATGGACAATTTGATTTTCAACCACATCAAAATGAATATCCAATGAGTCTTCCCCCACTGGTGTGTAAATGGGGTTTACTTGAAAGTAGAAATATCCTGCATCAGTGTAAAGAGGGCTTACCCGTTCTGACAATGCCATTTGGAAATTATCATGAATATAGACATCGCCTTTTTCAAAGCCGAGACGGGCAGAAAGCTCATGATCTTTATGGATATAATTTCCTTCCCAGGATAAATTTCTAATTTTATACTGAGGTCCTTCATATACATTAAATACTATTGCATAGCCCTTACCATTTTCAGAAAGTTGAATATTTTCGTCAATTATGTAAAAATCCCGATAACCCTTATTTTTATAGAAAGTAGACAGTAGGTCTTTATCACTTTGAAGTAGATCTTTTTTCCACGATCCTCTCCAGGGAGCATACCACTTTTTGGCCTTATTTTCTTTAAATATGCGCGCAAGTTTATTGTCTGAGAAAACATCATTACCCTCAAAAATTATTTTTTGGATTTTTGTTTTTTTACCTTCATTGATGATGAATTTCAAATTTTGACTAAATTCTTTTTCACCGGGACTATAAACCGTATCGATACTAACGGAATGATAATTTTTCTCAGCATAGAGCGATTTAATTTTTTCCATTGCTTCAAAAACAACGTATTCAGAAAGAATTTGTCCGGTGGTTAGCTCAAGCTCTTCATTCAGGGTACGTTTTGATTTTTTCTTATTTCCTTCATATTCAACTTCACCAAGGGTAGGATTTTCTTCAACTACTATTCGCAGATAAATTCCTTCATCGGTTTCATCATCAACCAAAATTTGAATATTCCAAAAGCGATTGAGATTCCAGAGTCGTTTAATTGCCTGCTGTATTTCAGGACCTTTAATACTCATCCCCTTATAAAGGCGAGCATTTCTCTGCACATCCTGTGCCGTTAGCCGCTGATTACCTTCTACGGAAATATCAACTATACGGATTTCCTCACTCTGTGAAAAAAGATTCGCAGAAAAGCTTACAATTAGAATAAAATTTAAAAATAGCTTCAAAAAATTTATTTTACAATTAACAATTGATAATTAGAGATCATCCATTATTCACCTTGAGTTGTTCCGATATTTTTCCATAGCGCCGTTCTCTATTTTGATAGTCAAAAATTGCTTTGATGAGTTCTTTCTTTCCAAAGGCAGGCCATGATGTTTGGGTAATATGAATTTCTGTGTAAGCTATCTGCCATAATAGAAAATTACTAATTCGGAATTCTCCCCCGGTTCTGATTAGTAGGTCAGGGTCTGGAATATCCTTTGTGTAGAGCATTTGAGAGAAGAGGGTTTCATTTATCTGTTCACTGTCAATTTCTCCAGCTACAATCTTTTCTGATAAAAATTTTACTGCAGATAGAATTTCTTTGCGGCTACCATAGCTTAAGGCAAGGTTCAAATTTAATCCCGTATTATGTTTGGTTTTTTGAATGGCATCTAATAGCTCATGCTGAACACTTATATCTAACTCGTCTATATCTCCAATAACGGTAAAACGTACATTATTTCTCATCAGGTCTTTTACTTCCTGGCGGAGAGAACTTACCAATAATTTCATTAAGGCGCTAACTTCTGTAACAGGGCGATTCCAATTTTCAGACGAAAATGTATATAGCGTCAAAACACGTACATTCAATTCACCACAAATTTCTGTGATTTTACGTACGGTTCTAACGCCTTCTCTATGACCAGATATTCTCGGTAGTCCTTTGGCATTTGCCCAACGGCCATTTCCATCCATTATGATAGCAATATGCCGAGGTATATTATGGGTGTCGATTTCTATCTTTTGTTTCCTGTAAATTTAGGTTTGAATACAGCCCAATAAATTACCGGAATAATAAAGAAAAACCAACAACGGACTGTATTTTGGTAATTATTAAATATGCTGTTAAAATATGGGAAGTGAGGAATGTTCCGGTTGAAATTAAAAACTGCAGATTTTGGAATTTAGTTTTCTGCTAGCTCCACGATGTGATTTGCAATTTTCATATATTCAGCGGTGATAGGAGAATCCTTACAGTTTAGAACATAGGGGTTTCCGCTGTCGGCAGATTGAGCTATTTCCGGGCTTAAGTAAATTTGTCCTAAGAGAGGAACTCCCAGACGTCTACTTTCTTCTTCTCCTCCATTGCCTGGGAATATTCTGCTGGATTCATTGCAATGGGGACAGAGGAAGTGGGTCATATTTTCAATAACACCCATTACAGGCGTGTTCACCTTGCCGAACATATCGGCCCCTTTTTTCACATCTAATAAAGCTAATTCCTGGGGAGTGGTTACCATTACTGCACCAGTTAGAGCTAATTTTTGTACCAAAGTAAGCTGAATGTCTCCAGTTCCAGGGGGGAGGTCTAAAATGAGATAGTCCAATTTACCCCATTCTACATCTTCAAAAAATTGCTGGGTCATACGGGAAACCATAGGACCCCGCCATACAGCAGGTGCATCATCGGAGTTGATAAATCCAAATGACATGAGACGCATATTAAATTTCTCTAGGGGAATAAGCTTCTTTTCAGCAGTCATTTCTGGCTGCCCATGTAAATCCACCAACATGGGCAAGCTAGGACCGTAAATATCTAAGTCTAAAACACCCACTTTATAATTTTTGCTAAGAGCAGCAGCAATATTGATTGAAACGGTAGATTTACCGACGCCGCCCTTCCCACTGGCAATGGCTATAATATGTTTTACTCCCGGAATAGATTGTTGATTTACAGGGTTTTGCTGCCCTGCTGATTGTACCGGTTGATTCGGCGGTTTTTGAATGATAATATTTACATTGTTTTCACCCAAACTTTTAAATTTGTTTTTTATTTGGGATGACAGTTGATTCAAGAGGTCTGTGTTTTCAGAATTAATCTGAAGAGAAATATCAACGGTATTCTCATTAAGGGAAATATTTTTAACCATTCCGAAAGATACAATATCCCGGTTAAAGCCCGGATATTTAATTTCTTTCAGTATAGTCTGAATTTCTTCCTGCGTCATTTGGCTTGTTTTTTCCATATTATAGACGAACTAACGGCTGTTAAACTTTCAAACAGCCGTTAGTTTTAATTCTGATTAAAAGTTGTAGTTATCCATCGTAATCTCTACCGAACCAATCGTAGTTGATCTTAATGAAATGCTTCCATTCTTCAGGAACGGCATCTTCTTCAAAAATTGCTTCAACCGGACATTCTGGTTCGCAGGCACCGCAGTCAATACATTCTTCCGGATCAATATAGAGCATTTTATCTGTGGGATCGAATCCCGGTTCTTTTGCTTCAGCTCCTGCACCTTCTTTATCTTCAGGACCGTGAATGCAATCCACCGGACAAACTTCCACACAGGCGGTATCACAAGTTCCTACACATGGATCGGCAATAATATATGCCATGAATAAATCTCCCTTACTTAATTATGAAATAAATAGTTATTGAACTAGGGTTAAATTTACAGATCATTAAAAAATACGAGCAAATAATAATGTGCATCATTGCCATGTAATTTTAATTTAATTTTCCCATTCATGTCAGCATCAATAATTAAAAATAGAAATTTCGCATTTATGTGGTTTGGGCATTTAATTTCCCATGCTGGGGATGCAGTATTTATGATTGCCCTGCCCTGGCTCATGTTAGATATTACGGGATCTAAAAGTTTAACTTCTCTGGTTTCCATGAGCGCATATTTACCAGCGGTATTATTTGGTCTCTTTGCTGGTGTTGTGGTTGATCGGTATAACCGAAAATGGATTATGATTTATTCCGATACTCTCAGAGCCCTTCTGGTAGCGGTAATTCCCTTATCCCTTATTTATGGATTTATCTCACCCCTTTTAATTGGAACCATCACTTTTTCATTAGCCACATTTTCTGCATTTTTTTATCCTGCACGGGATAGTCTCATCCCTCATATTGTAACTGCTGAAGAACTCCCAGCAGCAAATTCTGCCATTTCTGTTTCAGGACAGATGTCCCACCTATTAGGCCCATTATTTGCCGGGATAGGGATTTCAATTTTTGGACTCAGGCATTTATTTACTGCAGATGCCATAAGCTTTCTTTTCTCTATATTGTTGATTAGTCTAATCGTAGGTCCCGCTAGAAAACTAACAATTGAGAAGCATCCACCAAAATGGCAGGGAATAGTGGAGGGATTAACATATGTTAATTCTCATAAAGGGCTGAGAATCCTCCTGATTCTCACCTTTGTAAATAACATATTTATTATGGGACCTGCAATTATTGGATTACCGGTCTTTGTTAGAGAAGTACTAACCTCTGACTTTGGAGTTCTTGCTAAATTAGAAGTTGCGATGGCAACCGGTATGATTGTGGGTTCATTTGTGTTTTGGAAGGCGGAGAAAAATATTAGTCCTATTTCTATTCTGTTATTCGGTATTGTAATGGACGGCATTACCTATACGTTATTATTTTTTGCAGACACTTCATTCATTGCAATGTTGGTTTTAATCATTCATGGAATTGGAATTCCCCTCATTACAGTATCACGAACAACAATTATCCAAGCGGTAGTGCCAGATGAGTATAGAGGTAGGTTGTTCTCGATGATTTATATGGCGGTGATGGGGACTACTGCGATTTCGGTTGGACTTACTGGATTTATTTTGGAATTTATTGGTGCTGATTCACTTTTTTTATTGATTGGCGTAGGTGCAGCATCAACCGTAATTATAGGATTTAACCCTGCCTTATGGGAAATGAACGTTAACAATAAATTTTTAGATAGAGGTTGAAAATAACCATGAATTAGATTGGTTCCCTCACTTGGACAAACGTAAACTTGAGACCTATCAACAGATCGTGATTAGGTGTTTTTATGTAAATTCGATGTATGTTGGGAATGGCTTTTTTAATTGTTATACCTTGTTTTAGTTATTTCAAAAGAGATTAAATCAGGAACCCTTATGTTTTTCCTGATAATCAGTATTTTTTTAAATTTTGTAAAATTGTGAGTCCTCAGGCCAACCCAACAATCACTGCATAAAAAAACTGCACATTAGTGCAATCCGTCTGTTTTAGCTAAATATATAATTAGGAATTAGACGATGAAAACTGATAAAGAAATGTTTATCAATGTTTCAGCCGGTGGTACTCGTATAGCAGTAACTGAGAACCAAAAATTGGTTGAGCTCCATATTGAACGAGCAGATTATGAGCGGATGGTGGGGAATATTTATAAGGGGAAAGTTCAAAATGTAATCCCCGGAATGCAGGCTGCATTTATAGATATTGGGTATGAATCCAATGCATTTTTACCATTCTCTGAAATTGGATCTCCGGAAAATCTAAGTAATCTTTCATTTGATGATGATGATGATGAAATTCCATCCAAAAATAAGAATACTACAAAACGAAACTTCAACCCTGAAAAAGATCTTTCCAAAGGGGATGATATATTGGTTCAGGTAATTAAAGAACCATTCAGCGGCAAAGGGCCTCGTGTTACTACTGAGGTTTCAATCCCGGGGAGCCTAATGGTTTTGGTACCTAACGGCAATTACATTGGTATTTCCAGAAAGATTTCAGATAAATACGAGAAACGTAGATTGCGCCGAACGGTTAAGGATTTTAAACCTGAAAACTTTGGTTTGATTGTAAGAACCATCGCTCAGGGGAAAGAGGTATCTCTCCTCGAAGCTGATTTCAATCGAGTGTGGAGTAAGTGGAAAGAATTAGATCAGAAAATTAAAAAGAAGAAAGCTCCTGCTACTGTTTTTAGAGATTTCACCACCTCAGATCAGGTGATTAGAGATTTATTTACTCCTCAAGTTAAGCGATTAATTGTTGATGATAAGGCATTATATAAACGGTTTTCAACCTATATAAAAGATGTTAGTCCTGAACAACTGAAGAATCTGGAATTAATGAAGGGTAAGGGTACCATCTTTAATCAAGATAAAATTGAAGAACAAATCGAAAAATCTCTAAAGCGGAAAGTCTGGATGAAATCGGGTGCTCATATAGTCATTGAGCATACTGAGGCCATGGTGGTAATAGATGTTAACAGTGGTCGCTATATTGGGAAAAAAGACCATGAATCTAATTCATTAAGAATTAATTTAGAATCTGCTCGGGAAATAGCTCGGCAATTAAGACTGAGAGATATTGGTGGATTAATAGTAATTGATTTTATTGATCTTCAAGATAATGCAAACCGGAAAAAAGTTTATAATGAACTTCGCTCAACATTATTAAAAGACCGGGCAAAAGTATCTCTCACTGAATTTTCAAATTTTGGACTTTTGGAAATGACTCGACAAAGGATTGGGCTAAATCTTTTACATACAGTAAGCGTGGAATGTCCCACCTGTAGTGGACTTGGAAGAATAGAATCTCACGAAACTACATTAACTAGACTTGAAAATTGGTTAAAACGGTTTAGAGTTAAGGCAAAAGATAAACGTCTTAGAATTACTTTAAATCCAGACATGGTAGATTATATCAATGAAACTAAATCAAAAGTAATTTCAGGTTTTATGTGGGAAAATTGGATGTTAATTGAAATTCAAAAAGATCCACATTTGCCACCCCATAAATTTAACGTATATTCGAAAAAAAGAAGAGAAGATGTTACAGATGAAGTTTAACTTGCGGGTTCACCTAAATTCTAAATAAATTTCTCGGCTAAAAACTAGGACAAATAAAGATATGTATGCATTAATTGAATTCGCGGGTAAACAGTTTAAGGTAGAAGAAGGTAGTTCTATCAAAGTTCCATACGTAGATGGAAAAGTTGGAAGTAAGGTTAATTTTGAAAAAATCATCTATATGGACGATGGGAAAAATAAGATGGTTGGTACTCCAATTGTGGATGGTGTTAAAATAGATGGGAAAATTATTTCCCATGGACGGGAACGAAAAGTGGTGGTATTCAAATTTAAGCGTCGCAAAGGCTATCAGAAAAAAAATACCCATAGGCAGGAATATAGTATATTAGAGGTTGGAAAAGTGGGTAAGGCTAAAAAAGTTGCTAAAAAAGAATCGGCAAAGCCTGTAGAATCTAAACCCGCAACCAAAAATGAAGCTGCTCCAAAGAAAGCTACTACAAAAAAACCAGCTGTAAAAAAAGCAGCACCAAAGAAGAAAGCTGCTACAAAAAAACCTGCTGCAAAAAAAACAGCACCAGCAAAACCAAAAGAAACAAAGGAATAAGAAATGGCACATAAAAAAGGTGTAGGAAGTTCAAAAAATGGAAGAGATAGTCATTCCAAACGACTAGGTGCTAAGCGTGCTGATGGTCAATTTGTTAATTCTGGTTGTATACTGGTTCGTCAACGTGGAACAAAGATTCATCCTGGCGATAATGTAGGAAAGGGAGGAGATGATACGCTTTTTGCCATGGTTAACGGAGTTGTAAGATTTCAACGTAAGGGTCGAGATAAAAAACAAGTGAGTGTCATTCCTGAAGCCTAATTTTAATCCCCAAAATCCTTTAATTTATAATATGAAGCTCTCTCACTCAGGGAGCTTTTTTGATAGAATGATAATAAAAAAGTATATATTATTTTCAATATTTCTACAATTTGCCAGTGCATTTACTATTTCAGGGACTGTGAAAGATGCAGCAACAGGCGAACCCTTACCCTATACCAATATCATGGTGCTAAATACCGATTCTGGAACTGCCACCGATATCAATGGTTATTATATTATCCCTAAAATTCCTACAGGAGAATTTACCATTCAGTTTATGATGATAGGGTTTGCAACTTTAGGTGAAAAAATTAAAATTTCTAATGAGAATATTCGGATGGATGTTGAACTTAGCCCCAAAGTTATTGATGTGAATGAAATTACGGTTTCAGCTGAGAGAATGCGTTTTGAAAAAAAAGTTGATATAAGCCGAGTCAATATAAGTAACAGAGATATTCGAAGGGCACCTGCCTTTGTTGAGGCTGACTTATTTAGAACATTACAATTGTTACCAAGTGTTAGTTCTAGTAATGACTTTAATGCAGCACTTATAGTCCGTGGTGGTAGCCCTGACGAGAATCTTATTCTCCTTGATGGTACGGAAATATATAATCCCTATCATATTGGGGGCGTTTTCTCAACATTTAATGCAGATATGATTTCAGATTCTGAATTTTTAGCAGGTGGATTCCCTGCAAATTATGGAGGTAGACTATCATCAGTATTAAATATTACAGCAAGGGAAGGAGACTCAAAAAATGGCAGACTATCTGAGAAAAATCCCATCAAAAAGTACTGGGATTTTAGTAAGGGCTCAGGAAATATCAGCCTGTTATCATCCAAGTTTCTGGCTGAAGGCGCTCTGTATAACGGCTCATGGATGATATCCGGAAGACGTACCTATTTTGATAAGCTTGTTTCACTTTACTATAATTATAAGAATGAAAAAGAACCGGGCAATTATTATTTTTGGGATACACATATAAAATTGAAAACTTCAATTAATCAAAATAATCAATTTGTGTATAGTCAATTCTCAGGAAAGGATAATTTGGTATTAGGACTTGAAGGACTCGCAAATATTGATTTTGATTGGGATTGGGGTAATAGTACAAAAAATATAAGTTGGAGATATATTCCTAATAGTAACTATATTGCAACAACTCGGTTATCAAAAACTGAATATAATTTTATTGTTGATTTTGGTATAGACTTTAATCCTAATTCATCTTCATCTGATACTAGTACTACATCATTGTCAAGTGGTTCAACGGATTTAGATTTATTATTAGATAACATCGTAGAAGATATTGATTTTAATCAAAATATAAAATTTATCATTAGTAATAATATGTCATTTGATGCGGGTTGGCAAATTAAACAACTTAATTTAGAATATAGAGAAGTATTTGGAGGCCAAGAGTATACTAATTTACATTCTACTCCTAAAATATATAGTACATTTTTTAATATAACTTTTAATCCAAATCCAATATTTTATATTAACACTGGATTAAGGGCATCTAAGTATAATCGATATAATAATCTATTATTAAATCCTACCTTTGGTATTAAATATAATCCTATTTCTGATTTGGCAATTAAAGTTAGTATGGGACGATATTCTCAATTTTTATATACTATTAATCAAGAAGAAGAATTACTTCGAATTGTTGATTTTTGGCAGCCAATACCAGATGGGGAAAAGCCCCAGGAAGCAGATCATCTAATTCTAGGTACAGAATATTGGATAAGTAATGGGAATACAATTTCTTTAGAAGCTTATTATAAATCATATTCAAGCATTTATGATTTAAATCCTGCACCAGATTATTCAAATATTGAAGAGACATTTGCATTATCGGGAACAGCAAAAGCATATGGGGTTGAGTTTTTATATAGGTTTAATAAAAATAAATTTAATGGATGGCTAAGTTATGCATATTCAAATATTAGAAGGACAGTAGATCTCAATTCAGATTTTATCCTTGATAATAATAAAGAAATTTATCCTGCTAAATATGATAAGCCCCATTCTTTTAACTCACTAGTTAGTTATCAGATTAATGAAAAGTATTCTTTAGGGCTAAGTTCAACTATTGGTTCTGGGCAAACATATACCCCTGTGATAGGGAAGGTTCATCAAGCAGGCGTTCAAGCATATGGGAGTTTAGAAAATCCATATAGTAATTTTGGGAATATTTATGGTATAAGAAACGGGGCACGTTACCCAAATTATTATAGAACAGATATTAGCTTGGGTAGAAAATCTAAAGTTTTTGGACTTGATAGTGAACTAAAGTTTCAAATTATTAATATAACTAATCATTATAATGTGCTTCTATACTTATGGGATCATAACTCGTCACCATCAAGAGTTGAAGCCTATAGTATGTTCCCTATAATTATTACGTTTGGATGGGAATTTAAAATTTAGTGAAGAAAAAATATTTATTATTATTTATGGTTATAATTGGATGTAGAAAGGAATTAGATATTTCTGAATTTGTATTCAATTTTTCAAATTACATCCCAGAACTTAGAATCGAAGCATTAATATTACCACATGATTCAACAGCGATAGTTAGAATCGATAAATCATATTTAATTAATGATACGGAACTATATGATTGTAGAGATAATGATTATGGTGAAATATCGCTAGATTCATGTAATACAATTGAAGGAGCTTTTTGGCATGGACAAGAAGAAGATCAAATTGCAGATTGTGGAGATTGGAATCCTTTTATACATGATCTGGGTATTGATGGTTTGGAAGGAGATCCCTCTGATGATGATGGCGATTGTGATGATTGTAGTTCTACAAATGCTCAATGCCAAGAAAATTGTCGTGCTGAAGATAGCATAGGTGAAAATAATGGAGTTCCCGATTGTAATGAACCTAATGTAGATAATTATATTGAATTGCTGCCCAATATACATAATTCATCATGTGATGTTTTAATTTTTAAATCAGTTAATTCAGATATAGATTCATGTAAATTAATTTTTAAAGAAGATGCTGGGTACTTCTATAATAATAGCTATACTGGTGACAAGAGATCATCCCCAATTTTTGACAACATTGAAACAATAAATTATGGTGCATATATCCCCGCTTCAGATTGTAGTAATAATTTTTGGGCAGATTATTCAGCAGAATATAGTTTTGAAGCTGATTGTAATGCATCAGGGTTTGGGAGAATTAAATCTAAAGAACCTATTACACTATCTAACCCTGTTGTTTTTATTGCCGAAGAAGATTATGCAGAAATAATAAATTGTGAAACTCATGATTGTCTGAATGAAACAAGTTCAATTCAATCAACTTCTGATTCATCATATTTTGGGAGGTATGCCCAAGATCAAAAAATATTCTGGGCTAATTTATATCCAACAGTTATATATCAAGTAGTTCAATATTTGTTTGATAAAGATCAAAATAATTATAAATATTATCATGGTCATGCTGGCTTTGGTTGGTCTGAACCTGGTTTTCAATGGTTAGATATTGTTGTTAGCGGAGAAGATATTGTGACAGAATTTTATGATGGTGAGGGCAATGGATATTGGGATTCAGCAGAAACGAGGACTAACGATGCGCTTGATTGTCTCTCAAATGAAATGTATGAGGAAGACTCTGATGGTGGTTATTGTGATAGGAACTTTGAATATGGAGATGGTGGAAATAAGAAATGGGATGATGAAGAAATATATGCAGATGTGAATGAAAATGGTCAATGGGATGAGGGTCAATGTGATAGCTATATTGATGGATATGAAGATTGCTATCAGTATGATGAAGATGAATGTAATGATTATGAGGATTGTTTCTGGAAGGAGGAAGAATATTTTATAGATTCAGCTGATGGTTTTCCACTTGTAGATACTTATTATTATGAGGTCTTTACATTTTCAGATAGTTATAGCAGCTATTATTTTAATGATCAGTTATATTTAGATGATGTTGAAAGGACAAATTTGAGAGATGAGGGTGGTAATCCAGTTTTAGGCGCCTTTGGTTCTATGACATCGGCAAAACATTATTTTAGGATTATAGATTGTACTACACATAATGATGAATTAAGTTGTGAAGATCTAGAAAGTACAAAATCTGTATGTGGTTGGAGAGAAAATGTTTCGGTATATCCTTGTACTAGAAAGGCAGAGGATATTGACCCTGAAGATCAATGTTTGCCGATCAATTTTTCGATTGAAGCTTGTAGTGATTAATATTTCTCATTAGTCCTTTATACTTAGCACGTTTTACTGCACTTCCTTTAAATAATTTCCTATATTCATCTTCAGTTAATCCCTTCCATTCATTAATAACACGATTATTGAGATTGGATCTAGGTTGCCAACAATCTTCATTACTATTCTGGGGAAATTTAATATTCCATGGGCAGACCTCCTGGCAGATATCACATCCGTATATCCAACCTGATAATTTATCTTCCAATTTAGTTGGCAGGTCACCTCGATGTTCAATGGTGAGATAAGAAATGCATTTATTTGAATCCAGAACATATGGCTCTGGGAAGGCATCAGTAGGGCAGGCATCTAGACATGCAGTACAAGTTCCGCAGAGATCATCTTCAAAGGGTATATCATATTCCAGTTCCACATCCAAAAGTAGTTCACCTAAGAAAATCCACGAACCATAATCGCGTGTTATGAGGTTGGTATGTTTCCCAATCCATCCCAATCCAGCCTTTTGGGCCCAATCTTTTTCCATAATGGGGGAGGTGTCAACACAGGCAATACCATTAATTTGGGGGTATTCAGATTTTATTTCACTTAATAAATTATAAAGTCGAGATTTTATTAAATCATGGTAATCATCTCCCCAGGCATAATTAGAAATTTTG
>Ga0208638_1001118_pt1 | contig 15364 bp, 16 predicted proteins | sample ETNtaG_34_FD_185753 | JGI IMG/M metagenome (GOLD analysis project Ga0208638, IMG submission 185753) | Marine microbial and viral communities from oxygen minimum zone, Eastern Pacific Ocean - ETNP201306SV51 (SPAdes) (version 2) | ecosystem: Environmental > Aquatic > Marine > Oceanic ...
AAGGTCTCGCCCTCTATTTCCACGATGGCAAGTGCATCACGTACAGAGCTGATTTCCACAGATTTATCGAACTTGACCATTACTCTGGTACCGCCTGTGAAGTCAATTCCCAGCTTAGGACCGTTTTGTAAGAACAGTGAAATCATCCCAGCCAGCAGGAGGGCACCGGAAATGACGAAACCGAAACGGCGTGCTCCGAGAAAATCAATTTTAGTTTCTGATAGAAATCTCATATACTTAACGTTTTTAACTGTTTGCGGGATGTGATTATGTTAAAAATAGTTCGAGTGAAGAAAATGGCGGTAAACATACTTATTGCGATTCCAGCGAAAAGTACGACGGCAAATCCCTTTATAGGCCCTGTACCAAACTGCCACAGAATGAGTGCCACAAGAAGAGTTGTCACATTGGCATCAATGATAGTCGTAAGAGCTCGAGTATAGCCGCTGTCAATGGCCGCCCTGACTGTTTTCCCCTTTCTCATTTCTTCACGAATTCTCTCGAAAATAATGACATTTGCATCCACCGACATGCCTACCGTCAGAATCAAGCCAGCGATTCCCGGCAGGGTGAGAGTGGCGTCAAGCATAGCCAGTACTGCTAATACCAATAATATATTCCAGATCAGCGCGATATCAGCGATTAAGCCGGCAAATTTATAGTAGATGAGCATGAATAACAGCACAATCACCAGTCCGACCAAGATAGACGTTGTTCCTTTATCAACTGAATCTTGCCCCAGAGCAGGACCCACTTCGTGACCATATACTTTTCTGATGGGAGCAGGGAGTTTACCTGCCCTGAGGACAATGGCGATATCTTTGGCCTCTTCCATGTCATCCAGGCCTTCCACCTGAGTACGACCGTCAGTAATCTTCGAACGAATGGAAGGAGCCATGTGAACCTTGTTATCCAGAACAATAGCTACTCTGTCGCCTACCCGGCTGGTGATAACTGACCATGTCTTTGCTCCTTCAGAATTCATCCCTAACCGGACAATAGGCTGACCATTGTAAATATCGGCCACAGCGTCCTCTACTACTTGACCTGTAAGTTCAGGATTATTGGGATCAGCATCGAGATAGTAGAGTATGTAAGTCTCTTCTTGTTCTTCAGAAGATTTTAGAGGATCACTGCTCCAGACAAATCGTCCGTAATCTTTTTGAATGATCTGTTTTACATCTTCCTGTTCAAGAATATTATTTACACGAGGCCGGTTTGAAAGAGGAACCCCCATATCACCGGAAGGAGTGGGGATCAGTAAAGATGTGAAGTTATTTATGCTGATAGCTTCAGTTTCCAGTAATGTTTCATCTGCTATTTTTAACAGCGAACTGTCCGTGTCAGCCTCAACAGTGTCCAACTCTGCAAGTGCGGTATCACCGTCGGATTGGATAGCATCAATTTTGCTGATAATATTCTGCGTGGAGGAACCATCTTTCAAATATATAAATTCCAGCAATGCAGTACGTTCCAGAAGAGCTTCAGCTCGATCAGTGTCGGTCACACCGGCCAGCTCTACGATTATTCGATGGCTCCCCTGTTTTTGAATAGTAGGTTCGGACACACCGAACTCATCCACTCGGTTTTGTAATATTTCAAGCACCTGATTAATAGCGTCATTTGCTGCTGCATTTAGACCGGACTCGATTTCAGCATTTGTAGATCCTAGTCCTTCGAAGTGGCGTCTGAGTTGAATTTCATTAGTTGTTGCTGCTTGAACAAAACGGCTGATAAAGGTTTCTTGGCTATCGCCTTTTTTTGCATCGGATATAATGGCTGCAAGGAGAGAGTCAGCTTTAGGTTTTACAGAAACCGCCAGATTCTCTACAAGAGTTGGTATTTCCACTTCAAGTAAGAAAGAGGCTCCGCCTTGGAGATCAAGCCCTAGCTTAATGGACTCTTTTTTGAGTGCCTCAATTTCTGCATTATTGTCTGGAGGGAAAAACTGGAGTTCTATTGAAGGCCAAAGGGCCCAGACGGCTATCAACAGTATCATCAGACTGATAAAAATACGCGGTTTGTTATTTTGAGATATCATTATTTGGTTTGCTGGTCAAAAGATATTTATCTTGATCAAGCGGTGGCGAATTTACCGTAGTGTCTTTAGGGAGGCAATTACTTTTTGGCAAGGTATTAGTCGTTTTCTACCAACTCCAGAAGCTGACGAATCCACCTGACTACCTTTTTCTCATTCAGTTCTTTGCAGAGCGAAATTTCACATGCCGCGTCTTTCTCGCTTATTAATATTAGATAACCCCATATTTCTTCCCAATGTCCTCAAATGCTTCAATCGCCATTTCCAACTGTTCCTTAGAATGTGCCTTGCTGATTTGCACCCGGATTCGAGCGGCTCCTTTGGGAACTACTGGGAAAGAAAAACCGATCACGTAGATTCCCTTGTCCAGCAGATCAGCAGCCATGTCCTGAGCAAGCTGAGCATCGCCCAGCATGATGGGAATTATTGGATGGATACCGGGGTGAATGTCGAAGCCGGCTTCGGTCATTTTCTCCCGGAAATAGATCGTACTCTCTTCCAAACGGTCTCGAAGTTCTGTCGTTTCGGACAGCATATCAATGCATGCAATGCCGGCAGCGACGATGGACGGCGCAACACTGTTGCTGAAAAGATACGGCCGTGAACGCTGCCTTAGGATGTCCACAATTTCCTGCCGCCCGGAAGTGAATCCGCCGCTGGCTCCGCCCATAGCTTTTCCTAAAGTTGAAGTGACAATATCCACTCTGCCCATAACTCCGCAGTGGTCAATGGAGCCCCTGCCGGCAGGACCAAAAAATCCGGTGGCGTGGGAATCGTCTACCATGACAAGGGCGTTATACTTCTCCGCCAGATCGCAGATTTCTTCCAGCTTGGCCACATCGCCGTCCATGGAAAAGACTCCGTCGGTGGCGATGAGTCTGACCTTGTGCGATTGTGTATGTTTCAAGATCTTTTCCAGCGCGGACATGTCTGCGTGAGTATAGCGGAACCGCTCAGCTTTGCAGAGGCGGATGCCGTCAATGATTGAGGCGTGATTGAGTTGATCGGAGATGACAGCGTCTTCTGGTTCCAACAGCGTTTCAAACAGTCCGCCGTTGGCATCGAAGCAGGAGGTGTAAAGGATGGTATCGTCGGTGCGCAGAAATTGGGCGATCTTTTGCTCCAGCTCCTTGTGGATGGTTTGTGTCCCACAGATGAAGCGGACTGAGCTGAGCCCAAATCCCCACTTTTCCAACCCTTGCTGAGCGGCTTTGATGAGCTGACGATTGTTTGCTAATCCGAGGTAGTTGTTGGCACAAAAGTTGAGTACGGTCTTTCCGCTTACCGTTATTTCTGCACTTTGGGGTGATTGTATTACACGCTCGTCTTTGAACAGTCCTCCTTCCCGGATGCTCCGCAATTCTTCTTTCAGCTTAGGTTTAAGTGTGTCCATTATTTCTTCATGATTCAGTGATGATACTTCTACTAGGGTTTTAATTCTAATCTTTTAGTGTCAGATAAAATCATATTTCGTATCGTTTCTTAATCTCAGGAATCAAATAGTTTTCGAATGCACTATCAAAATCGTATTTGGGTTTCCAACTCCAGTCTTTTCGAGCTTTACTGTCATCTACCTGGGCAGGCCAACTGTCTACAATGGATTGACGTTTATCATTGATGATGTAGTCAATTTTAGCTTTGGGGAAATAGGTCAGTGTCTTATCGCGAAATTCACCAGCTGACGGGCTGAAAGATGTCACATTATAAACAGAACGTGATAAAGAATCTTCTTCAGCCTCCATCAGTTTGAGAATAGCATTAATGGCGTCTTCCATGGTCATGAAAGGTATGGTTGAGTCATCTCTAACGAAGCAGTGATAAGGTTTATTTTGAGCTGCTCTGTGAATCATCTCTGGAGCAAAATCGCTGGTTCCACCGGCCGGAAGAGTTTGAGTGCTAATCAGTCCTGGAAGACGGATTGACCTGAAATCTACCCGACCACGTGAAGATACAGCAGATAGTCGTTTGTAAAAACGAGAGAAATAGATGCCCAGATTTTCACAATAGAGTTTATTGCAGCCGTAGATAGTTTCAGGATGGCGGTATTCGTCTTCGCCCACGGGTCCCGCAAGATTTTTTGCGTCCAGGCTGTTCATCCCGTAAACAGCAATGGAGCTTGGGAAGAAGAATTTCACCGGTCGTCCCCGGCTTATGGATTGCTCCATTGCAAGATGGAGTAAATTAATGGTACCCCCCACGTTGACATCATGAGCTGTCATTGGAGAAAATTCTGCTCTCGTACTTAGGATGGCGGCAAGATGGTAAATGGCAGAAACCTCAAACTCAGCGTTAATCCTCTCGAGTAGATTACGATCCAAAATATTACCCTGTAAAGATTCCTGTACGTGTGGACGAATACTCTTGTCCAAGTTATCCAAATCGAGGCCCATCTTATCCGTTTGAGAAGATTGTGAAAGAGAACGAATAAGACCGTGGCCGATTTCACCATTTGCCCCGGTTATAAGGATAATGGGTTTTCTCATATTATAACCTATTTAATATATTGACTTCGTTTTCTTTTCTCTTTAATTAATTCAAGTATAACAGTTGGATTCAATTTAGTTTCCTGTTGTATCACCTGCAAGCCATTTCCCATGATTTCTCGTCGAGAAATAACTGAGCTCTCGTCGGAAATATCCTTGTATCTCCCTGATGCTGCCGTTAAATTCGAGCTGCTATAATTCAGCAAATAGTACTATCCGCATACGTATCAATTAACTGCTTTAGATAGGAAGAGATGGGAAGAGTAATCGCATTTGCAAATCAGAAGGGAGGTGTCGGGAAGACGACCTCTGCCGTAAATCTGGCAGCCGGTATGGCAGTTTCTGAGAAAAAAACTCTATTAATAGACTTGGATCCTCAAGCTAATGCAACAACAGGCCTTTCTCATTTAATAAAGGATAGTTCGACCACCATTTATGATGTACTAATTAACAATAATCCCATTGAGGAAGCCATAACCGAAACCCATCTGGATCATCTTTATATAGTACCAAGTACAAGTGATTTGGTGGGAGCTGAGATCGAGTTGGTAGGACTCATGGCTCGGGAATATCGTTTACGAGATGCATTGAAGTCAGTGCTTAGAAAATTTCACTATATTTTGGTAGACTGTCCACCATCTCTTGGTCTTCTGACATTAAATGGGTTGGCAGCAGCAAAATCTATCCTCATTCCAATGCAGTGTGAGTATCTTGCATTGGAGGGTCTTAACCAACTTCTGAAAACTATTAAGCTTGTACAGCGACACTTGAATACACGCTTGGATATTGAAGGTGTGCTGATTACAATGTTCGATAAGAGGCTCAATCTCTCAAAACGTGTGGAGAGGGAAGTGAGGAAACAATTCAAGAAAGATATTTTTAAAACGGTGATAAGAAGGAATGTGCGTCTTGGTGAAGCTCCAAGTCATGGGAAACCGATACTACTCTATGAAGCCAATTCCACTGGCGCACAGGATTACCTCAAATTAGCAGAGGAGATACTTAAACGTGACAGCAAAAAAACTCGGAAGAGGTCTAAGCGCACTAATTAGAGAAACCACCGATGAGACAGCAGGTCCCAATTCAATCCTGCAAATTCCCGTTAGTCTCATTGCCCCTAATCCTCATCAGCCCAGGAAAAAGTTTGATGAAGAAAGTTTGCATGAACTTGCAGAATCCATCAAGGCGAAAGGTATCATTCAGCCTATTTCAGTGCGAGCAGGAGAGGATAACTACGAATTAGTAGCTGGAGAGCGACGATTGAGGGCAGCAAGAATTGCTGGATTAACTGAAGTTCCAGCACTTATACTGAATGTGGAAGAAGGAGCTGAAATGATGGAATATGCTCTTATTGAAAACATCCAGCGTGAGAATTTGAATGTAATGGAAGAGGCAGAAGCGTTTGCGATCTTAGCAAAAAAATACAAGATGTCTCATGCATCTATCGCTCAGGCTGTTGGTAAAGGACGGGTTGCAATTTCCAATACTCTACGTCTCTTAAAACTTCCACCGGAAATCCGGATGAGCCTCAGGACTGAAGAGATTTCAGCTGGTCATGCACGAGCTCTTCTCGCTCTAAAAGATCCTAAAAGCATGATAAAACTTTGGAAACATATTGTTGGTCATGGTGAATCAGTAAGATCGACTGAAGAACTCGTAGGTAAAGTTCTATCAGGAGTAAAAAATGGGAAAAAACGAAAAAGAAAACGAAAAAGTACTGCACTACAGCGGATAGAAGATGATCTAATATCTCTACTTGGTACTAAGGTAATCGTTAAACCTAAGTCAAGAGGAGGCAGTATAGAAATCGATTACTATTCAGATGATGACTTGAGTCGTCTTATGGATATAATTTCTGATAAAAATTCATAAATTCCTCTGTTGATGTTTTAGGAAATGGCCAGAAAACGTTATACTGTTGTCCTTGTTCATGAGGAAGGTGAAGCCAGCCGGAACTTTTCTGTAACTAAATGGCAGTTATGGACTTTGGTAATTACAGGTCTGCTTATTGTAGCTGCTGGATTTATTATCGGATTTCTTGCTATCCCTAAAGCATTGAACTATGATAATTTACAAGCAGAGAATGATTTACTTAAAACTGACCAATCTTGGGTTTTGAATGAACTCGAGCAAGAACTTCTAAATATAAAAACAATGCGGACTTATCTCGAGAATGTTTTAGGCTCAGATGTGGAAATTCCCATTAACCTCAATTCATCTAATTCTCTTGAACCAATCACGCTTTCAGGTGTTCCCATCAGTGTTCTAGAAAATCTTCCAACTACAATGCCTGTTTCAGGTTACATCACCCAAGAATTTATACCCGTTTCCAAAAGTTGGAAAGGGAGTCATACAGGCATTGATGTAGCCGCTTCCAAACTTTCACCTATCTATGCAGCAGCTTCAGGACTCGTAGTTTTTTCTGATTGGACCATGGATTATGGTTATCTTATTATTATTACTCATGGAGATGATTACATTACAATGTATGGCCACAATGAAGAAAATCTGGTTGAAGCTCCTTCGCGGGTTGAAAGGGGACAGCTCATAGCTTTATTGGGCGAAACAGGTGATACAACAGGACCTCATCTGCATTTCGAAATTTGGAAAAATGGTGTACCTGTAGACCCAGTAGGTTTTATCGTACAGTTTCAGGATATCGATATTAAAGGAGTATCATCAGATGGCTAAAGACAGCTTGAAACATGTAGGTACTATGGTTGGAGCTGATGCGGTAATTAGAGGTGATTTAGTGCTGAAGGGTGGTGCAATCATCTGTGGCCAGGTCCACGGTAATGTGTATACTGAGGGTCCCGTCCGGGTTGCAAGGGATGCTTATGTAAAAGGTGATGTAATGGCGTCAGATGCATTTATCGGGGGTGTGGTTGAAGGAAAATTATCTACTTTTGGGAAAGTTGTACTTCGTGGTCATTCAACAGTTAAAGGCGATATTATTTATCGGAAACTAGTGATAGAAGAGGGAGCTCAGTTTGAAGGGAGATGTGATCTTGCACCAAGTGAAGATTTGGATCAAGATCAAAATATCCATACCGAGAACAGTGATTCACCAAGTATCGATACAGCTGATGATACTGAGTCATACGAAAAGGTTTAATTTCGGATACTGTGGCTATGAATCAATCTGATAAAAACTACGTAACTCAGCTCTTTGAAGCTTTTAATCGTGTAGTAGTGCAGGCGGGTCCTTACATGAGTGCATCTTATATGTTAATAGGATCTATATTGGGCTTGGGTCTTTTAGGTTACTTTCTGGATCGATGGTTTAAAACATCACCATGGCTGTCGGTATGTGGGTTGCTTCTTGGGGTTGCAATTGGAATCTGGGAGCTTGCTAGAGTGAGTTTAAGAAAATAAAATGCCTTCAACATTATTCTCTATCTTCCTTGGCGCTTCCATACCCTTCGTAATTAACTTGGGTTCATTTATCATTACCAGGAAGATAATTATTCAATCACCTGAGAAAGCTATAAGTGCCAACATTGCGGCCTTTATCATCAGGCTGATACTTTACGCAGTGGCATTAATTTTGATTGCATCATTGCTAGAAATAATATTCACTGCTTTTGTTTTATCGTTTTTTATGGTTTTTATATTTCTTCAAATAGGTGAAGCTTTGTATTTTCAACGATACTTTTCTAGCCAGAAATCAGACATATCAAAATGATAAATCCAGAAGCTGCACCCACATCTGAACCCACTACTGTTCTGGAAGAGGTTGGACATACCATTATTCACCACGTGTCCAATAGCGGCCCCATAGTTGAACTTCCTTCAATATTTGGAATTGATCTTTCTATTTCAAAACATGTGATCATGTTGTGGGCTACAGCTGCTATAGTGTTTGGAGTTGCGTATATTGCCACGAAACGATACCGAACTGAAAAATTACCGGTCCCTTCAGGATTATCCAATGCATTCGAATTTGTTGTTGAGTTTATTCGCAATCAAATAGTTTTTCCCAATATAGGGAAAGAAAATAGTGGAATTTGGAGCCCTTTAATTATTACTTTCTTTTTTTTCATTCTTATTGCCAACCTTCTCGGGCTTGTACCTGTTTTTGATCTTATCCCGGGAGGATCTACTTCAACAGGAAATTTTAACGTGACTGCTGGACTTGCAACGGTCACATTCTTTAGTATTATTGTAGGAGGTTCAATACAAAACGGTTTTATAGGCCATTGGAAAAATCTTGCCCCAAAAGGTCAACCACTACCGGTTTATTTCCTTCTGATACCAATTGAAATAATTGCCATGTTCGTAAAGCCTTTTGCGTTAACTATGCGGCTCGCCGCAAATATGACTGGAGGGCACATCGCAATTCTTTCAATCATGTCTTTTATTTTTATTTTTGGAGACATGTTCAGTTCAGCGGCAGGTATGGCAGTAGGTGCTTTTGTATCCGTTCCTTTAAGCACAGCTATTTATGGGCTCGAAATTATAGTATCCCTTATCCAAGCCTATGTATTTGCACTTTTAACTTCAATTTTTATAGGTATGGCAATCCACCCACACCATTGAAAATCTGAATTCAATCAACATGAAAATAACAGTAAGTAAGGAGGAAATATCCATGAGACGGTCATCAATAATGGCATTGGTACTGTTTTTAACTTTAGGAATGGCTACACCTGTATTTGCAGCAGAAGGAGGTGGCTCCACGATTCATTATTTCGGGGCAGCCATCGGGCTGGGCATGGTAGTTATCGGAACAGCCTTCGGCATTGGCCGATTTACTGCATCTGCGGCAGAATCAATTGCACGCCAGCCTGAAGCAGCTGCACAGATCACTGCTGCGGTAAATCTACCCCTTTTCCTTTTGGAGGGAGTGGCTATCCTGGGCGAAGTGTTCTGTCTGCTAATCGTATTAATGAAATAAGAATAGTTAAGAATCAAACGAGGTAAATAATGGATAATCCACTCGTACGAATCGAGCCGGGTCTCTTTATCTGGACAATCATCACGTTTTTGGTACTCTTGGCAGTTCTTGCTAAGTTTGTATGGAAACCACTTATGGAGGCGTTGAATCGAAGGGAAGAGAAAATCCGAAAGTCTCTGGAAGATGCTGATAAAGCCCAGGATCGGATGGAGCAAATCCAGAAAGAAGCTGAAGAGGTGATGGCAAAAGCTCGACATGAAGCTCAAGCCATATTGGAAGACGGTAAGGTGACTGCTCAGAAAGTGAAGGATGAAATCGTCGCCGATGCAAGAGAGAAAGCTGAATCTCAAGTACAAAACGCTAAAATCCAAATCGATGCTGAGAAAGAGAAAGCTATTGAAGAGATCAAGGGTGATGTTGTCGATATCTCTCTCCAAGTGGCCGAGAAGCTTATCAAGCGAAATATCAGCAAGGAAGACAATTATGAATTGATTCAGGATTCCTTGAAGAAAGTCGGAACTGAAGGTGAAAGTAGAGCGGAAAGCTAAACAGTACGCCGCTGCACTTCTGGACGTGAGTCGGACAATTAATGCCGTGGATGAAGTGCATTCTTCGTTAAGCGTCCTCAAAGAAGTGTATAAAAAAGAGGCGGCTTTCAGAGCATTCTTTCTTAGCAGGAGATTGACTGGCGATCAAAAAATAGAAGTACTTAAAGCCATTCTGGGCGAGTCTTGTCACTCGCTGATAAAGACGTTGTTTGGCATTTTATCTGATAATCGGGAGCAGAATATTTTGTTGGATATTGCTCATGCATTCGAAGTCTTGCGGACAGATGAACTTCAAATTCTTGGAGCAACCATCTTTACAGCTGAATCACCGTCAAAAGACGACTACAATTCAATTCGTGAAAGTCTGGCAAAAAGCACTGGGAAAAAAGTAGAGATTAACTCAGAAGTGAATCCTGATCTTTTAGGAGGCCTGAAGCTTCGGCTGGGTAATCTTTTCATTGACGGTTCAATCAAAGGACAACTAGACTCGCTAAAACGGGAATTAACAATTACGTAGCAACGGGATAATTCTAAAATGGATATAAAAACAGACGAAATAAGAGATCTATTAATTAAAGAAATCGAGAAGTTTGATATCGATGTCGATGTGGCTGAAGTCGGAGAAGTGATCGAGATTGGTGATGGTGTTGCACGAGTAAACGGTTTGGAAAATGTGGTGAGTTCTGAATTAGTAGAATTGCCTAATAACGTTTACGGAATGGCTCTGAACCTTGAAGAGGATAACGTAGGACTGGTACTCTTTGGCGAAAGCCAGTTGGTGAAGGAAGGCGATATCGCCAAGCGGACCGGCAAAGTAGTAGAAATACCAGTAGGCGAAGCCATGCTCGGCAGAGTAGTTGATCCGCTGGGCAGACCAATAGATGGGAAAGGTCCAATCGCATCATCTCATAAACTGCCAATTGAACGAAAGGCATTAGGTGTGCTTGATCGTCAGCCGGTGAAGGAACCGCTCCAGACCGGGCTTAAGGCGATAGATTCCATGGTTCCCATCGGACGAGGACAGCGGGAACTTATCATTGGCGATCGTCAAACCGGGAAAACAGCAATTGCCATTGATACTATTATCAATCAGAAAGTTACTCATAAAACAGACTCTCCGGTTTATTGTGTTTACGTCGCCATTGGTCAGAAGGCATCAACAGTTGCACAAGTTGTAGCAAAGCTGGAAGAGAACGGTGCGATGGAGTATACAACTGTCGTAACCGCCAGCGCTTCCGAGCCGGCACCGCTTCAATACATTGCTCCCTATTCCGGCTGTTCTCAAGGTGATTATTTCAGAGATAATGGTAAGCATGCCCTAGTCATTTATGATGATCTTTCTAAGCACGCTTGGGCGTATCGTCAGATGTCACTTCTGTTAAGACGGCCTCCGGGTCGGGAAGCGTATCCCGGTGACATATTCTATCTTCACAGCCGACTTTTGGAACGAGCAAGCAAATTGAACGATGATCTGGGTGGAGGATCCCTGACTGCCCTCCCGATTATCGAAACGCAGGAAGGCGACGTTTCGGCTTACATTCCGACCAATGTTATTTCCATTACGGATGGCCAGATTTATCTGGAGACAGGACTTTTCAACGCCGGAGTTCGTCCAGCCATTGATGTAGGGTTGTCGGTCTCCCGTGTGGGAGGAAATGCTCAGATTAAGGGGATGAAAAAAGTTGCAGGGATGCTACGTCTAGACTTGGCTCAATTTCGTGAGCTGGAAGCGTTCGCGAAGTTTGGGTCAGATCTTGATAAGAACACACTGGCACAGCTTACTAGAGGACAGCGAATGGTAGAGATTTTGAAGCAGGGTCAGTATTCACCTGTAGACGTGGCAAAACAGGTTACTATTATCTGGGCAGCTAATGAAGGTTTCCTCGATGACATCCCGTTAGATAAAGTTACCGAGTTTGAAGAGAGTTTTCATTCTTTTATAGAAGCGAACTACTCAGAAATTCTTGATGAAATTACCAATAGCGGAGAGATGAGTGAAGAGAGTGAAAAGGGTCTTTCAAAAGGAGTAAACGGGTTTAAGAGCGGTTTTTCCAAAGAATAAATGGCTAATCTAAAAGATATAAGGGATCGGATAAAGTCCATCCGAAACATACAGCAGGTTACCAAAGCAATGAAGATGGTAGCTGCAGCAAAACTCAGGAGAGCGCAAGAACGGATGGAGCAAGCACGACCTTATGAAGAGCGTCTTAGTCAAGTTATACACTCTCTGCTGCCAGATGTGGATCGCTCGCTTTTACCGCTGTTAGATGTTCGTGAAGTGAAGAGAATTGCCATGGTTGTATTTACATCAGATAGGGGGCTTGCCGGCTCATTTAATTCAAGTGTTGTTCGGCGGGTGGAAGAAGAGATCCAAACTTCTGGCAAAGTTGAGGTAGATCTAATTTGTGTCGGACGGCGAGGACAGGACTATTTCCGAAAGCGTGATTATAATGTTGTCAAGAGTCATACAGATTTTTGGAGTGATTTGAATTTCACCCATGCCATGGAGTTTGGAGAAGATATAATTGAACCGTTTGTTTCCGGAAAGATTGATGAGGTGCACGTTGTATACAATTGGTTCAGGAGCGTCGGTACACAGGAAATACGGATGGAGCGCCTTCTTCCCTTGGTTTACGAAGGAAAAGCGCAAACGCTGAGTGAAAGGTTGTATGAACCCTCCAAGGATGATCTGATATGTTCACTCATCCCGCGTCATATGAATGTGGAGATGTGGAAATATTTATTGGAATCGTACGCAAGTGAACAGGCGGCTCGAATGGTGGCTATGGACAATGCAACGGAAAATGCAGGTGAGTTGATTCATGATCTTCGTCTGGAATTCAATAAGCTGAGACAAGCGGCAATTACCAAAGAAGTTTTGGAAATAATAAGCGGAGCAGAAGCACTAAAAGTACAGTGAAATTGTATGATAAGACTAACTAGGAGCACAAGGATAGAATAATGGTTACAGGAAAGATATCTCAAATAAAAGGAGCAGTAGTGGATGTCGTTTTTGAAGGCGGCAAACTACCGGAAATTATGAATGCTCTGGAAATCCAGAGAAGTGATGAATCCAAGCTCGTCTTGGAAGTAGCACAGCATTTAGGCGATTCCAGTGTCAGGACGGTAGCAATGGATTCTACTGATGGTTTGGCTAGAGGACATGAAGTGGTGGATACTGGCGGTCCAATATCTGTGCCGGTTGGGCAAGAGACTCTGGGTAGACTTTTTGATGTATTAGGAAATCCCATCGACAACTTACCCGAACCAAAAACGGAAAAACGTTCTCCTATTCACCGCCCCGCTCCGAGACACGAAGATCTTTCAACTTCGCAGGAAGTATTGGAAACCGGCATTAAGGTAGTTGATCTGATGGAACCGTATACGAAAGGTGGAAAAACGGGACTTTTCGGTGGAGCTGGTGTGGGCAAAACTGTGCTAATTCAGGAGTTGATTCACAATATAGCAACTGAGCATGGCGGATATTCGGTTTTTTCAGGCGTTGGCGAGCGTACTAGGGAAGGAAATGATCTATTCCTCGAAATGACTGAATCCGGAGTTATTGATAAAACGTGCATGGTTTTTGGTCAAATGAACGAACCTCCCGGTGCCCGTCTGCGTGTGGGACTCTCCGGATTGACGATGGCTGAATATTTTCGTGATGAAGAAGGTCGGGATGTACTACTTTTCATTGACAATATTTTCCGCTTTACACAGGCAGGTTCAGAAGTATCAGCTTTGCTGGGACGGATGCCATCTGCGGTGGGATACCAGCCTACGCTTTCCACTGAAATGGGAGAATTGCAGGAAAGAATTACTTCTACAAAGAAAGGGTCGGTAACATCTGTGCAGGCTATTTATGTACCGGCGGATGACCTGACGGACCCGGCGCCGGCCACAAGTTTTGCTCACCTTGATGCTACTTCAGTACTGGAGAGAAAAATCGCTGAACTCGGTATCTATCCAGCTGTAGATCCATTGGCATCTACGTCAAGAATTCTTGATCCGCAGATTTTAGGCGAAAGACATTACAATGTGGCACGAATGGTTCAAGAGGTATTGCAGAAATATAAAGAACTTCAGGATATTATCGCCATTTTAGGAATGGACGAGCTTTCTGATGAAGACAAGCTAGCAGTAGCTAGAGCGAGGAGAATTCAGAAGTTTATGTCTCAGCCGTTCTTCGTGGCAGAGCAATTTACCGGCGTTGAAGGTCGTTACGTTTCTCTCGATGATACAGTCTCAGGTTTTGAAGCAATCTTGAATGGTGAAGCAGATGACTTACCCGAGAATGCTTTTATGTACGTTGGAACTATCGACGAAGTAAAAGACAAAGCTAAGAAGACAGCGAATTGATGAAATCATTTCTACTGGAAATCGTTACACCTGATAAACTCCTCGATAAGGGTGAAGTGACTTATGTCCGCTGTCCTGGGATGGATGGACTTTTTGGCGTTATGAATGGACATATACCAGCTCTCATTGCAATGAAAACGGGGGAGATAAAAGTGACCAAGGACGGTAGAGATTTGTTCTTCGCCACAAGTGGTGGTTACGCAGACATTTCGACAGAAAAGGTTGAACTTTTAGTGGAAACTGCTGAACAGGCAGATGAAATTGATGTGAAACGCGCGGCATCAGCTCAAGATAAGGCAAAAGAACATATGTCCAAAGGTGATGTGGATTATATTCAGTCAAAAGCAAAACTCGATCGGGCGGCTAATCGTCTAGCTGTCGCTAAAAGGCATTAATCTTTTCTGGCTTGCAGAAACTCCTTCGTCTTTTTAACAAGTAGAGTCAAATTTTATCATGTTTAAACGTACTCATACCTGCGGCGAACTTCGATCTTCCCATATTAGCAGTGAAGTCTGCCTGAACGGCTGGGTTTCTACCACTCGAGATCACGGCGGTCTTATCTTTGTGGATATCCGCGATCGCTACGGAATAACTCAGATTACGTTCGATGAGGAGTCTAACCCTAATCAGTTCAAAATTGGCCGGAAGCTTTCCATCGAAGATGTTATCTCCGTTCGTGGTATTGTAAAGCCTAGAAAGGAAGGAGCAGTGAGGAAAGACCTCGCTACAGGCGAGATTGAGATAGATGTGATTGAGATCGAAGTACTCAATGAGACTGCTCCTATTCCGTTTGTGGTGAGCGACCGGGAAAGCGCCAGTGAGGATTTCCGGTTGAAGTACCGCTACATGGAGCTGAGGACAAAAGAGCTTCAGCACTACATGGACATTCGGCACAGAGCATCTCAGGCGGTTCGAAGCTACCTTTCTGATGATGGCTTCATGGAGATAGAAACACCGTATCTTATGCGTTCTACTCCCGAAGGAGCACGAGATTATCTTGTGCCAAGCCGCATTCACAAAGGAAAATTTTACGCGCTTCCTC
>Ga0208638_1001124_pt1 | contig 15287 bp, 10 predicted proteins | sample ETNtaG_34_FD_185753 | JGI IMG/M metagenome (GOLD analysis project Ga0208638, IMG submission 185753) | Marine microbial and viral communities from oxygen minimum zone, Eastern Pacific Ocean - ETNP201306SV51 (SPAdes) (version 2) | ecosystem: Environmental > Aquatic > Marine > Oceanic ...
TGAGATCTTCTGTTACCATTCTGTATCGGTATTCAAAATTGGTGAGAGCCACAGGTTTTGGTTGAGTCAGAACGTTGGGTGAAATATTAACAAAAAGTCTTGTCTCCTGTATATCAGTAGTATAGCTGTCACTTACCTCTACTGAAAAAAGGCGGCTGTTAATTTGTGACGGTGTGGGGTTCCACGATATGCGCCCGTCCCGAGTGATCTGCATCCCCTTTGGAGCCTTGGCAAGGCTGAAGGATAGTCCCCGATCAGAATTCTTGTCCTCCACTACAACTTTGTACTTGTAAAGTTCATTAACACGAGCGGTTTTGGGCGCCGTTGAAATGATAGTAGGAGGATGATTGATATACAGTTCAAAGCCTTGCTCATCTTTGGTATAACCGTCGGACACCATATACGCAATAGTGTGGTTGTCGTACTGATTGGGGGAGGGCGTCCAGGAGATTGTCCCTGTGTACTCGTCCACAAACATGCCATCCGGGAAGTCAAGCAATGTATACCTCACAAACGGCACACGATCTACCAGAACCTTAGGCGGCTTGCCTTTGTTGCCTTCGAAAAAGTGCCAGAGAACGTCCCTGATCTTCACCGTTCTGCCGCCGACTCTTTTTATAACAACGATAAGTTGGTCATCCTCGTAGAAGATATCCTGAACGTAGCGCTTCAGATTGATGCGCGATACAGTTTCTTCCTCTTCTCCCGGTTCTTCACCACCCACCTCTTCTTCATCCATGTCAATGAGAATTGATTTCTTAGCTTTGAATTCACCGATATATCGATCGATATTTTCTCGATAAACATCATCATCTATCTCTACAGCGAAAACTTGACCATCTTTTACGGAGTAAATAGGTGTAATCTTGGCATAGGGCATAAGAGACCCTTCATTCAAGTCTTTAGTTCCTATCTCATAAGTTAATGATTCACCCACAGAGCCGAGGGTGGGTGGTTCAGAAATAATCTGGATGGGAGCATTTACAAAGAAGTCATATGACTGTACGTGGGACATGTGACCGTCCGATATTTCAATTTCGGCAGTAGAAAAATCTAGATTTGCTTCCGTCGGAACCCATAAAATACGTCCTATGGAAGGATCCACACGCATTCCCTCAGGCAGTTTAATGGGTTCATATCTAATAATGTCAAACTCATTGGGGTCATCTACCACAATTTGAAAATCGAATGTATCGTTTAGGGCAATTTTTGTCATGGGTTCAGGAACGGAAGACAAAATCGGAGGGTGATTGACAAACAAGGCAACACTTTGAGTGTCTACAGCGATTCCGTGATTTGCCGCAAGAACAAAGCGCTGAGTATCAATTTGAGTGCTTTGGGGTGTCCAGGTGATCTGTCCCATGTTATCAATCATCATTCCGTAAGGCGAATATACAAGGGTGTAGACCAGTTCATGCTGTTTGTCTTCGGGCATTCGCACGTTAACTTGGTAGCGATACTCTTCTCCTACGGTACCACTCAATTCCGGTAGCGAGGTAATTACCACCTGCCCACGGGAATAAAGTTTCAGGTTTTGTACGTCACGGTCAAACCCGTCTGATGCTATGACCCTCACATCGTAAATGTCAATATGAGAAGCATTTGTCTGCCATTTAAGCAATCCATCCTGTTCAATTGCCATTCCCTCCGGCGCCTTCTCAAGTGTGTGTCTGATGAAGGCATCCTCATTTTTGTCTGTAACATCCACCTGATAGATGAAAGGGTCGCCAGCCACAAATTCAGTCTCTTCGGGATAAGAGACGATTTGGGGCGGATCGTTAACATAGATCCAAAACCGGGATTCAATAGTGGCCAGCTCTGGGACCACCTGATATGTTACCACTCCTTCTTCATCTGTGGTGATGATATCAACGGTCTCACCTACTTTCATTTTCAGCAAGAAGGACAATTGGTACGCACCCAGCTGCATATCATCCGGGACCCATTCAATGGATTTTGTCTCGTAGTGAAAATACATTCCACGAGGGGGAGCGTTGACCCAACGGAAGCTAAAAAATTCCCGGTCATCCTCTTCTGGAATAGTGTAGGCGAAGGTCTGATTAACAGGGAGAACATAAGTTGGTAGTATCCCGAGAGGTAGGGGTTGACCTTCAGCTGGCGGAACAATAGGCATCTCCTCAATAGTTTCTTCCATGCGGACCTGTGGGATGTAGGTATCAACCAGAATTTCTTCAGGATATTCTGGTATTGAACCTAATTCAAAGTAGAAAATTTCGCTTTGCTGTCCCGTCCATCCGCCGGCAATGACCGTGCCGAGATATATCCCATCCACAATCTCGGGAATCACGGAAAAAATTTGAGGACCTTCAGCATCTTCCCCAGCAGCAATGGAGAAATATTCGTTAAGACGCGGTGCATCCATACGGGTGCCGTAAGAAGCGGTAACAATACCTTGTTGTCCGCTGACAAGTAAAAGATCTACAAGTCCATCTTGGTTAAAATCAGCATGCTTTAAATCAGACAGGGGCCCAGCCTCTATGCCGAGCTCAGTAACCTCAACTTTTTGATCAACCATGGAAAGTGATACAAGGTGCCCAGACTGAAATGGAATTAATACATCATCGGTTTCATCACTGTTCCAATTAAGGGTAGCTAGAGAACGGGTCAGAATGTTTGACATTCCGGGAACACGATGAAGTAGGTTCGTGCCAGCGCCCAGGACACCCCCGGAATTCAAAAAGGACTGAATCCTCAGAATATTTCTTTCTGGGCTGAACGCAAAAAGGTCAGAAAGACCGTCCCGGTCGAAATCAACGCCAGCCACATGAACGTCGCCGGCGCTTGTTGAGAAATCTTGAAGAAGAAAGGATTGGATTTCATTGAACAGACGTTCTTCTCCAGGAGAAAGGCCGATAACAGTCACCACAGCTTCCGGGCCTGTCAAGGCAATGGCAACCTCTTCTTTGCCGTCTCCTTCAAGGTCTACGATATCCACATTGCTGATAGCTTGACCGCTTTGAGGACCCGTGAGGGCTGTGGAAAGAGCCGGTGCTTTAGAGAAGCCACCATCTATCCAGTCGTAAACATAGATTACCCCTTGGCTAAGGTCTGGATTGTCTGGAACTCTCACGTTTGCCGCAATGAAGAGTTCGGCGTTACCGCTCCCGTCAAGATCTGTGATGCGAGCAGCTACAATGCTTCCGCTAATCTGTTGCGGTGTATCTAGGTTCCAGATCAGTTGGGGAAAACCGAGATCATCGATTTCATAGTACGCAACCCGGGAAACAACCCCACCCGTTTCCCGGTCCTGCTCGAAAGAAACGAACTCTACGAGATCATCATTATCCAAGTCATACACACCATCCATGTGGACGATCTGAAGATTTTGGGCCGTGAGGCCAGACAAAAACATAAAGGCGAAAGGTACAGAAGTTTTTAGAATGTTTCTCATTTATGGCTGTACAAGAACTGTAAAAAGGACCGACTCTACTTTGGTGCTTGACCGAATAGTAACACCTTGACCTCTAACCTCATTCACAACAGGGCGTTCGCCACTGCCCTCTACGGTCATCTGAAATTCGATTGGATGTACACCTACCTGAGAGGGGACCGGAGTCCAGGTGATGACTTTGGATGAAGGGTCGAAACTGGCACCACTTGGCAAGGAGACAGGTCGGAAGGAGATTATGGTGCCACTGGAGGGTTCAACGGGATAAACAAATTTTTCTCCAACATATAAGGTGTCAGAAATACCTGAACCAACCGGTGCTCCAGTCCCTTTTCCAAGAGTAGACAATTGTATCTGCCGCATTTTTCCAGCTGGCGGCGATGCTGTCGGTGGGGCGGAAGGAGCAGAAGCCATGTCGTTGGAGCGACTGTTCACCGATGAAAGAGCAACCTGTTGCATTCGCCCACTGAGCGCAGTCTGGAGTTGAGCGGGTTCAGTGTCGGCTACTGTTTCAGACGGTCTAACGGGAACTGCTGACAGTTGAACTCTGGATAGAGGGCTCTGCGAAACAGGCTCTGGCTCCTCCTCTGGCATCGGCTCCGGAACATCCGCCACTGGCTGAGGGTTGAGCTGAGCCTGTGAAAGAAGTTGTGGTTCTGGCTCTACTTCTGCTTCACTTTCTTGGGCTATAACCGGAGAAGCACTCAGGCTCAGCTGGTGCAAAGCAGAGCCCACCATGCCCAATTCAGCGCGGTTAAGGAGTATTTCATTGATGTCAGTTTCTGTAAGTGGATTTTTAAACTGGAACAGGGAGGCACGAGATAAATCAACAACAACAATCTGAAAGGCATCACCCTGTTTTTTTATTGCTAGAACTGCTCCTAATTCAAATGGCAGCACCACCTCCTTGATCCCATCTTCATCGATATCCACTTCTGCAATACCGCTCTGTATGAGCCCTAAGGACATGGGGACTTTGTCGGAGTACATGGAGACAGCCGACGGGCCTTTGGTGAGACGGCCACCGTCACTAATAAAAACTTGGATTCTCAGACGATTTTGCTCTGGGCTTACGGCCATTAAATCAGGGAAATTATCTTCATTATAGTCGACTTGTGTGACAAAGAGTGGCCCAGAACCTATGTTAAGGACGTCTGATGACAATTCTTGGAGTGTGTTTAATTCGCCATCTATTTCATTGAGCACTTTCACTGACACGAGACGTGTAGGGCTCCCTTCGGCATAAACAATTTCATCGCTCTCGTTGTTATCGAAATCAAGAATCGTCAGCCCTGACGGGCGGATGCGTGCGTTATTTTTTACACCGCCAATTGTAAGGGATGGAGACGGTGAAAAATCAACACCTGTCCACTGGAAGACCTTCAGCCAAGGAAGATCATCCGCACCGGCCCCCAGAGATGATGACCGGCTGAGAAGAACAATCTCCGGTGACTCGTCTCCATTGATATCACCGATCTGAGCTGTTATAAGATGGTCCACGGTCGTGTGGCGCCAGATTTCCATGTGAGCGCCAAAATCATCAATCTCATAATAAACAGCACTTGAGGGTGCCTCATCACTCACACCCTTTTTTTCGATAGCAAGGAATTCACTTAGGCCATCACCGTCTAAATCAAAGGTTGGACTCAAAGAGACGACATTTTTCTGAGCGTTAAGGTTGAGCGGGAATAGAGTTATAATACAGAGAAGGGAGATAGCGTTCAACGGAGAACGCAACCCCAACGCACAGTACCTGACTGTTCGGGTCCAATGAAACATTTCTACCTTACCTCGGCTAGCTTTTACAAAGACAGGCGAAGATTCGACCTCTCTCCGTCGGTGAATATATTGGGCGTCCTCTGTAAAACCAAGGAAAAATGGTCAAGCGGTATTTGTTTCTTGTTCCTAAGATAATCGGAAAGTTAAATTTCCTTCTCACTGATCCGAGGTGAGCTGAACATGGGAATACAGATAATAAAAAGCTTTGCATTCTGCGTAATAATTGTGCCCGTTACTTTGGGTGCTCAGGATGATTATTATCCCCCGGAATCGTTTTACGGTGGCGGGGTCGGCTTCAGTCAGATGTTTCTGTTCCAGAATCTAGGTCAATTGGAAGGCTTTGAAATGCTGGGTTCTGTTGGTGATACAGCTGGTTTTGGGTTTGACTTGACAAAATTTGCCAACCCGTTCATGATTAATGGTGGGGAAGGCTTTTCAAATATAACTGAACGGATTCGCATCGGCGGATATGCTGGTTTTGGTTCCTCTTTTATTGCTGAGAAACCTGATATCATCCTGTTTCTTGATTCAGATGGGAATGGCACGTATGATACCGGTGAAGAGAAAGAGATTTTTCAGAAACCACCTGACATCCAAGCTAAGATTTCCTTGTGGTTTAGTGGTGCAACCATTGAATACCTGTTTCCGCTTTTTCGAGGTTTTGAAATATCCATAGGATCGCTTTTTGGCGTAGGTCGTCTTAATCTCAACATTTCTCAATCAGCAGGCAGCCCTTCGTGGAACGACCAAATCACTTCCATTTTTCAAGTGGGAACCGATGGTTTTACACCTGTTTATGACGCCAATGCCGATGGTGCTATAGATACGACTGATATTGATTATGTGCAAAAAAATCAGTTTCCAAACATAACTATTAACAGCGCCATGACATCACTGTCGGGCACATTCCTTAATGTTCAGCCGTACATTGCTGTTAAGCTGCAGCTACTTGACCGTATGGGATTGCGGATGACTGCTGGCTTTAATGCCGGGACAATAAATGAAGGTGAATGGCGGACTGAAGACAGGAAGCCGATCCTGGACTCTCCAGAGACCGTGCTTAATTCCATGGCTATCCGGGCAATGATTTACTTTGGTTTGTAGTTGCTCCTGCCGCTGACTGTACTGTAAACTTATCTGCCCGGGAAACATTTTACAAAGAACGTTGTGATAAAAATGAATCATCAAAACCGATATCTGGCTATTTGCGCTATTGCTGTCATATTTTTGTTTACAGTGGCTTCTGTGGGGCCGACCTCCTACAGCAAAGCAGTTAACATATATGAAAAAATCCGCGTTCTTAATCAAATCATTTCCATAGTAAATGAGAACTATGTAGAGCCGGTTAACTGGGACGAAGCTCTGGACGGAGCCTTTCTCGGCCTGCTGGATGAACTGGACCCGCACTCTTCTTATATTTCCCGAGATAAACTTGAAACAGTGAATGAGCAGTTTCACGGGAAGTTTGAAGGCATTGGCATAGAATTTGACCTGCTAGGTGGGTATATAACTGTTATCGCACCAGTGGTGGATTCTCCATCTGATCATGCCGGATTGCAACCCGGAGATAAAATTGTTTCCATAGATGGAAAAGATGCTTACGAAATCACGCGGGAAGACGTCTACAATACGTTGAGAGGTCCCAAAGGAACTGCCGTATTGCTTACAATCCGTAGGCCGGGTCAGGAAGAAACATTCGATGTGGAGATCATACGGGACCAGATTCCCATATATAGCCTAATCTCCTCTTTCATGATTGACGATCGGACAGGTTACATGAGATTGACACGGTTCGCTTCCTCCACATCACAAGAAGTTTCAGAGGCTGTTGAGTCTTTGCGAGCAGAAGGGATGACACGGCTCATATTTGACCTTCGCACAAACAGCGGAGGCTATCTTGAACAAGCCGTGAATGTGGCTGATCTTTTCATTACATCCCCGGACACGCTTGTTTACACGGCTGGACGGAAAGCGGAAATGTCAGAGGTTTACGTTGCAAGCCCGAAGCGTGGTTACGGAGATTTTGCTGTTATTGTGTTGATAAACCGCTGGTCTGCCAGTGCCAGTGAAATTGTTGCTGGCGCAGTTCAAGATTTGGATCGGGGCCTTGTGATGGGAGAGACCAGCTTTGGAAAAGGATTAGTTCAGCGGCAGTGGCCTCTTAAAGATGGGTCCGCGCTTCGGGTTACAATTGCCAGATATTATACTCCCAGTGGAAGGTTGATCCAGCGACCGTATGACAACGGGACAAGGGATTATTATGAAGATTTGGGCAAGGAAGACAGGGAGGAACTGCTTGACTCCCTGAGAATGGATAAGCCTAAATACAAAACAAAGAGTGGAAGAGAGGTTCATGGAGGCGGTGGTATTTCGCCTGATGTGTATGTACCACTCTCCAAGTATACAGCAACCACAACTCGCTTAGTTGGGCATCCCAATCGCCCCACTTTCAATTGGGGGACAGATTATGCCAAAGGGAGAAAGGCTGACTGGAAGGATCTCATAGAGTTTAATCGTGATTTTCAGATCACCGCAGAACTGACAGAAAATTTTCTAACCTACGCAAAGAATCAAAAGGTAGACTTTGACAGAAAAGAGCTTGATAAAGATATTAGCTATCTCAGGTCTGTTCTAAAGGCCGAGGTTGCAGGAGCTATATGGGGAAAATCAGCATACTATCAAATGTTTGTAAGCGAAGACCCGCAGGTAACGGCTGCTTTGTCGCACTTTGATGATGCTGCCAAGTTTCTAGTTCACCATTAGTAAGGTTATAGAATACTTAGTATAATTATGAAAGGAAGTTTGACATTCCTCAATGGGAGCATTATTTTTGTGGGCGTTAAGAAGTCTTTAGTAAGGAGAAAACGGTTATGGTTCAATATTTTTTAGATGGTGGTCCATTTATGTACCCCATTCTCGGCTTATTGATTTTTGGCCTCGGTTTCGGTATTGAGAGGGTTTATACACTATTTCGCGCCTCAGTCAATACGATAAAGTTTATGACTGACGTACGCACAGCCCTTCATGATGAAGGACGCGATAAGGCCGTTGAGGTATGTTCTAACACTCGTGGTCCTGTTGCTGAGATATTCCATGCAGGACTGAGCCGGTCACATCGCGGCATTGAAGCAGTGGAGAAAGGGATCGAAAATGCGGGAACCATAGAAATGGCCTTTCTGGAAAAGAACATGGTTTGGCTTAGTACCGTTGTTACGCTAGCACCCATGCTTGGATTTACAGGCACGGTGGCAGGTATGATCCAGGCCTTCGATGACATTAAAGCGGCCAATGATATTTCACCGGCTGTTGTGGCTGGCGGTATTTCCATTGCACTACTGACAACACTATTCGGTCTTGTGGTTGCTATTATCATTCAGACGTTCCAAAACTTTCTCATCTCCCGTGTTGACAAGCTTATCATAGACATGGAAGAGAATTCCGTCATGCTAATAGATGAGCTTGTTGAAATGGAGATAGCAAGCAAACAGGAATAACAATAAGAAAGAACATTTGAATCCATGAAAAAACGGGTCAAAGCTGGCGAAATTCCTACTGCTTCTATGGCGGATATAGCGTTTCTATTGCTCATCTTTTTTCTTGTTACCACGACCATTGATATGGATAAGGGGCTAGGGCTTGTGTTGCCCCCCAAGGGAGAAGAAAAAGAGATTCCGAAGAGAAACATTTCGAACATTCTGATCAATGCTCGAGGCGATATTTTGCTTGACAAGGAGCCAATTCAAATGCGTGATATTCGTCAGGTGGTTCGGGAAAAAATGGCAGCAAACGACAAACTGATTTTTTCAGTAAAAACGCACCCCAAAGCTAGGTATCAAGCATATGTTAACGTGCTGGATCAGTTAAAAATGGCTAACGCAACAAGAATTTCCATTGCGGAAACCGGGAAATGAAGTTTTCTTCCAATACAAAAGTTTCAAGTGAAATTCCAACAGCGTCTATGCCTGATATTATATTCATGCTGCTTATCTTCTTTATGGTCACTACAGTTCTTCGTGAGTATGAAGGGCTGAATGTTTTCTTGCCGCAGGCGAGGAAGATTGAGCGCTTGGAGTCAAAACGTCATACTTCTCATATTTTTGTATCTAAAGATGGTTTGATCTCTATTGATGATAAGATTATCTCTCTGGATAATGTGAAGCATGTAATGTATGACAAACGTGTGGCCGACCCGCAACTGACTGTATCACTGAAGGCAGACAGGGACGCAACCATGGAACTTATTGGTAATATGCATAATGAGTTGCGCGAAGCTGATGCTTTGAAAATCAACTATTCTTCAAAGGTGGCAGCACCGTCATGATTCTTAGAAAAAACCCAAGCGTCTCTCTGAAATTACGTTATCCAATAGCTGTACGTGTGTCAATGTTAATAGGTGTTTTAATGCTTATTACAATTTTGGTCGCTTTTCCACGTTTTAAGACTAAAGAATTCTTGGAGAAAGAGATACAGATTGAGATTGAACAGTTTGATATTCCGCAGACACAGCAGTTTGATCTACCACCGCCACCATCAAGACCATCCATACCCGTAGAATCAGAGAATGAAGATCTGGCTGATGATGTCACCATCGAAGAGACGGAATTAGAGGATTTTGTTGAGTGGGATGCACCACCACCACCACCCGACGAAGGCCCCCGAGTTCGGTTTATTCCTTATGACGATCCCCCGGTTCCTTTAGGGGGATATGCCGCCATTCAGCGTAATATTATTTATCCTGAAATTGCACAGGAGGCAGGGATTGAAGGAACTGTAGTAATACAGGCCTTTGTTGATAAAAAAGGGAAGGTGACTGATACTGTGGTGCTTAAAGGAATCCCCAATACTGGCTTGAATGAAGCAGCAATGACCGCAATCGAGAAGACAAGGTTCAAGCCTGCAAAGCAACGCGATCGAGCTGTTGGTGTCTGGATTTCAATTCCAGTCAACTTTCGTTTGAAAGGATAGCTCCACGTTTCGAAAAGGGGAGAGGAGTTAAATGCTCTGATTATACCCTTGTTTCCACCTTGGGAACCTCTAGGCAGCTCGTCCCGAGCTCAGGAGAAATCAAACTACTCACTAGAATTGTGGTAATCTACCTTTCCATTTTGTGATTCAATTGTCAGAAAATATCAGACCATCATGCTTAATAAGATTTATACAGGAAATGGATTGGATTTTAACAACATATATATTCCGCCTAAACTGAAAGGCTAATAGTAGTGGATGTGAATCTAAGTCTACGTTCGAGTGGTACCTCACAACACGGACCGGATAGTGATTCCTATGATCGTGCAAAAAAAACGTTGAAAGATGAATGGATTAGCGGCCTAACAGGAGTTTTTCTTGCTCTGTTCATGTGGGGGCATATGCTGTTTGTCAGTTCCATTCTAACTGGAGAACAAACATTTGATTTTGTTGCTGACCTCTTTGAGAATACATGGCTTGCACAAATAACTATCATTCTGATAACCATCGTGTTTTTTGTCCATTTTGTTACCGCCAGCCGCAAGATTCCCGGAGGCTTACGTGATCGCAAAAGAATGATGGAACTGGGTAGAAGCATTAAAAAATCCCGAAGTAGATGGGATCAAGATGTAACATCCGACATCCGCCTTCGTAGTCATTCTGAGACGACTCTCTGGATCTGGCAGGTGCGGTCAGGTATGACTATTCTTGTTTTAGGTTCAATCCATCTGTTTATTGTTGGTACGGACATTTTGCAGCGGACTTTGGGTGGGGCTGGCATAACTGCATTGGAAAGTACCAACCGGGTCGGGTCAGGTCTTTGGCTGCTGTATGTTGTCTTATTAGTCTGTGTTGAATTCCATGCGGGAATTGGACTTTACCGCTTTACTGTGAAATGGTGGCTCGGCAAACAGCTTGCTTTAATTGGTAAAGTGACGCGCAGAAAAACACATATTGTTGAACAATTTATTCTCATGTTTTTTGTTCTGGTTGGGATTGTTACGCTGGCTGTGCTATCGGGCTTGATTGAACCCCCACTGGAATCATTAATGGCAGGAGTTTGGGACAATTCCCTATGAGTAAAGTAATTACCACAGATGTGCTAGTAATTGGTGCCGGTCTGGCAGGAGAACGGGCGGCCATAGCTTCTGCCAGCGAAGGGTTGGATGTGATCATCCTTTCCTTGGTCCCTCCCCGACGGAGCCATTCTTCCGCCGCTCAGGGCGGAATGCAGGCGTCTCTAGGGAATTCCGTGAAGGGAAAAGGTGATAACACCACGATCCATTGGTTGGATACCGTAAAAGGATCCGATTGGGGCGCTGATCAGGAAGTTGCCCGTATTTTCGCTGATAATGCACCTATTGCCATGCGAGAGATGGCGCATTTTGGAGTGCCGTGGAACCGGGTAGAAGGCGGACCCCGAGAAGTTTACATCAAAGGGAAGAAAACCACGATTGTGGAAGATTATGGTAAAGAAGGTTTGATCACCGCACGAGATTTTGGAGGAACCGCCAAATGGCGGACCTGTTATACGGCGGACGGTACCGGACATACTGTTCTGTATACCATGGATAATATGGTAGTCCAACTTGGAATTACAGTCCATGACCGCATGGAAGCGCTACGGCTGATTCATAAAGACAGGGAATGTGTTGGCGCAGTAGTCCGCTCACTGCGTGATGGAGAGATATTGGCTTATATGTCAAAAACTACTGTTATTGCCACCGGTGGGTACGGACGGATTTACGGCGAATCCACAAATGCCGTTATTAATGAAGGAACCGGTTCCTGGCTAGCATTGCAGACGGGAGTGGTTCCTCTAGCAAACATGGAAGCCGTTCAGTTCCATCCTACTGGGATAGTACCTACTGATATCCTGGTGACAGAGGGGTGCCGCGGGGATGGGGGATTACTTCTTGATGTTGATGAATACAGATTCATGCCGGACTATGAACCCGAGAAGCAGGAACTGGCCTCTCGTGATGTTGTGTCTCGCAGAATGAAAGAACACATGCTGAAAGGGAAGGGAGTGCAATCCCCATATGGTGAACACCTCTGGCTGGATTTACGTCACCTAGGAGAAACACATCTCAAGACGAAACTCCGGGAAGTTTATGATATTTGCATGTATTTCATTGGCGTTAATCCCATTAAAGACTTGGTTCCTGTGCGTCCCACCCAACACTATTCCATGGGTGGCATTCGTGTGAATAAGGATGGACACACTTACAACATGGAAGGGCTTTTTGCCTTGGGGGAAGTTTCCTGTTGGGATATGCATGGTTTCAACCGGCTGGGTGGGAATTCGCTTGCTGAGACTGTAGTTGCCGGCATGGTGGTTGGGAAACAGATTGCAGAGCATGCGAAGAAAACTGCTTTGGTAGCAGATGTTTCTTTAGCAGAACAGTTTGTTCAAAAGGAGAAGGAGAAAATTGGCCACCTTCTCAATTCAGCTGATGGAGAAAATGTTTACGAACTTCGGTATGAGATTTCTAATCTTCTGAAAACACATGTTCATATTTTTAGGACTGGCGAAGGACTGGAGAAAGCAACAACGGGATTGCAAGATCTGGTAAAAAGAGTGGAGAACGTAAAAGTGAGATCGAAGGCTCCTGGGATGAATCCCGAACTCTCCTTTGCCTTACGCATAGAGGGAATGGCTAAGCAGGCACTGCTAATTGCTCAAGGTGCTTTGAACAGGAAAGAATCACGGGGAGCACACTCTCGTGACGATTATCCAGATAGGGATGATGTCAACTGGTTGAATCGTACCTTAGCCAGGTGGCCGGATCCACAAGGCGAGCCGGTGTTTGAGTATGAGCCGGTAGGTGTTCTCGACCTGCCGCCTGGTGATCGTGGATACGGAGGAGGACAGCAGATTTCAATGGAAATCACGGTTGATGAATACAATTCCAGAGTAGATGAAGAACAGAAAGCGAAAGGACGGTTAGACCCTATTGAGCCGACGGGAGCCCGTTTACCAAAAGAAGCCTGGAAGGAAACGCAGTGATGGGTAGAGCGCTTACGTTTGAGATATTCAGATATAATTCAACTGCCGAGAATGACAAACCACGCATCGATATTTTTCAGTTAGAAGAGACCCCGCGCCTTAATGTTTTTACTGCTCTTAACTTAATTAGAGAACAACAAGCTCCTGATCTTATGTTTGATTTTGTCTGCCGTGCCGGGATATGCGGTTCCTGCGGAATGATGATTAACGGACGCCCAACGCTGGCGTGCCGAACATTGACTTCTGATCTCCCTAACACAATCACTCTTTACCCACTGCCGTTTTTCAAATTACTGGGTGACCTCTCTGTGGATACAGGAGTGTGGTTTCGGGAAGTAGCTGAACGGGTTGAATCGTGGATACACACCCAGACAGAGTTTGATCCGCAGACTGAAGAAGAGCGGATGGACAATGCCACCGCCAACAAAATCTATGAAGCGGAGCGGTGCATTGAGTGCGGTTGCTGTCTCGCTGGCTGTGCCACTGCGCAGGTAGTCCCTGATTTTCTGGGAGCTGCCGGACTGAACAGAATCGGACGGTTCGTGATAGATCCCAGAGACCAACGTGATGAAGAGGATTGGTTTAAATTGATATCAACGGATAGCGGTATATTTGGATGTATTGGCATGATGGCATGTGACGATGTCTGCCCAAAGGACCTTCCGCTTTTAGAAGTCTTTGCCTATATACGTCGTAAGATGGCTGCCATAGGATTTAGCAAGAAAAAAGAAAAAGCAGCGGCTGTTTGAGTAGTCGATTCCTACCGATTTTCCGCCCTATTTAGCTGCGAGCAGACCTCGTTGGTGCCCTTTAATAATGTGTGGGTCCGTCTGATTGTAGCAGTAAGAGATTTGCAAATGGCACTATTACTTCAAAACCTATTTACTTTGACACCAGTTCTGACGGGGCTTACTTTGCAGCCCCAACGTTAAAAGGGTAAGCAAGACTGTGGACAAAAACATTATTGCAGCAGGTGACAAGACTACCGCAGAAACGGCCAAGGAGACCCTGTGGTTAGGTGGTAACGCCTATGATGCCGCTGTGGCGGCGGTATTTACATCAATGACGGCGGAGCCGTCTCTTACCGGTCCAGGCGGAGGAGGGCATTTTATGGCCTATCCAGCTGATGGGCAGGCTGTTTTATTTGACTTTTTTGTGGATATGCCAAGTGGTGTGATTGAACCGAACCAAATGGAATTTTTTGATATTGAGGTAGACTTTGGCCCGGAGCAGCAGCAGTTCCACATAGGGAAAGGATCCATCGCTGTACCTGGGACGGTGGCGGGACTCCTACATGTTCATGATGTGTTGGGAAAGTTAGACAGAAAGGATCTCCTGGCTCCCGCCATTCGCGTTGCAAAAGAAGGTGCAGTTCTTTCTGATGCGCAAGTCTATCTAGTAAAGATTCTGGCTCCAATCCTCAATTATGAGGCAGCAGGGAAAAAACTTTATTCACCTAACAAAACATTGCTTCAAACAGGCGATAGATTGGCTATTCCCGACTTGGCTGATTTTCTGGATGGATTGGCCTGTGAAGGGGTCGATCTGATGTATAAAGGTGAAGTGGCTGACAGAATTGTAGAATGGGTGGGGGAAGAAGGTTTATTGAAGAAAGCTGATCTGGAGCAGTATAAAGTGAAGGAGAGAACGCCTATAAGCACCGATTTTTTCGGTCACAAGGTCTATCTCAATCCGCCACCAGCCATGAGTGGCATTCTCATCGATTTTTCGTTCTGTCTTCTGGAGCAGATGATTCTTTCCGCAGGGCCGTCAATTGAACTGATTGATATGGCTTTAGCTCTGTCGATTACTAATGAGGCTCGTCAGAACAAACTTCCCGGGGGGACTGTCATGAGTAACCGCCCCCGGTTTTGTGTAGATGATGATTTCCAAACGTATGTTGAAAAGTTTCTGACGAAGCGACCGGGGAGAAAAAACGGCCAAGAGCCCAACTCTCGTGGCGCTACCACACAGGTGAGCATTCTGGACACGGAAGGAAATACCGCAAGCGTCACCACCACAAACGGAGAAGGATGCGGATATATTCTTCCTGGTCTCGGTTTTATGCTGAACAATATGCTGGGTGAAGAGGATTTAAACCCTCAGGGATTTCATCTTCATAAA
>Ga0208638_1001140_pt1 | contig 15180 bp, 4 predicted proteins | sample ETNtaG_34_FD_185753 | JGI IMG/M metagenome (GOLD analysis project Ga0208638, IMG submission 185753) | Marine microbial and viral communities from oxygen minimum zone, Eastern Pacific Ocean - ETNP201306SV51 (SPAdes) (version 2) | ecosystem: Environmental > Aquatic > Marine > Oceanic ...
CGCTTCTCAGCTACACCCGCGATGATTTTACGGGCTGCATTCTGCCCGTCCCCTGCAGCCTTAATCGCTGTAGAACCACCCCGCGCAGCATCACCTCCGCTGTAGACATTACGGACCGACGTCTTCTGCGATGCTTCATCGACCTCAATCGTGCCCCAGCGGGTCGTTTTCAGTTCCGGCTCCGCATCCTTGACGATCGGATTTGGGCTGTTGCCGAGGGCCATGATGGCCAAATGGACTGGTATGGTTTCTGTTTTCCCGGTGGCCACCGGCCTGCGCCTACCGGATGCGTCGGGCTCACCAAGTTCCATCACATCGAGAACCGCCTCACGAACAAAATGGCTTTTGGAACTGCCGATGAATTCCTTAGGGGTACGCAGATATTTTACTTGGATACCCTCTTCCAGGGCATGCTCCAACTCCTCCCGGCGCACAGGCATTTCTTCCCGAGTACGTCGGTAGACGATGGTCACTTTTCCACCCAGACGGAGCGCCGTCCTGGCAGCATCCATTGCGGTATTGCCACCACCGATTACGATTACCTGCTTGCCCCGGGTTTCCGGAAGTGGTGTTTCATGATCCTCCTGATTGGCTTGCATCAAGTTGACGCGGGTCAGGAATTCATTGGCGGACATCACACCAAGCAGGTGTTCGCCATGAACATTGAGAAATCGCGGCAGCCCCGCACCGGTACCAACGAAAATCTTCCAAAACCCGGCTTCTTTCAATTGATCCAGGGTTGCCGTCTTACCTGCAATGAAATTCTTCACGAACTGTCCACCTCGTCCACGGATCTGTTCCACCACATTGTCAATGAGGCGGTTTGGCAGTCGGAACTCTGGAATCCCATAACGTAGGACTCCGCCGAGTTCATGAAAGGCTTCAAAGACCGTGACCGGATAACCAGCGTCGAGCAACAGAAAGGCATTGATCAGCCCGGCCGGACCGGAACCAATCACCGCCACCGGAGGTTTTTCTGCTTTGATCCATGGATCCAGATGATTGCCGTTGGCATCAATGACCATCTCTTTTGCACGCAGTCCTTCGCTTTCAGGAAGGAACCATTCAATTTGTCCAATTTCAATCGGTAGGATGCTAGTACAGACACCTTGGCATTGGATTTCCTGCGGGCAGACTCGGCCGGTGACATTCGGGAGCGGGTTAGCCGACTGCATCAGTTCAAAGGCTTCCTGGAAGCGCCCTTCACCAATCAGACGCAGCATTTCCGGAATGTGAATCTTGACAGGACAGCCTCCCTCGTTTTCTGGCTGTCCTTCCCGGATGAGTCCGATTTCGCAGGGCCGGTCGTCACACTGCTTGTCACGCAGCACCTCCAGCCATACCAGCAGTTCCACTTCCCGGAAACTGTAACCAAGTCCCATGTATCCCAGATAGCCCTGGTTGACGAGATCGAAATCGGCGGATCGTTCTGCGGCCGGACGGATGTAGGGAGGAATGTAGTTTTCTCCGGGCCAGTTTTTCGAAAGCCCCTGGAACATCGGATAACGGTCCGAGAAATGAGCATCCAGGGCCCGAATCCATCGCCGTTTGAACTTGAGCGGGATGTCCCAGACGAAACGCAGCAGGATTTTGCTCATCTCGTTATCCCGAAGCAGCAGTTTCCAGAAGGTTTCCGTGAATTCCAAACTCAATTCCTCCTGTTTGAATTCCCAGGCCACCGCCTGCATCCCCTCCTCCATGAAGATCTGCTGAAAGGCTTCGGGATTGTTCAGCAGCCGCCTTTTGAGCAGGTCAAGCTGTCGGTGGAAGAGGTGGACTGATTCCGATTCTTCCAGTTCCTGTAGTTCGCATGCGGCGTTCTCCAGCAACCGTTCCCCCTCCCGTTGATGCTTGTCAGCCAAACGGTAACGCTGCAGATCATCAAGATCTGTCCCGGCTTCCTCTTGCATTTTGCTTCCAGCAAAGCTGTTGGCCTGATGTTCCATGGGTCCTCCTGATTCTTTATGGGCTATTCCGCTGTCCCGGGGTTCCTCCTTCATGGGTCATTGACGGGGCTGGAAACGGATAATTTCAGAATCACAATCCGCAACTGCTCTCTCGGTCTTGGCCAGCAGCTCAGGGGTGATTTCGAGGTCATCCAGCACCCCAGGAATCACACGAGCCACTTCCTTGGCAGCGCCATCGACAAGAATGGTCGTAGTCTCAAATAACTCTCCTGCATCCTGGTAACATGATTTGCAGTTGCTGCAGAGGGGCATATCCTCCTCGGTGATACTGACCCAGGGGCCCGCCTTAGCAGACGCCGGAACTGTTTCCTGCAACGTCTCCGGCGTGGAAACCATGCTATTCATAAGACCATCTGCCATGCCGGAAGAAGAGGGCATGCGCGAAGACGCGGCCAGTTCCGACATTCCTTTGGCAATCGTATCAAGATTCTTTTCATGACGGTTCATCAACCCCTGGTAGCGTTCCTTCCACTCCTGAAGCTCAACTCGGTGGGATTTTTCCATTTCCCGAACCGGTTGACCGCTGAGGAATCGCAGCATTTGCCAGTTACGCAGACGTTCTTCAGTCAGTCCGATGACCGCATCCGAGACCAGTAGACGGATCAGATGCTTGTCTTCGTCTACCGACCAGATGAAAGGTATTTGGTAACTCCGTTCTCCAGCTGACAACTGAAGGTATTCCACAACAGGAATCAGGTCTTCCTCTCCGGAAGTACTCTTAAAGTGTTTGCGGAATCGCCCTTCCGTGGCAGCAAAATCGGCTGGTGTGAGTGGAATTTCCTTCAGTGCGGTGTTGCCGTCCTGGTCTATGTATTCGATGTTGATCCGGGTCCAGTCCTCGGTCGGATCAAGGTTGCCTTCCAGGGTAAATCGTTTCCCCAGACTTTCTCCGCCATCCGGGTCGTGTATAAAAACCGGATTCATGCGGCTTTCCACAGCTAGACGTGCCTGGCGACTGGCCGCTGCGTCAGCAATGCCGTGTTCGGCCTGGCATGGTGTATAGACGTCCATCAACGCAGGATGAGCCTCGGTGCCCAGCATCAGGTTGACGCAACGCAGAAAATGCCCCATCAACCCGGCCGATGTCTGCATCACCAGTACCCTCGGATGAAATGCGGCGATCAATCCGAGTTCCTTCCGTCTTTCCTGCTTGCCTGACTGAGCACGTCCAAATCGGCTGAGGTCTGAATCCTGAGCCATGTAGCTTGCCGTAGAAGCCTGTCCTCCGGTGTTGGAATAGGTTCCGGAATTGAGGACGACCACCTTAACCGGTGTACTGGTGGAAAGAAGACGTGAAAGTGCACCGAAACCGATGTCATAGGTGGCTCCGTCACCGCCCAGATCAATCACGGCAGGCTGCAGGGCCAGTTCCTTTCCACTGAAATCAGACCAACTGAAATATTTGAAATATTCATCATGGACTTTTTCGTCATAGCTGTCCTGCAATTCAAGCGCTGCGATACGTAGTGCTTTGATTTCCTCAGTATTGGTGGCACTCAGACCTTCGAAGATACCTTTGGCCAACGGAGCACTATCCTGGAAGAGGCTATTCACCCAGGGATCGGTGTAGGGATTGAAGGGAAAGGTCGATCCATAGACACTGCTGCAACCAGTCGCATTGGCGAAAACCGAGGATGCCGGGCCGTGACCGGTCGGTCCGCTTTCAAACTGGTAAAGACGCCGATCGAGAACCGTCATCGTGCGTTTGATCCGTTCCAGCCTGGATCCCTGCTCCTTAACATTCTCCAGTTTCAAAATCTTATCACGCAGCTTTTCAGTGAGGCCTTCCAGTTGACGGGCATGTTCCAGGTAATGCTGGCGGCGCATCGCCCGATTGGCCGAGGTGATCAGTCTGATCGCAGTCACTTCTCCGCACCCCCGGCAGGCTCCGTGGCCCCCCGTCATAGCGTAATAGTTGTCTCTTTCGAGCATCAGCCGCTTGCTGTCGCCCCCGGGTTTGAGAGCATCCTTGATGAAACGTGCCGGGGAATCAGGAAGTTTGCTCAGAAAGCGAAAATTGTGACGCATTTCCTGCAGTCGCTCACGTTCTTCAGGCTGTTTCACAAGGGCTCCGGGACCACAGACATCCACACATTCCATGCAGCCTGTACATTTCCAAGGATCGATGACAACTGAGTAAAGCGCACCACTACCTGGATTTTTCTGCTCCATGGCATCGTAAAAACTTCGTGTCCTAGCCAGAGGAAAGGCGTTCAAACGGGCCAAAGCCTGGCGTAACTGGTTCCTTGCCTGAGGTTGAAGCCCTTCCAATTGGTCCAGGGCCCTCGCCGATGCTTCAGCAAATCCAATACTGGATTCGGAGTTCCTGAACTCGTCCCGGATTCCCTGGGTCAATGGAAGCAGAAAACGATGCAGGTTTTCTCGCTGTCTCTCACTAAGCTTGATGGCTTCCAGGGAGGCATTTAGCGAGTCATGGATTTCATGCAATGAATTCGGAATCGCTGCATCGGGACAGATGAGGGTGCATTCCAGGCAGCCCGTACAGAGGTCAGGATCAAACTCCGGAACTGAAAGCCGAAAAAGCCCTTTGTCTTTCCAGGATGCACTTCCGGAAGGCATGAATAGCCCAATCCCCGGCAATACGGGTGATTCATCAATGCTGCCGTCTTTGAATGGTTTGGCTACCGAAGCATTGAAGTAATCGGTATCCCCCAGACCCTGATAATCTGCGGAATGCCCATGGATTCCCATGTTCGCCGACACTTCGAGACCCGACGCCTTTGATTCTCCAGCAGCTGGTTTCCATTCTAAATAATTCTGCTTTAAGTAGTCGACTTCACGTGTGGATTCCATTCCCTCTTCAAGGACACGCATATTGCTTTCAACAACTTCAGGCCCCTTAGCCCCAAATTTTTTTTCCACTTGCTGTTGTATCTTGTCCAACAAGGCCTCTCGACTTACACCTTGACGGATACGTACGTCATGGGCGCAAAGTGCACCGATGAAAACCACGCCCATCATCCGAATCTGCAGATCCGGAGAAGGGGCATGCCTGCGTGCGACTCCAAAGGCGTCAACGATCAGAAAATGGATTCTCCGTTCCAGAAGAGTTCTGCGGGCCTGATCCGGTAATTCTTCCCAAACCTCTTGAGGGCTCTGTCCGGATTGCATGATGTACGTCCCTCCTGGAACCAAACCGTTGAGTGGGTTGGTGTGTTCAAAAACCTTATGATCTGGCGAAATGACGATTTCCACTTCCTCAAGCTGGGCATTGGTGATTTTCACCGGTTCTGGACTGAGCGTGAGGTAGAAATTAGTCGGAGCCCCACTTTTTTCCGAACCATACTTGGGTGCCGATTTAGAATGCAGGCCCAATACGGCTGCCAGGATATCGGTAAGCAGTTTTCCGCTGGCAATCGTTCCGTACCCTCCGACGGAATGGAACCTTACCCGCAGGGCCTCCTTCGGCAGCAGGTGAGGATTGTCACCGGTTTCCAAGGTCATCGAAACGGTCTCAGGATAAGCCTTTTTCAACTGCTCCTGAATGACGGACATTTCAGGAGATGCTCCGTCTGTGAAAAACCTCGAGCCAAGGTAAAAGAAGGGAACATTTCGGCCACTGATCATGTTCTCGAATGCTGCCACCAGATGCCTCGGTTGGAGATCATGCCCGCCGAGACCAAAAATTCCGGTGTTCACCAAAGGGAACTCGGCCAGTCCGGGAATCCCCGGATGACGTTTCGCTCTGTGATTCTCAACACCTCGGTAGAGGGCCTGATTGACAAGCTGGGTGAGGGCGGTCGTTCCGGAACGTTCCAGAACCGTCACCGCCTTTTTCCCTTGAAGCACGTGGACAATGTCTGCTTCCGGGAAGGGATGAAATAATTTCACAGAAACCACCCCGACACGATGCCCCTGCCGGCGAAGGTAGGAAGCCACCGCTTCAGCATCATCCGTCACTGAACCCATTCCCAGCAACACCCATTCTGCATCATCTGTCCAGGCCGTTTGCACAGGGCGGTATTCCCGTCCCGTCAGAGCCGTGTATTCCTTCATTGCCTGAACCACAAAACGTGGGACTTCACTGGCAAAGTGGGTGATGTGATCCGCAATGCCGGCCTGGAAATCCGGTTGATTCTGGACCCCCCCTGTGAGCCCCGGACTGTGGGGGTCAACCAGGGCCGGCACTCGCTGTCGGCTTCCTTTGCGATGAGCATGGATCCATTGACGTTTCCAGTTACCCTGAAGTTCCAGCGGTACCCATTGAAGGGTCGTTTCCAGGAGCGTTTCTTCAGAATCTTGCTCCAGCTGAAGTTCATTCTCCCCAAGAAAGATATTCAACTCTTTGAAAGCGAGTGCTTCGAATTCCAAGGAATGATGCTCCAGGAAATGTTTCAACTGCCAGAATCTACCTCGCGCACCAAACAGGATTTCCTGCGCTACTGAAGGACACTGGATACGGTCTCTCGGATCTCCGAGGAAGTGTTTTAACATTTCCGGTTCCGGCAAACGGACTTCACTCTGCATATGGCTGGTTGAAAATCCATCCATGGCATTCGCAGCAGGAATCAGCGCGAGGGTACTGCTGCGGTAAGCAATTGCAGCCAAATCCGCAGCTTCCTGGGGATTGCTTCCAAAAAGGATTGTATAGCCCGAAGGTAGCAGGGCATAGACATCGTCATGACCTGCCATTACGTTCAGGGAGTTTCGTGACACGACCCTCGCCGCGATCTGGAGCACAAAACCGCCAATTTTCTTCCCTGCCGTGACGAAATGGGATTCTAGCCCATAGAGAATTCCCTGGCTTGAAGAAGCATTGGAAATGTATTTCCCACCGGTTAGTGCCGCTCCCATGGCTCCGCTCTGGGCCGAATGCTCTCCTTCCGGTTCAAAGAAAAAAGGACGGCGTCCCCAGACATTGATTCCTCCGGAAGCCCGGTAAGCTTCAAAAATTTCTGAAATTTCCGTTGATGGAGTGATTGGGTAGCCGATCACTCCGTCACAGACCTGTTCCATCACATGAGCTACGGCACCATTGCCATGCATCACCGCTTCGATACCGGGGAAGGGCACTTCTACTATCAAATTCTGGTTCGGGGACGCTTTGGGTTTTTTACGTGTGACGGATTTCTTTTTTGGACGATTGACAGTCCGCCGATCCGGTGCAGTGACTTCAGCTTCATTCATGGAAAGGGCCTCCAGTGCTTTGAGGAAGGTGTGGAGTCCTGTCGGAAGGAGAAACCTCCGTTTCGTCAGCACTCTTGACCTAACAAAAGGAAACTAGAACTGACGACAGGACGTTGTCAGTTTAACACGTCTCATTTTTGCCACGTATACGACAATTTACGTATATTTCCCTAAGAAGAATCGAGGAGAAAAAGAGGGTGTACTTCCCAATAAAAACCAAGGTACTGGTTTTTATTGGAAAGATATATAGTAGGATTGAACTTTGATTCAGTTGCTCAGGGAAACGGTCTTGTCAACCGTTTCGACAATGAAAAGCAAGTCTCCTACATTAACGGTCTGGCGATCTTCTGCAATCACCCGGGTGACACGGTAGTGTTGATTCTGGGGATAAATCATCTGCCCGTCACCACTCTTGAAATGGGCCAGATTGATTTCTGAAAAGACCTTCATTGATTCCAGCAGGCATATCGGATGATCGATATCAATCACCTGTCCTTCACGTACAAAGGGTTCCTCTTCCGGTGAAGGACTCAAATAAAAGCCTCCCATCTGGGGTGAAATCACCTTGATTTCATTCGTTTCCTCTACAACCAGTTCTTCTTGGCTCAAGCCATTGCCAGAATCACCAGAATCATTTTCGACTCGGGATTTCAATTCATTGGCATCAATTCGTTTAAGAAATTCTTTCAGAAAACCGGTATCGAAACGTCCTTTGAGAAAATTCTGGTCGTCAAGGATCATGCGACTCAGAGCAAGATTGGTCGAAATCCCCTCAAGCCGGACACGTCCCAGGTAATCCAACATTCTAGCACAGGCTTCCTTTCTGGAGGAACCCCAGCAGATGATCTGTGCAATCATGCTGTCATAGTAGGGCGGCACCAAAGAACCCTCTTCCACAGAACTGATAACACGCACATGTGTTTCTTCAGGAAAATGCACGTCACCCACATAACCAGGTTCAGGAATAAAACTCAGGCTTCCATCATCCTGAATCTCGACCCGTTCCGCATTGACACGTACTTCTATCGCATGACCGTCAAATCTGACTGGTAGTTGAGCGATGCTTTTGCCTTGGGCAACAAGAAACTGCTGCTGTACGAGGTCCACTTGGGAGACCATTTCACTCACAGGGTGCTCGACCTGGAGGCGTGTATTCATTTCCATAAAATAAACCTGTTTCCCATTCAGGTCGTAGATGAATTCCACTGTTCCTGCACCAAAGTAATTGATGTGGTTGATCAATTCCAAAGCGTAATCAAACAGGATTTTCTGGGTCTTTTTGGGAATATTGAAAACCGATTCTTCAATCAGTTTCTGGTAATCACGCTGAACTGAGCAATCACGAATCCCCAGAAGTTTGGAATTGCCTTTGATATCACGAAGAACCTGAACTTCTAGATGGCGCATGGAAGTGATAAATTTTTCAAGATAGAGGTCTCCGTTACCGAATGCACTCAAAGCCTCTTGGGACATCCTGCTGAATGTTGAAGGAAACCAGTCCGGGTCTTCGACAACTCCGATACCTTTTCCCCCACCTCCATGTGCTGCTTTGATCAGAACTGGGAAACCAATTTCCTGTGCAACACTTGCAGCATGAACCGGATCTGTGAGAGCGCCCTCACTTCCTGGAACAACCGGAATATTAAGGCTTTTGGCGGTAGCAATCGCATTGGATTTATTCCCCATGCGGTCCATGTTCTCTGCACGAGGACCAATGAAATTGAAACCATGTTCGCGGCAGATACGTGCATATTTAGGGGATTCGGAAAGGAATCCTATCCCAGGATGAATAGCATCCACTTCCTCCTGTTCTGCGACTCGGATCACACTCATAGCGTTGAGGTAGCTTTCCTGTGGAGTATCTCCCCCGATGCAGACCAGACGATCATCCTCACCAAGTTGCTTGACAGGTTTGCTTTCCATATCCGGATCAGAGGCAACTAGTATCGTCTGCAATCCTGCTTCTCTTGCTCCCTGGATCAACCTTGCTGCGGTACAACCCCGGGCATGGATCAGTACTTTGTTGATGTTCTTGGGTCGGAATTTGTCACTACGACTCAGACGTTGGACATGCTCCTGAATTGAAAGCCGGTATTCTCCAGCAAGGATCCTGGCAATAACATCCTTTACCTGATGCTGGGCCGTCGGAATTTGAGGATCGATCTCTTTCAAACGTTCATCCAGATTGTCATCAAACGGATTGGCCACAAGCCCGTCCATGGCCTCATTGTTCGAGGAGAGATAATTGGACAGGGTCGCATGGGCGGGCAGGTGACTTTCCACCACAAGCTGTCCAGCAAAGGGCATTTGTGTCCCTGAAAGGTAATAGGTACGAACCAGCAGGTGAGTCATGAAACTGGCCTGGGCCCCTCCGGTGCAATCACGGAATCCGAAACAGATCACGGGCAAATCAAAGTCTTTAATGAAACGAGTCAGTCTGTCATTGATGATTGACATTGAAAACAATGAACCCGCCCCCTCTTTGGTCTGCATTCCTGCTGAGGAAACAAACATGATTACCGGAAGTTTCATCCGGGCACATTCATCCAGCAACCTGCATACCTTATCACAGCTGGCCATGTCAAAAGCCCCTGCCTGAAATTCAGTATTGCTCACCACTAGACCCACTCGGTATCTCGGATTGCTTCCCGAAATTGTTTCTAAAGAATCCGAAGTGGATTGGATTGTGTCTTTTGATCCATTTTCATTTGTCTTGGGAAGGTCCTCTTTAGAAATTTCAAAATGAGCAAGTCCTGTGATCACTCCGCAGGGCATCCCTCCATTAGACAAAGCACGTTCGATGGCATCTCTAAAACCAGGGAACTGTAAAGGATTGGAAGTGATTCGATCGCCATAGAGTTCTTGAAAACCAGTAAAGAATTGATCAATGACCTTGGCTGGGCTAATTGGGTTTCTTTTGTATTCACGAAGCAGATTTTGAATCAACAGGTCCTTGTAGGCCTGATCCAGTCGATTCCAGAAATCCTTGATACCAATGTTTCGAGGAGTGATCTTCCCGTCAAAACGCCCCTTGCCTTGTTGATCGGTATATAAAGAAGGAAGGAGACCGGAAAAAAAGTAACGGACTACACCAAACAAGGGAGGACTCATCCTTGGAAACACAACCCTCTTCCAGGTGCTGATGGTGCCCATCACTTCATCACAGTCTTTTCGTTCGATGAAACGAACCAACCATTTGAAAAAATAATCTCGAAGCCATTCACTTTCAAATTTGACCGAGCTTTTTTCAAATTCCTTGAGTGCACCGTCGAAGGCGACCTCAAATAAGTTTTCTACAGATTCCTTTGAAATACGGTTGTTTCCTTTCAATTCTCCCGCAATCCTAGGCAAAGAATCGATCAATTGATTGTATAATAAGTCGAAGAGGATTATGTTCTGATGGTTTTCAAAGAACACTGGTTGAATTTCAGGGTTTTGCAAAAGATCGAGCAGAACGAGATTTCCAGGAGGAAGTTCATGTATCTCGTTGCGTTGGAGATGTTCGAAGAGCTCGATCAGGTTTTCTCCGGCATTGTCCTTCCAATGATTGTAGAGATAGATCAGGATTTCGGTGACAAGGTCTACAATCGATTTTTGATAGTTTTCACGCGGATCTCCCATGAAAAAACGGGTGAATTTGCTCCGTTCCTTGTCTCTGGCATCGTTTGCAGCCAGAAATGCTTCGTACCGTTTGAACAGTTTTTCGTTGTAACGAATCTCAAGGGTTGAGGAAACCCAACGTTTAAAATTTTCACGGCGTTCTTCCTCACGCCTTTGATGCAAACGCCCCACCGGCGTTTTCCGGGGGCTGAGCCTTGAGTACTGATGAATCGTACGGCTACTGATACGCTGGCGCATTCTAAGAAAACGCATAAACCGGTAAACATCTCCGAAGATGTTGAGGGTCCCTGTCGGTGGACGATCCGTCAGCCGATTGCTTTCAATCAAAAGTTCCGATGGATCTAGATAGTGTTCGATGCTGTCACGATAATGGTGAAAGAAAAAATCATGTTCCTTGAGGAAACTCACTGCATCCTTCTCCACACTCTCAATACCTGTGATGATGGCACGCGAGAGGTTTTTGAGTTGATGAGGTTGGTCGTAGCTGTAGTCGATCACACCATCGAAGTACCCCCGCGATTGCAATTCATAAGCTGACACCCCAATGTATTTGGCTGATTCCTGCCAGGAGAGATTGTATTTGCGTGCTATGTTGCTCAGGCCCTTAGGATGAATGGTGTTGAACACACCTTCTCTAACGGAAAGTAGTAAGTTTGCTGTCGCCAAAGGAATCGCTCCTCCGCTGTAACCTCCTCCAAAGACCACTCCCACCACAGGTAGTTGTAAATTTGCCATCTCGGAAATGAAAAAGGAGATGCTGTGGGACTGGTTCTGGAGATTTGCCTCGGCATCTGCAGCAGCACCAGGAGTGTCCATAAACGTCACCAAAGGCATCGCGTGGGAGGCGTAAAATCGCACCATTTCTGCTGCTCTTCGATGATGCTTGGGATACCAAACTCCATTTTGCGATTTATGATTTTGGGCAATGAAACCGAGTCTGCGCTGAAGCCCGCCAATATCAAACTCACATTCTGCCATGTAAAGAGGCCCTTCGGATTCTTCAAAAATGATTTTTGAGCCAAGTTGTCTGATAACTTCTGGAGAACTAGGACGCTTTTGGGTCTCAGACGGGGTAATGACACGATGAATGTACCCGTCCACATCCAGTTTTTTGAGCAATTTGATCTGAGCTGCAATATCTTTTGAGGTCAGCAGGCCTTCTACACCGGACTGATCAAAAATGGCAGATTTCTTTCCATTCTGGAGGGCGAGGTCATGAGACATCGTCTCCGCGGCATGAAAAGCACTTTGATAGTTCTGGCTACGTTTCCTCGTGTTACTCATACTTGATTTATGTTATTTTTTTTGACACTGAGGCCATTCATTTTCCTTCTATGTAAGAATTTATTTTAATGCCTAAACAGCCTGTTTTCATCCATTCCAGCCTGATGGAGCAGTTGGTCCAAGAGGCCCGTATCTCCAAGCGACAAAGGATGAATTACAATTTTCATCAGCTTGAGGACGCTGCGAACCGGATGCTGAATGCCATCGAACCTGAAAGTTATATACAGCCCCATCGTCATGTCGAACCACCACGTGATGAAGCCTTCCTGGTATTGCGAGGTCGTGGAGCGATCCTCCTTTTCAATGATGACGGAGTTGTGAAGCATGGTTTCCTGCTTGATTCCACTAGTGAAAACCTTGGCTTGGACATTCCTGCCGGTTGGTATCACACCATCGTCTCCCTTGAACGTGGAAGTGTTTTTTACGAAGTCAAAGCTGGTCCTTACGAGCCCACGAAAGCCAAAGAGTTTGCTACTTGGGCTCCTCCAGAAAATGCTCTAGAGGCTCCTGCCTACCTTGAGAAACTAAAAAAAATGGCCTCACGATTTTATTGATTTTGCTCCACTCCTTCCAGAACAGTCTGTGGCAGAAATAGCCATTCAGGCCCAACAGTGTTCGACGAGATAGGAAAGAGCAATTGTTCCTCCATTGAAAACATTCGATTCACCAACATCGGATCGTTGCGTTGATGATATTCACTCATCACTAAACGCATCTGTTCCTTCTTCCCCAATTGTTGCAGAGTCAGTGCCAGGCGATCCAACAGCACAAGTTGTATCGACGGATTTCCCTGAAGACGTTCGTTCTTCTCGAGAGTATTGACCAGCAAATCTTCGTTTTCCTCCCAATTACCGCTGAGCATCAATGATGAACTGAGGGATTCGATCAGGAAAAGATGGTCCGGATGGTTTTCAAGCCCCTGGCGGTAGATTTTTTGGGCTTCTAATTCCTTACCCTGATAGAGATAGAGATCTCCCACCAACCTATGTGCAAAGCCCCTGCTTTCAGGGTTGTTGAGGTATGGTCTGCTGATTTCTAGAGCTTCCTGCCAAGACTGTTGAGGGGCCAGAGAAAGTGCGTGGAGGTAAACCACCTCCCAACTTCCGGAAAGTTGATCCAGCAAAGGAGTAGTCAATGCCAGTACAGAACGGTATTTACGCTGAAGGTAATAAATCCGTGCCAGTGAAAAATCAAGTAGTGGACTTTGGTGGGTGACCCGAGCTTGACTAAGCAACTCTTCCGCATTTTCATAATCACCGCGTGCTGCAGCCAGACTAGCTCGAAGCTGCAGGACTTCCATTTTTAAAGGATATTTTTCCTGGAGACGAAGCAGACTTTGCTCGACTGAATCAATTTCTCCTTTCATGAGGCGGCGACGCAAGGAGAGTAACTGAAAAATTGGTTCCTGAGGATCATTTTCGATCGCCCTCTGCAGGGCCAAATCCCCCTGCAGATAATCTCCCATTCTAAACAAAACCGTGGAGCGGAGAAAATGTACCCGACCGAGTCGGGTGTTGATCTCTACCGCCTGATTCAATGTATCCAAAGCCTCTTCCAGTTTCCCGGAGCGAAGGGAAAGGGAAGCCAATCCGAGCAGGGCATCCACACTGCGAGGGTCCAGTTCCAGAGTTTGAAGGAATTGCTTTTGTGCCGTCTCTAGATCCCCACGATTGAATTCAAGATAAGCACGAAGGAGGGAAATCTCAGCATTGGTTTTCGTTTGGGATTCCAGCTTTTCAATCAACATTATAGCTTCATCCCACTGCTGTTGAGAAAAGAGAATTCGGAGCAATTCCAGCTGAAGAGGTTCATAATTGGGATGCTCTCGAATCATTTCCTCAATCAGAGTCCTCGCGTAATAAAAGCTCCCCTGTGTCGAATAGGCCTGGATTCTCAAAAGCAATGCTTCACGGTTAGAGGGTTCAAGTCGAATCAGTTCATCCAACACCCGGATGGCACTGTCATACTCATGCTGACGGAGCTGAAGCCGGGCTAGAAATAACAGTGCCTCAGCGTAATATCGGTCACGCTGCAGGATTTCCTCCAAGACTGCAATGGCCCGGGAAGTATCACCAATCTGCTCAAAAGTACGTGCCAGGATTAGATAGGCTGAAACCCTTTCGGGATCAAGGTCGGTGGCGGTTCCTAGCTCAGTCAACGCATCACTGAAGCGTTGCAATGCATAAAGCACAGTTCCGAGTTGTTCGTAATAGGCAGCATTCAACGGATCCATCCGGGTTGCTAGCCTTGCATGGCGTTCTGCCGATTCATATTCCTTTTTCAGCAAATAGCCTTTGGACAACCCGTAATGAGCTCCTGCATTGTCTTCTTCCTCACGGATGATTTTTTTCTGTTCGACAATAAAGGAGTTCACATTTTCCTCGGTCAGCAGAGGGATGTTTTTTTTGCTCTCTGAAAGCCCTCCACAACCTGATATCACCAACAGCAGAGCTATGCCCGGAAGGAATATTTTTGGAAATTTATGCACTTTCAATAAGAGAAGGGAGAGATGCCTTTAGAACTCCAATTCTGTTCTGCGATCATCAACCTGGGAAGGGAAATCGCGGCGGGAGGGCTTGAAGGACCTTCATTGCCCAAACGGTCCACAAGCCTTATTTTGAACATTAAAATATCTTCTTTTTTAGTTTCCAAATCAATATAAAACAAAGCCTGCTTTGGAAGCACTCCCGGATGGGTATCTGTTTCGTAAATGGGAGGACCGGGGATGCTGATAAGAACATCTCTTTGAAAAAGATAATGATCTTCCCTCAGTGGCATCCCATTCAAAGGAGTTTCAGGAAGATTCCCGTTATCATCCAGCAGATAAAGATTTGCGCCATAATTACGGGTCCGGTGTATGATTTCTCCAGGCTGCGGAAATCGCTGATAAAAACTCTCCTGCGGTGAATGCCAGGAAAAACGTGAGGAAAATCGACGCTGGATGGCTTTTGAGTGATTTTTATCCTGGCTCAGTTGTGCTTGTCCTGTTTGATCCTCGTTGTTGCTTAATCTGGTATTTCCTCCTCCAATTGTTCCTTCTGTTTCAAAATCACCACTTTTCAATTGTCGCAGAACCCTTCCAAAATCAAAAACCTCTTCCAAATAAATGCCTGCGTCATCTTTTTCATACCCTATCGGATCTGGAAAACGTTCCACTTTC
>Ga0208638_1001173_pt1 | contig 14839 bp, 18 predicted proteins | sample ETNtaG_34_FD_185753 | JGI IMG/M metagenome (GOLD analysis project Ga0208638, IMG submission 185753) | Marine microbial and viral communities from oxygen minimum zone, Eastern Pacific Ocean - ETNP201306SV51 (SPAdes) (version 2) | ecosystem: Environmental > Aquatic > Marine > Oceanic ...
AAATTATCATGATTGAAATCCGGACAGATCACCGGATCGAAATTAGGGTACCAGAGGTCTTTTGCTCAGCGAGGTTATCAATCTGATTTCGTCGCAGCGTTTTGTTCGGCGTTTATATCCTGATTGTAGAATCTCTTATCCGTTAAGTGATGACGAGAAACGCCTGCTTGAGGGCGTTAGTCAATAGCATGGTGAGTCATTCTCTGAACTAAATGAACCACACTGGAGTAGTTCTGATGAAGGATGTAAAGCATGCAATGGCAGTCGATGTCGAGGACGTTGCGGCATTTTTGAAACGCTGAACGTGTCGAAATCAATTTTTGAAGTTCTCACGGAAGAAGTGGGCCATCGAACACTTCACAAAGTCGCTGTCGACAATGGCATGAAGACGCTTTGTTTTGATGGAATCCAGGGCTTGCTGAATGCAGTAACGGGCATGGAGGAGATACGATGGGTCACTGGAGACCTGTTGGAAATCTAATCGCAGGGGCTTGTTTGAGAGTTCTTGAAGGGAGGCAGTGTACGAAGGGCAATGTACGAAGAAAGTAGCGTGGCCGGCTTAATTGCCAGGCAGTTACTGGACGACTTTCGTTGGGTCTGGTCGTCCCGGCAATAGAACTGACCTCACTGCCTGAGTCCAGAGCCTGTAACCCTTATCGTTCATATGTAAATTATCCATCAGGAAAATTTCAGTTTTTGGATTGCCGGATTCATCAAGCATTGGGCTGGCAATATCAATGCACTCAATATATGCCTCTGTATCACATAAAGACTGATAGCGCTTGTTTACATCCTGCATGACAGGCCAGAGTGACCAGCGCAAAGGGCTGGGTTTGACGTAGAGCAAGTAGACTTTGGTGTTGGGTAATTCTGACTGGATGCGTATAAGAATCTGATTCAGCAACTGCATGATCTGTTGTGGGGTCGCTCCCAGCGCGACATCGTTGTCGCCCTCGTACAGAAGTACCTTTGCCGGGCGATGTTTTACCACCAGCTCATTGAGGTAGAAAAAGACGTCATTCATGTTACTGCCGCCGAATCCGCGCGGGATAACTGGTAGTGGGCTCAGGTCTTTTTCTATTGTGGCGTGCCAAATTCGCATGCTTGATGAGCCGGTTACTACCACTGCATTTAGGCTGATTGGATTTTCCTTCTCTGCTTCGAGAAATGCATCAATAGAACCTTGATATCTTGACGGATCGGGATATTTGGCTTCCTCTGACAGAGCAGTAATGGCTGGTGACAAGAGACCTGTCAATAATATCAGTAAGGTACGTACCACCGGTTATTCAGTAGATCTTTATTGGGGTAGAGTGGATGATGAACCCTGCCTGTCTGGTTGTTGCGTGTCTGATGAAATTGGCCAGCCAAGAAGCAGGAGACATACTTCCGCAAATCTGGCCTCGGCAGACTTGTGACTATACCCTCAGTAACTTATGAATACATCATTAAAGAGGTAGCGTATACAAACAAGACCGCGGTACAAACCAGAAAGATCGTCACCGTGCGCCATTCTTTAGACATTCAAGACTCCTTGAAGGGGTGATTTTGAGTGTAATGACATGCTGACTTCAGATTCCCCAGGGAATCAATCTTCCCCAATAGACAACGCCAAGCCAGAGAAATAGAGAGGTGCCACCGATGATTTTGGCTGACACTGGTGCGTCATCACCGGCACCCAGAGCATCAACTACATCTGAAATGGACGTTTTGTACAGAACAAGTATGTTGATGCCGGCAAAGAGTATGAAACTGAGTTTAATTTGCAGGTAAGGGTCGATCTGCAGCGCTTCAAGAGGATGTACTTTCACGTTAGCCCAAAGACCGGTAACGAATACAAGACCCGTGATAACGCAAAGTACAAATCCAAGCACAGCCCAGGGCAGGAGTTTCGCTATATCTGCATATGGCATTCGTTTTCCTACTCCCAGAAGGCGCAGGTCAACAATGGTCATGATACCAACGAGAAGAATTAGACCAATAAAATGAAAAACCTCGCATAGCGGCCAAACCCATCGAAAGGTGCCGATGAGCTCTTCTATGAAGGTTAACTGGAGAAATGTTTCAGGTAGTCCCAGCACAGTTGTACCCCTTGTTATTTATTGAATGGACGTTTTCTATTCGCCTTACTCTGTTGAGCCAATCCAGCCTTGCCTGCGTCCAATGAGATACCCGACTCCAAACAGAAGACACAGGGCAACGATTACAGCGGCCGTTGTTTGAAGTTTCGTGTCTAAGGAATAGGCCATGATACGTCCTGTCAGCAGTGCGACAAACCATGATAAAAGCAATCCTACAGCAGCTTTTTTTGCCTCAGGTGACTCGGCTGCCGATTCCATACCCTCATTTACACTCACTAGAACAGCTTTTAGTTTCACCGCCATATACACTGCAACACCAACTGCAGCGAGCTTGATGTAAAGCGTTGGATCGACCAGATATTTGGTCGGATACAAACACATGAGTACGCTGCCGGTAAATGCATTTATCGCAAGGCCTGCCCACATCAGCGGGTAGAAATCTATCATCGGCGCAAGCGGCATCGTACGGGCAACCCCAAGGATTCGCATCGCGATTGCACCACTGATACCCGCAAGAAATACGAGGCCGATGGTGTGAAAGGCCAGAAACCCGACATAAGCTGTCGAAGATTCTTTGGCCCACATGGAGAAGCCACTGGCTTCGAGTGCCTCTAAGTACTCCATCCCATTATCGTCCTATTCTTATTGATTGGTCTTTGTTTCCACGTCATTCCAATACTAATGCACCTGCCTGTGGGGTACAAGACTGCATTATTTGTTTGAATCGAAGGTTATAGACCGACCGATTAAATCTGACTACGGGTACGAAACGGCGTCGGCATCGAGGCATCAGAACGAGAACGCCAAATAGAGTTGGGCTGTCGCAGGTATATTGCCGGAGTAGAGGAAATCTGATCTTATGGGTGGAAAATAGTTGGCTTATCACCATGTTCCAAAACTACGTGATATCGGCATTGCACAGCCTTGGCCGCATCAAGCTGTTTGCCGCCATCAATGATATTGGGATCGGTGTTGGGCTCGCATCCTGTACCGTGATTGTGCTGTTCGTTAAACATGAATTCAGTTACGACGACCAGGTTACTGACGTTGGGCGTCTCTATCGCATCGGGGGTACCGTTGCCGCTCATGCGGTCAAGGTTGCGCGAACCAGCCCAATCTTCGTCGTGAGGTATGAATAGACTACTGTCCAATACCGTCTAGCGTGATAGACTCAAAGGGATGACTATAATCCAGTGAGGGCCACCCCAATGCGAGTTAAGGGAATGCGAGTTAAGGGAATAACACTTCTAGCACTTTTTCTGGTCACCTCCGTGGCGATTGCCGAAGTCAAACCAGAGACCATCGGTATCTCAAAAATGAAGGCACCCGAGGCCACGTGGTTCTTCGTCAAAAGTACTTTCGGACCAGCCTACATATTTGATTCGGCGACAGGTGATATGCATGGCTTGATATCACTCTCGACTTTTTCACCAGCGGTGGAACCCAATCTTTCGAGGGGTGAAATCTACTCGGCCGGATCTTACTATTCCCGTGGCAATCGTGGAGATCGAACAGACGTCGTAGATATATTTGATGTTGAATCTCTTGCTCCCATTGATGAAATTAAGATTCCGACCAAGGTAGCAGCGGCCCTGCCGTTTAGACACTACATTGGACTCATGGATGACAAGAAACACCTCGCTGTTTTTAATATGACACCTGCTTCGTCAGTCAGTATTGTTGATATAGACAAGCGGAAGTTTGTGGTTGAGATATCCACGCCTGGCTGTGCTCTTATCATGCCATCAGAGAACAGGTCATTCCTGCAGATCTGCGGGGATGGAACGTTGCAGCAAATCCGACTAGACAAGAAAGGAAATGAGCAGGACAGAATTCGCAGTGAGGTATTTTTTAATGTCGATGAAGATCCGGTATTTGATAAACCGGTACCAACCCCGGATGGGTGGCTGCTCCTTTCATACAAGGGCAACATCAGAGAAGCCTCGGTTGCTGGCAAAAAGGTGACCGTCACTGATCCCTGGTCAATACTCTCAGAAGAGGACAAAAGCGGGAACTGGCAGACGGGTGGTGGGCAACTCATGGCGTATCATGCCGGGCTTAACCTGATATTTGCCGTAATGCATCAGGGCGAACCAGACACACATGAAGACCCGGGGAATGAAGTCTGGATCTTTGATCGTGCCACGCAACGACGTATCGCCCGGCTCAAATTGACAACGAGTGGCAGTAACCTGTTAGTCAGTCAGACTGAAGAACCGCTGTTGACCGTTACCGGTGTTGACGGCCAGTTGCATGTCTATGATGTCAAGAAGATGAAGTTAGTGAGGTCTATCAATCAGGTGGGTGGCCCGGCAGGTCTCCTTCAGGGATTCTAGGTATGCTGGATCCTGTGATTCCATGGATTGTTTCTTTGGGTATGACAGTTCTTTTTGCGACTGCTGCATGGCATAAGCTTGCATCACCTTCGAAGTTTTCGGTGATCCTGGCCGAGTACCAGATATTGCCAACGCCAATTGTAGGCGTCGTTGCATTTGTAATTCCGACAGTTGAGGCAGGTTTGGCAGTGTTCTGGCTGATGCAACTCTTTCCAATGATTACAGCCGGTTTGAGTATTCTTCTACTGGGTGTCTATTGCCTTGCCATAGGAATAAACCTGATGCGTGGGCGGGTATATATAAGCTGCGGTTGCGGATTTTCTGGTTCGGAAGAGGACCAGCCACTGTCAGCGGGGTTAATTATCAGAAACAGTGTGCTGATACTTATACTGATTATCAGTCTGATGCCAGAGAACGGGCGTGAACTGATGTGGATTGACAGTGTCGCTATCCTGTTTTCGACAATGCTGTGCATATTGTTTTACGGCAGTATTTCACAACTGCTGCGAAACGGTGCCTCCATGGCTTCGTGGAGAAGCTGATGGTTGAAGCACTAGTCGTTTCAAATCTGCTTTTATGGTGCCTGATCATCACACTGGCGCTAGTCGTGTTTGCACTGACCAGGCAGATAGGTGTCTTAAATGAAAGGGTCGCGCCCGCCGGTGCACTAACGCCGACTACAGGTCCCAAAATTGGTGAGACCACAGAGATCATGTCCGTCGAGGATCTGTTAGGCACCGAGATTAAGATTGGTGGCGAGTCACCGCTGCCCACGCTGATACTTTTTGTGTCACCCACCTGTCCTGTCTGCAGATCGCTTGTGCCGACGGCGAAATCCCTGGCTCAACATGAAGAGTTGAAACTCGTATTTGCCAGTGATGGCGATACGCTGGAAAAACACCAGGCCTATGCGAAAGACCTGAAGCTTGATAGTTACCCCTATGTCCTCTCACAGGCTCTCGGAATGGGATTTGGGGTCAGTAAGTTACCCTTCGCCGTGCTGATTGCAAAAGATGGTACTCTCGCAGGCAAAGGGCTGGTGAACACACGTGAACATTTGGAAAGCCTTGTTGAATCAATGCTGACAGGCGTAGCAACATTACAGGAATATGTACAGGATCTGAACCTGGATGCTGACAATACCGTTAAGGAGTACGTACCATGAAATGGATCGATATGGTTTTGGGTTGGTTGGATACTCGGACCAATGAGGGAGCCCGAATGCTGGCTCGGCGCAGTTCGAGAAGAGGATTCCTTGGTAAGTTAAGTACCGTAATGGTTGGGGCAAGTGTCTTGCCGTTGTTGCCGGTTTCCCGCGCTTTTGGCAATGAAGGGCTTGAGGAAATGGGTGATCCCGAGAGTTGTGATTACTGGCGCTATTGCGCACTGGGTGGTTTCTTGTGTTCCTGTTGTGGTGGTAGTGTGACCTCCTGTCCTCCGGGCGCGGAAGCGTCGCCCATCACCTGGGTTGGCACATGCCGCAATCCGGTCGACAACAAGGACTATCTCATTTCATATAATGATTGTTGTGGCAAGGCGACATGCCAGCGTTGTTTCTGTCATCGTACAGAGCGTGACAAACCGGTGTATTTCCCGTCGCGCAGCAACGATATCCTGTGGTGCTTCGGAACGGAAAGCCACGCCTACCACTGCACCGTTGCACTTGTTTTGGGTGAAGCGTAGTTTTGTGAAAGTGAGTTCTGTGAAACGATTTTTGTATGTGCTGATACTCTGCCTGGCTAGTACGAGCGTGTCAGCCAGCCCGGGGAAGCTCTATCTGCTCCATTGCAGCGGTTGTCATTTACCCGATGGCAGGGGAGTTCCCCCGGAGGTCCCAACGGTTCGAGATGAACTTGGTAGATTGATTCAGATTCCCGGTGGACGGGATTATATTATCAGGGTGCCAGGTGCCTCTCAGGCGCAGGTGACCGATAAGGAGTTAGCTGAAGTCTTAAATTACATGCTCACGGAATTTAACCGCGAGACCCTGGGTAGTGACTTTGAGCCCCTGAAAGAAGAAGAGGTCATGGTATCCAGACCTAATATACTGGCAGATCCGATCAAATACCGTGAGATGTTGTGGCAGAGTTACAAGCAATAGATATGATTATCGCAACATAGTGTCGATATAACGATCATATTAACGATCCAGATCCGTCTATAGGTTGTTATCCTTCAAGAATGTCATGCATATGTCTTTTCGTTATCGGGATCAAACATTCAGGATCGGTGATGTCAGGATTCGACTCCGTACACCAAGAGATCTGGAACAGTTTATTGACCAGACCGAAATCAGTAACGAAGCGCTTCCCCTTTTTGGTATTGTCTGGGACTCTTCCGAGATTTTGTCCGAGTTATTGCTTAAGTATGACGTTACGGGTAAGCGAATTCTTGAGATAGGTTGTGGGATGGCGCTGGTGAGCCATCTGCTGAATATGCTGGGTGCAGACATTACTGCAATGGATATTCATCCTGCGACGGCTGAGTATCTCGCAAACAATACCCTGCTAAACAACGTAAGATCGATTCCGTTTGTCAATGCATCCTGGTCTGATGACTCCCCTGAGCTGAAAGGATTTGACCTGATTGTAGGTAGTGAGGTTCTTTAGGAACCGGAACACATAAATAAACTGGCTCCCTTTTTGAATCTGCACGCCAGGAATGAGGTTGTCATAGTTGATCCTGACCGGGGTCAAATGGAGGATTTTCGAAAGGAGATGTTGGAATACGGATTCAGGCGTGAAAGTTTCAGAACTCCGTTCTCCGATCAGCGTAGGATCCCATAAGGAGGAGTTGTGGATCGGTTTTCACGGTGAGGCATCGACAATGTGATCTGGTGGTTATTTGAGGAATGGTGATATGGAAAAGATCGAGTTTGGTCTCGGACTGCATCGGCTCGAGACAGTGGCGGAAGATGCAAAGAAAGCCGAATCGCTGGGTTATGAATTCCTCTCCACAGGAGAGCATGTGTTCTTTTACGGACCCGTTGGCAACGGACTTATCTTTCTTGCTGCTGCCGCTGGTGCGACTGCAAACATTAAACTCATGAGTGCCATCACGCTGGTACCTCTGTATCCGGCGGCATTGCTCGCGAAACAGGTAGCGGCGCTGGATGTGTTATCCAGCGGCCGATTTCACCTGGGAGTGGGTGTTGGTGGTGAGTTTGCCAAGGAGTTTGAAGCCTGCGGTGTACCGGTTTCACAAAGGGGTGCGCGCACAGATGAGGCATTGGATGTACTCAAACAACTATGGACTCAGGACAATGTTATATTCGAAGGTCGTTTTACCAATCTTCCCGGCGTCACGCTGAGCCCTAAACCGGTTCAGCAACCTCATCCACCCATATGGATCTCGGGTCGCAGTGAGGCGGCGATGAAACGGTGTGCAAAGTATGGCACGGGATGGTTACCCTATATGTATACCCCTGAAAGACTCGCGTCGAGCCTTCAGATGATTCAGGATCTTGGAGAAGAGATACGTCGAGAGGAACCGGTCTCACCGGGCTTGTATATTTTCTTTGCTGTGCATGAGGACAGGGACGTGGCAATCAATATGGCGACAGAAAGGCTGTCGGCGCAGTACAACCAGGACTTTTCCCAACTGGTTGGTCGTTATGCCTTAGCTGGTAATCCTGGAGATTGTATCGCAAGATTACAGGAATACGTGGACGCTGGTACCCGGACCGTCATTCTTAATTCTGCCTGCCCTGGTGGCTACATGACCGAGAACGAAAAGTTATTTGCCGAAGAGGTGCTGCCAGCATTCAGGGTTAGCTTTCCATGAAATCATTGTATGGACGTTTAAGAGAGAAGCCTGGGTCGGTGCAGCTCTGGTTGAAGCACTGATTAACACCATGCTATTACAGTAGTAGCATTGAAACTCCGCGGCGTGTTCTCGAGGTTTTAAAGGTATAGTACCAGTATCAAAAAAACTGCAAAGGGAGAAAACTGAATGAGAAAGATGCTGACGGTCACTCAGTTCTGTTTTAGCGTTCTAGCTGCAGTCACTCTCATCGCAGAAGAAGTCGGACCCGTGGGTGGATATGAATCCACATACAGGGAATTGTGTGCTGTTTGCCACGGTGAAAACCTGGAAGGTGCGACTCAGGGGAAACCACTTGCCGGGGTTGATCTGGTTAATGGGGATTCAGTTATAGCAATATCTAACAGTATATCTAAGGGGGCTCCCGGGAAGGGAATGCCAGAATGGTCTAAGACCCTGACTGAATCGCAGATTAAAGCCCTTGCGCTTTATATTACTGAGACAAGGTCTGGCCTTAACTACGCTAACTTTAACTACGACACACCGTTTACTGCGCCAGTAGGTGATATCAAAGGTGAGAAACATGTCTTTCGGCTTGAAACGATCGTTGCAGATCTCGATCCACTGCCGTTCTCAATCGCACCCCTTCCAGACGGTCGAATACTGTTAACAGAAAAGAAACTGGGATTAAGTATTATCTCAAGGGAAGGGAAACAGTCGCCACTAATTGAAGGTACACCCAAGACCTACAGCGATACGTTTATCCTCACCGTAAAGCAGGAATGGGGGTCCGGCTGGATGTTGGACGTCGCTATCCACCCGGAGTATGAGAAGAACGGCTGGGTGTACATCTACTTTGGCGACCGATGCAGCGACTGCAATGAGATGAGCAGAGCGGCACAAAGACCTGTCTCCATGAATAAGCTGGTCAGGGGAAGGATAAAGGACGGAAAGTGGGAAGACGAGGAAGTAATCTGGCAAGCCGACATCAAACACTACGGTGTTGTTCCTGATATCGGTGCTGGTGGCCGCATAAGCTTTGATGACAGGCAGCATGTGTTCATGAGTGTGGGGATAAAGGGTTTTGACAATCACACCGGAATCCAGGATCTGAAATTCCCCTGGGGCAAGATACATCGCATATTCGATGACGGTCGCATCCCTGATGACAATCCATTTACTGGCGTAGATGGTGCGTTAAAGAGCATCTGGACATATGGACACAGGAGTCCACAGGGTCTTGAATATAACTTTCAGACGGGTGATCTGTGGGGCACTGAAATGGGTCCACGTGGTGGTGACGAGGTGAACCGCCTGTTGCCGGGTCGTAATTATGGCTGGCCGCTCTACTCAAAAGGTCAGAACTATGATGGTACACCTGTGGACTATGGGAAGAAGCTCGGTATCGAATTTGAGTTAAAAGATATTGAACAAGCTGTCGTCGACCTGACTCCCTCACCCGCGGTATCCAGTTTCATATTTTATACCGGGCAGGATTTTCCAAACTGGCGGCACAACCTGCTCGTAGGATCTTTAAAAGCGCGAAGTCTTTACAGAATGGAACTGAATGATAACAAGGTCACTCATAGGGAGACTCTGTTTAGAGACCTGGCCAGGGTTAGAGATATTGAGGCTGGCCCAAATGGCGAAGTTTATGTGCTGCTTGAGCATAACTCCGGTGGGCAGATTGTTCGTCTGGTACCGGGTGAGTCGCTAGGTGTGTCAGACTGATCAGGTTAGGAAATTTTCTTTCAGCCGATTTCCTGGTTCAGATTCTTCACCAGCAATGCCCGTTCCAGAGCAGCCTGATCGACGTCTAATCCAGGGACATTAATCAGAACCTGGTAACTGGAACCGGGTGCAGAATCAGTTGATTCACCCTTGTGGTTCTGCATTTCCTGAAGAGCGAAGGAAATATTCTGTTTGGGTGTGATTAGCATTAACTGATCTTTGACAGAAAAGCGGTTCTTAACTTCTACAATCAGCCTTTTTGTACTGGGATCAATTCCCGATACTTCCCCTACGAACTGCTGTCTGGTGTGAACAGAATTACCCTGCTCGTAGTTTTGATATTCAGTTGGCAGGTGGCGACGATAAAACCCTTCTGTATAACCTCTGTTCGCCAGCCCTTGAAGTTCGTCCATCAAAGCCATATCAAAGTCTCTGGAATTGGCGGCATCTTCAATTGCCTGACGGTAGACTTGAGTGGTTCTGGCGACATAGTAGTGGGACTTGGTGCGGCCTTCTATTTTCAAAGATTCAACGCCGATTTCCATGAGGCGCTGCACATGCTGCACGGCTCTTAAGTCTTTTGAATTCATGATATAAGTGCCGTGTTCATCCTCGTAGGCAGGCATATAGTGCCCCGGGCGATTCTTCTCCTGCAGCAGAAAGAGCGGATTTTGATCCTCGTTCTGCGTCAGATCGTCGTCATTCCTGATGGGTATGATATCGCCATTTTCGGTTTCCTCAGCTTCATAAGCCTGATACTTCCAGCGACAGGAATTGGTACAGGCACCCTGGTTGGAATCCCTGTGTGTCATGTAGCCGGAGAGGAGACAGCGACCGGAGTAGGCGATGCAGAGCGCCCCATGAACGAACACCTCGATCTCCATTTCCGGACACTGTTGCTTAATCTCTTCGATTTCATCGAGGGATAATTCACGGGAAAGAATGACCCGGGTGAGTCCGATCTTGTGCCAGAACTTCACGGTAGCCCAGTTGACCGCGTTCGACTGCACGGAAAGGTGGATTGGCAAATCCGGCCACTCTTCGCGCACCATCATAATCAGACCCGGGTCTGACATAATCAGTGCATCTGGCCCCATTGAAATGACCTTCGCGATATCGCCCTGGTAGGAGCGGACCTTGTCATTGTGGGGGCTGATGTTGCTGGCAATCAGGAATTTCTTTCCCATATCATGTGCACGTTCTATTCCTGCCGCCAGATTCTCTAGTCTATTAAACTCGTTGTTTCGAACCCTGAGACTGTAGCGCGGTTGACCGGCATAGACAGCGTCGGCACCGTATGCAAAAGCATATTCCATGCTCTTCAGCGATCCGGCGGGAGCGAGAAGTTCAGGTTTCTGGATTGGTGATGGCGGCATGAGTTGAAGAATTCTACCGAACAGGGCTGAAAGAAGGGCGATCTTAAAGCGCGCCATTCACAAAAACAACACGCGGTTATAACTAAGATGGGCAATGGACAATCAATGCTGAGGGTAGCTACCATCAACGTTCAGGAGAACAAGGGAAGCCAGATGTCTGAAATGCAAAAAAAATGAACACTTTGATGTCTTGATTGTCGGAGCTGGGATTTCCGGGGTTAAAGAAATCAGCAATTACCGTAGCTGACCGTTCTTCAGGAAATGTGGATTATACTGCCTATTCTCTGCGCTAGTGGTGACTTCTGGCCACATCGGCGGAAGATGAGCCCTCTTTAAGGCTTCATGGGAATAGAAGCGACCCATTTGTATAGTTGGATTTCGAGCCCTGGAACCCTTTTGTTCTATCCTAATGTCGAATCAACATGGTCGAATCCCATGCTGCATCTGTTGCCAAAAAGAGGTGATAAGTCGGAGTGGCAGCACACGCAGGATTACTGGCTTGAAAAGGACGAGCTGCCAGAAATCGATCTGGATGATCCTATCTTCGTCTACCGGTAATCAGAAGGAGATCGTCGGCAGATCACTTTTAACGGCGTCGTCGCCCACCGCTGCTTATCTTCTCCATTTTGTCGAGTAAGAGATCGCGATACGCCTCGTAACGGGGATACTGTTCTTCGTCCAGTACCTCGCTCATGGACTGATCCATCACTTTGGTCAGTTTGCGCCTTTTTCGTTTGAGCTTTCTGGGGATATCAGGTTTCTGCTGTTTGATCAGGCTTACGGTGTATTTCATCAGGCCATCAACAAAGGCACCCACCGCAGCCCGGAATTTTGCCTGTTGTTCAGGCGTCATTTGAATAGCGGCTGCGGCGTTCAGGACATCGGGATGTCCCCAGGGTCCCCCAACTGATTGAGATTTCTGGTTCTGCTGTGTATCGTTCTCAGCCCACGTCACTACAGTGCCAGCAAGAAGCAAAGACAGAATCATTACGGTTAGACATTTCTTCATCTTATTTACCTTTCAGGCAGGTCAGGACAGTATTTCATATTTTGTTCGCTAACCCAATTCTCCATCAAGTTTAGTCAGCTTGGCAAACCTGAATTGCAAAAGGCATATCTTGCTCTATATATGGTTTTGGTCTGGTTGCAGCTCGGGTTGATATCCAATGCCATGGGTAAGTTATTTACAGTTGTCAGCTCTGCTTTTCAGATTCTGAGGAGGAGATATGATGATGAAGGTGACCTCCCAACTCTTCCAGGCTGTGCTATCTTAGACAAATGCCAAATAATAATGATGGAGTTAATAAGCATGGAATTTGACGAAGTAGTCAATGAAAGAAAGAGCATCCGCGGCTATAAACCTGACCCAGTGCCCAGAGAGATCATTGATGATGTCATTACTTCCGCGAAGAAAGCGCCCAATTCAATGAATACGCAAACCTGGAAATTATATGTCATCACCGGGGAGCCGCTGCAAAAAATAAAAGATCAAAACACAGAAAATATGTTGAACGGCGTTAAGCCACAGCGTGACATTAAAATGAGAGAGGGTTATCAGGGCATTCATCGCAAGAGGCAGATCGCGATCGCGGTCCAACTCTTTGACGCCATGGGTATTGCCTGGGAGGACAGGGTAGCAAGAGGTGAGTGGGCCATGCAGGGATTCAAGCAGTTTGGTGCACCTGTATCAATTGTGCTCACATACGATAAATATCTGGATCCGGGCGCGATGAGTCACTACGATCTTGGGGCGATATCCTACGGTCTCTGTCTTGCCGCGTGGCAGCGAGGTCTTGGGACGGTGATTAACAGTCAGGGATCAATGCAGTCAGATGTTGTCAGAGAGCATGCCAACATCCCTGAAGCGGAGAACATACTATTCTGCGTTGCCATGGGATATCCGGACTGGGATAAGGAAGCAAACAGTATTAAGTCCCCCCGGGTCGGCAATGAAGAATTTGTTAGTTACGTCGGTTTCGAGGACTAGAACTTGAAGTTTGGTATAAGTCTGCCCAACGCTCAAGGCACGAAACACGTTCGTGAGTTGATCGAAATTGCGCAGGAGGCAGAATCCCTTGGTTTCAATTCAGCCTGGACCAGTGAGCATCTGTTCCATACATCCTACGTGGCTGAGCGACTGGGCAAAGCTCCCTATCATGAAGCACTCACGGTGCTGATCGCTGCAGCAGCAGTAACATCCAGGATCAGACTTGGAACCTCGGTGCTGGTACTTCCCTGGCATCAGCCAGTGCGCCTGGCAAAAATGATTGCCTCCCTTGATGACTTATCTGACGGGCGTGTCAACCTTGGGATTGGTGTCGCAATCACAGAGGATGAGTATGAGAACCTCGGTATCAGTTTTCACAATCGCGGTAAGGTTGCTGATGATATGCTGGGGGCCATGCGATGTCTCTGGACTGAAGATTTGCCGGATTACACCGGACCTCATTTTGCGTTCTCGAACATGAGGTTTGAGCCTAAACCGAGCCAGAATCCTTTGCCCGTTTATGTCGGTGGCAGCAGCAACGCTGCGATAAAACGACTCAAGGCTTTCGGTCAGGTGTGGCATCCACTTAGTCTCAGTGTCGACGATCTTTCGAGCAAATCGGAGGAACATCAACTCCTGGCTGACGGATTTGGAATATGCCCTCGCATGGTGATGCAGTTTCTGGATGATCCATCCGATCGGCCACTGTCAGCAAGAAAGACCTTGAGAGGTACGCCGGAAGAACTTGCAGAGATGATGAAGCTGTTTTCAGATGCAGGCGTATCGGAAATGGTGTTGAATCCGGCAGCCAGAGACCTGGGCCAGATACGTGAAGATATGCACCAGGCAAAGGAAGTATTCTCAATCTAGGAAACAGCCGATGAAGGAGAGATAAGTGCGCCTTTCAACTAAATCCCCTGATCAATACGCGTTTTTTGTAAAACCCTTCTTCTGGAATCAGAAGAGAAAATACGGTCAGGTGCTGGTACCGGGCATGCTCTGGGGCAGAGTACCCTGGCTGTTTGTAGCCGTGGCGATTCTCTACGGTGTACTGGATCGTCGAAAATCACCACTTGATCCTGTGCTGCGCTCTCTGATTACTGTGCGGGTCTCTCAGATCAACTGGTGTCGATTCTGTGTGGACATCAATTCGGCAACCCTGGCAGAGAGAAGTGGTTCCATGGACAAGGTGCTGGCGCTGGCCTCATGGCAGGACAGCGGTCTATACAGCGAAAAGGAACGAATTGCTCTCGAGTACGCTGAGGCCATGACCGATTCGAATCTGGGCGTGACGGACGAACTGATGGATCGGCTCAAGGTTTATTTTGATGAAGATACGATAGTTGAACTCACTGGGTTGGTGGCTTTCCAAAATCTCTCAAGTAAATTCAACAGTGCGTTGGATGTGGCCCCGCAAGGATTTTGTGAATTGCCGGATGAGAAATAGCCTGTTTAGCCGGGATTGTGACAGAGATCATCTAATCAGACATTTTCGACATCGAAAGCAGAATATTTAGTACAATGAAAGCATATAGCTAACACTATTCTAAAGCCTGATTTTGCAAC
>Ga0208638_1001181_pt1 | contig 14772 bp, 10 predicted proteins | sample ETNtaG_34_FD_185753 | JGI IMG/M metagenome (GOLD analysis project Ga0208638, IMG submission 185753) | Marine microbial and viral communities from oxygen minimum zone, Eastern Pacific Ocean - ETNP201306SV51 (SPAdes) (version 2) | ecosystem: Environmental > Aquatic > Marine > Oceanic ...
CTGAGGTTTCCGATACCGGCAGAAACCTGCGCAGGGACGGCCTGGCCCAGCGCCTTCATGACAGTATCCGCGAGTTGGTTGCCCGGGCAAAAGCGAGCAATCGTGGGTGCGGGGAATATCGGGTTTGCAAGACAACCCTCCGGTGCGATGATCTTGATAGGTCGGCACAGGCCATCGTTGACCGGAATATGTCCATGGACTGCGGTATCCAGCAGTACGGAACGGATCGTCAGCCAGACCGCAATATCTACGGTACCTACAAAGGGCATGTTGATCGGCCTATCGGGTACCTGGTCCGCGGTTCCTGTGAGGTCGACAGTCATTGCATCATCCGTCACGGTGATCGTGGCGACAATTGGGAGGTCTTTTTTATTAGTTTCGTTGCTGTCCAGGAACCCATCAATGTAGGTTGTTGCCTGGTAAGTGCCGTCGGGAACTTTGGCGATTGCTGAGCGCATGAGGCGCTCTGCATGGTCCATGACCTGGTCGCAGGCGCGTTCGAGGGTATCTGCGCCGTAGCGCTGGACCAGCGCCAGGAAACGCTGGGCACCGATTTGGGACGCTGCGACCTGCGCTTCCATGTCACCAACCACCAGATCTGATGCGCGGATGTTGTCACGCAGCATGTGCCAAACAGCATCCACTTTACGACCTTCGTCGTAGACCTTTATGGCTTTGAATTGAAGTCCCTCAGCATAGGCATCGATAGCGTCCACGATACCGCAGCTGCCGGGGGACAGGGCTCCAATATCCAGATGATGTGCTGTGGTGACCGAATAACCAATAAGATTGTCATCATCGAATACTGGCACGATAAACCCGACATCCGGCCCATGGCTGGCGCCGCCATAGGCATCGTTGTGCATGATGACGTCGCCGGGTCGAATCGTGTCGCCCCGATCCTTTAGCGTCTTCAGCATACCCCGCACATAACCCGGAATCGGGCCAGACTGCAGAGGCGTTGACTGTGTCGATTCGGCAAGCCCACGGCCACGAGCATCAACCAGCCCTGCACCGAAATCCTCAGATTCACGGATGATCGATGAGTACGACATGCGCATCAGTTTGTAACCCATTTCGACCGCAATGTTTTCCAGCGCACCCTGGATGACGCTTGCGGTTACCGGGTCGATATCCAGTTGCAGTTCTGCCGCCGCCGTGTCGTTCATGTTTGTTCTCCGATGCTAATAATCATATTGCCTGCCATGTCCGAGATAAATTCATTTTCAGGGGGTACAACAGTGGTGGAATCCCGCTGGATGATGATTGCAGGACCTGCGATGAGTTGTTCCAGAGGTAACTGCTCTCTTTGATAGAACGCTGTGTCAAATTCCTCGAGATGATTGTCGACCCGGAACATGCAGGTACCGGACTTGATCAGTGCTGATTCCCGGGAACCTGCATCGATACTGTCGGGTTGACGAATTTTCGGCATCTGTCCGATACCGGTTACGCGCGCGTTCACAATCTCAATCGCACTATCGGGAAAGTCGTGACCGTATTCGGCTCTGTGCTGGTTGTGGAACTGATCGAATATCTCCACGAGACTGTCATCGTCCAGTAACCCATTGGGGAAAGTGATTCGAAGTTCGTACCCCTGGCCGACATAGCGCAGGTCACCTGAGCGTAGGAAGCTGATGTCCGATCGATCCAGGCCATCCGTTATGAACTGGTCGGTCAGTTCCTCTTCCATCGCTGCAAGATCACTGTTGAGTCGTGGAACATCGGTCGCATCGCTGACCTGAAATTCTGTACGTATTGTGTCGTATTTAAGATCTGTTGTGAGTAGTCCCACTGCTGAAGTAATTCCAGGGTATCGCGGAATGATCACTTCTGACATGCCCAGTTCACGGGCGACATCCACTGCATGCAGCGGGCCGGCACCGCCAAACGCCACCAGAGCGAATTCTCTCGGATCGATTCCTTTCTGTACGGTACGGGAGCGAATTGCGTTTGCCATGTTCGCTGTAACCAGCGTTAGGATACCGTCCGCAGTAGTGGGCACGTCCAGGCCCAGGTCTGATGCCAGGTCAGTAATCGCGCGTTCAGCCGCCTGTTCATCCAGCGACATTTCTCCACCGAGAAAGTAATCTTTATCCAACCTGCCAAGCACAACGTTGGCGTCTGTTACGGTGGGTTGCTGCCCCCCCTGGCCGTAGGCTGCTGGACCGGGTACTGCTCCTGCACTTCGGGGCCCGACTCGGAAACCACCACCCGGATCAGCATAAGCAATAGAACCACCACCTGCACCGATCGTATGGATATCAATCATGGAGACCAGTAGTGGATAACCTGCGATCCATGTATCACGGGCTGAGGCTTGGGCAAAGGTACCATCGCTGACTATTCCGATGTCGGCGGAGGTGCCGCCCATATCAAAAGTGATCAGCTTGGTTCGGTCCGAAAGCTCACCGGTCCAGGCGCCGCCGAGTACGCCGGCTGCAGGTCCGGAAAGCAGCGTCATGACAGGTCGTTCAGACACCATCTTGGCTGTCGCGACACCACCGTTGGAACTCATTACGTGGAGGTCTGCGTCTATGCCGTCATCCCCAATTCGTGTGGCGAGGTGATTTACATAGTCTCTGACTTTGGGTCCAATAAAGGCATTCATGGTGGCCGTGGTGAAACGCTCGAATTCCCGGAACTGGGGAGACACCGACGAGGAAGTCGTCACAAAGCATTCAGGATATTGTTCCTCGATAAGTTGGCGTGCACGATCCTCATGTGCCGGGTTGAGATAGGAGAAAAGAAAGCACACTGCAATCGATTCAATACCGGCGTTTTTCAGTTCTTCTATCGCGGTGCGAACTTCATCTTCATTCAGTTCAGTAAGGACTTCACCGGTTGGTGGTGCAATCCGTTCAGAGGCGGTCAATCGGTGTTGGCGACGGACCAAAGCCCGATCCTGCCAGGGTACTTCCTGCATAATCGAGTAGTGTTCAGGGCGTTGGTGGCGACCGATGTGAAGGATGTCACGGTAGTTTTTTGTGGTGATCATCCCCGTCTTAGCGCCATCGTGCTGAAGAATAGCGTTGGTCGCGATAGTGGTGCCATGCAGCAGATGATCGATTTCTGTCGGGGCTATAGCGTGTCTCTCACACAACCCGTGTATTGCGGCGCTGACACCGTCTGAGGGGTCGTCGGGTGTGGTTGGCACTTTGTGTATTTCAGTGCGTCCGGACTCCGTGTCGGCAAAAATGACATCCGTAAACGTACCTCCGACATCGACCCCGACGAGCTTCATGTACTGTCTCCTTGGTTGAATCACCCAACCTCGTTAAACAAGGTCATCTGAGTCTGAAAAGTTTGTATTTTGTGGGTTTGATGAGTGAGATTGCGCGTTGAACCTATCGCGACTCCACACATGCGCCCACGGTAACACCAGCACCTTACTGTGACAAATCGCGCTACGTCAAGATTGTGCGGTTGCGGGGATGAGCCGTCCTTCAGGTGCGATTCTGAGGCTGCACGATAAGACCGTAGTTTTCAGGTTCCCGATGCAGTGCAAAATTGAAGATGTTGTTCTGTATGGTCTGACACAGGTCGAGATCACAATCCCAGGTAATGAGTTCGTCGGCCAGTGTTTCACAGCGGGTCACAATTTCCCCGGAGGGTGCGACGATACAGCTGCCACCGATCATGTCGCAGTTTTCTTCGCAGCCCGCCTTGGCCGCAGCCGCAACCCAGGTACCGTTCTGGTAAGCCCCGGCCTGAAGTGAGAGGTGATTGTGAAAGTCTTGCAGGTGATCGAGTTCGGGTGCGCGGGGATAGTGGACGGGTGTGTTGTAACCCAGCAGGACTATTTCGACACCCTGCAAACCCAGCATTCTGTACGTCTCTGGCCAGCGGCGATCGTTACAGATACACATCCCCAGTGTCGTGTTCAGTGTATTGAATACCGGAAACCCTAAATCACCGGTTTCGAAGTAGCGCTTTTCCAGATGTTGAAAAGGGAAGTCGGGTTCATGCTCACGGTGTCCCGGGAGGTGAATCTTGCGATACTTCCCCACGATCTCGCCAGCTTGGTCAACGAGTATCGAGGTGTTGAACCGCCTGGTCGTATCGTTGTTGTTAATTAGTTCAGCATAACCGAGATAAAAAGCAATTCCAGCACGAGCGGCAGCGTCGAATAGCGGTTCGGTGTCGGCGTTAGGCATGTCTGTTTCAAAAAACGCATCGACATCTGCCTGATCTTCGAAATACCAGCGTGGAAAGAATGTCGTCAGTGCCAGTTCTGGGAATACCACCAATTTCGATCCGGCATCATTTGCTTTGTGCAACAGGGCAATCATGCGCTTTACCGCTGATGCGCGGGGTTCGTCCCGGGCAATCGGGCCAAGTTGAGCAACAGCGAGAGGTAACGAGCGAGTCATAGATTTAGCCTGATAGTTCCAATAAAACCTTCATCAGAACATCCATACCGGCAGCAATGTCCTGTTCAGAAGAAAATTCATTTATGTTGTGACTGATACCCTGTGTTGATGGAATAAAGATCATGCCGGTCGGGCAGTTTGGAGCGAACATCTGGGCATCATGTCCAGCGCCGGATGGAAGTCTCCGACAAGTGTGGTTTGAGGCCGCGGCCGCCTTTTCTACCATGTCGATGATGACGGTATCAAATTCGACAGGACTAAAACGGGCCAGCGTCCGCTTTTTTAGTGTTACTCCTTCAGCCGCAGCTGTATCCGTGGCAAAGCCGATCAATCTGGTTTCTGCCTGGGACAGTTTAGCATCAGATGTATTACGCAGATCGATCGTAACCCGGGCACGGTTGGCAATGACATTAATCAGGTTTGGAGTTAGCTCGGATACGCCGACAGTAGCAACCTGGTTATCTCCAAAATCGGTGGCAATAGCCCGGGCCTCAACAGCGATGGCTGCGGCCACATATCCCGCATCATGACGCAGGTGCATCGGCGTTGTGCCTGCATGATTAGAGACGCCTTGAAGTTCGAATTCGGTCCAGGATATTCCTTGCACACCTGTTACGGCGCCAATTGTGGTGTTTGTATTTTCCAATACGGGCCCTTGTTCTATGTGAAGCTCAAGATAGGCTTGGGGACTCATGTTTTTGACAGGGGTGTCACCGGCGTAACCGATACGGATGAGTTCCGCTCCGACAGTTTGACCATCGGTGCCGACTGTTTCCAATGCCGTTTGCAGAGATAATGAACCTTGGTGTACAGCGCTACCCATCATGTCAGGTGTAAAGCGTACACCTTCCTCGTTGGTGAAAAATCCCACAGCGATAGGGTATTGTGTCTTTAGGTCAGCCTCATTCAGTGTTTGAATCGCCTCTAGCCCAGCCAGAACACCGAGTGCACCGTCATAAAGGCCCCCGGTTGCAACGGAGTCGATATGAGAGCCGATCATGACGGGCGGACTGTCCAAGATGCCGGCGCGTGTTCCAATTACATTTCCAATTTGGTCAACTTGGATTGACAGGCCAAGATCATTCATCCAGCGCACTACGAGATTGCGGCCCTCGAGGTCCTCATCGCTCAGGGCGAGACGGCAGACGCCGCCACCGGTGATGGCGCCGATCCGGCCGAGTTCCTCAATTCTGTTTTGCAGTCGCCGGATATCCGCAGAAAGGTTTGTTGATCGGGACGGAATGTCGTTCATTTACTGACAGTCTAGGTGTGTGAATAAGCCTAATCGGATAAACGTAACAGTCGCTTGTATCTCACTGACTCATAGGTCGATCTCTGCACCGAAATTTCTATTGATATCCATCTCCTTGACCAGTCGACCAAGCGGACGCGCAGCATCAGACAGATACCGAGGTAGAAACTCGCCGCTACCGCGTTCGACTTTTAACTCGCCGTCTTCTACGGCTACCCGTCCGCGGCTTAATACAGTCACCGGCCAGCCTGTAAGTTTTCGACCTTCGTAGGGGGTGTAGCCGACATTGTCATGGAGCAGATCCCAGGTGACGGTGATTTCTTTTTCAGGATCCCAGATTGCAATATCTGCATCTGAACCAATCGCAATGGTGCCCTTGCGCGGTAATAGTCCATAGATCCGAGCTGCATTGGTCGAGGTTAGTGCGACAAACTGCTGAATACTGATACGGCCTTTGCCGACGCCTTCGGAAAACAGCAACGGGAGTCGGAGTTCTATACCCGGTACGCCGTTTGCGATCTGCGGGAAAGTCGGATTCGGCCCGGCAGCCAGCTTGCCAGTTTCATCAAATCGATACGGAGCGTGATCAGAGGAAAATACCTGAAAGGTGCCGTTTGCCAGTCCACGCCAGATGACATCGTGATGGGCTGCATCACGCGGTGGTGGACTGCAGCAGAATTTTGCGCCTTCGGCGCCGTCGCGGTCGAGATCTGAAGCGGTCAGAAACAGGTACTGCGGGCAGGTCTCACCGTAGACTTTCAGGCCAGCGGTCTGTGCGTGGCGTATCTCGGCCATTGCTTCGCTGGCCGATACATGAACAATCAGGATCGGAACGTCGATCAGTTCGGAAAGACGAATCGCGCGGTGCGTGGCCTCGTCTTCGGCAAGCTCTACATGACTGATGGCGTGATATTTTGGTGCAACGTAACCGCCCTGAAGCAGTCGTTCCTTGAGCCAGCGGATCATGTCGTGGTTTTCGGCATGGATCATCACCATCGCGCCATGTTGTCTGGCAGTGGCCAGTACGTCGAGCATCTGATGGTCGTCTAGCTTCAATGAGTCATAGGTCATGTAAACCTTGAACGACGTCATACCTTCACGAATCAGGGCAGGCAGGTCTTCGTGCATCGCCTGCTCAGTGGGATCAGATACGATCAGGTGAAAGCCATAATCAATGACGGCTTTCGTCGACGCACATTCATGGTAATCATCGACTGCTTTGCGCAGTGACTGGCCCTTCATCTGCGCAGCGAAGGATAGCGTTGTAGTAGTACCGCCAAACACGGCGGATCGAGTACCGGTGTAAAAGTCGTCGGCACTCATGACATTGCCGACAGACGACGCTTGCTCAATATGGCAGTGACCCTCTACTCCGCCGGGTAGTACTAGCATGCCGGACGCATCGATCTCATGTTGGGCTCTGGGTAGATCCAGACCGAGTGCTGTGATGCGGCCATCACAAATGCCCACGTCACACAATGTGCTGTCGACTGCTGTGACGACAGTACCGCCGCGGATGACTGTTTCAACTGAATCCATGTTGTTATTCCTTGGTTTCCATAACACCAAAAGCTGTTGGGTTCGATGATAACCCGGTTAGCACGGATTAATCGATGTATTAAGAAGTAGCGATTCAGGAGATGAAGTTGCAGCCGGGAGGTTTCTGACTACATCGATACCGGTCGGATGGATTTCTGCAGCCATGCGCCGTAACCTGTTAAATCCCAGTCGGTGTGCGGCTGACCGATAAGTTGTATACCGAGTGGCAGACCACGGACCGCCGCCAGTGGCAGGGTAAGAGCGGGCGACCCAAGCGCAGAAGTTGCCGCATTGAATGCGGGGCTGCCGGTCTTGAACGCATAACCCGATTCACCTGAAGGTGTCAGTGCGCCCAGCTCTGGAGCAGGGCCGGGAGAAGACAGTGTGATCATCGCCGATGCGAGCCCCTTGAGCGTCGCTAGACTGTCTCTCATTTGCTCTCGTCGTTCGAGAGCCTTCCGATAGTCGTCCAAGGTGATTGCCTCGGCCATTTCCAGCCACAAGCTAAGGTCATCGCTCAGCAGTCCTGTGCTCTGGTAATGGCGTAGTGCCCAGCGCATTTCATAACTGCAAAGAATTCGGCAGAGCACCATGCTGTCGTCGATGTTCTGTTCAAATGCTTCAATTGCAGGAAGTTCATTACGTGTGACTAACTTGACGTCCAGCGATCCCAGTTGGTCGAGGATCGCCTCGAAAGCGTTGCGGGTGGTTTCATCGCACTGCGACCAGCCCTCGGTTTCCAGCACAATCAGCGTGTCGGGCCGAGTGGGAGGCGCCAGCTCGGGCGGGCCGTAGAGCCCGGGATAGCCTGGATCAGCACCGGCACGGTGCGCGATTTGGTAGGCGACCGACCACATGTCGACCAGGGAACCGGCATGAATACCCAGGTGCAGCTGACTCAGACTCAGCCCTTCACCACCATGCAGTGCGCCCAAAGTGGGTTTAATCGCGATATTGCCGCAGTAAGCTGCCGGGCGAATGATCGAGCCCACCACCTGGTTGCCCAATGCGGCTGGGACCATGCCGGCACCGACTGCAGCGGACGAACCACTGGACGATCCACCCGGCGTGCACTGGGCGTCAAAAGGATTGGTCGTGGGGCCGGGCAGCATAAAAGCGAATTCCGTGGTGACTGTTTTTCCCAGTATGATCGCGCCAGCAAGTCGAAGCGCGTCAACTGAGGCAGAATCCATGTGGGTCTGCCTACCCTCGTATATGACGCTGCCTAGTGCTGTGGGCATATCTTTAGTCTGAATTACATCCTTTATACCGATCGGCATGCCGTCAATCGCCGATAACGGTCGGCCAGCTTTGTAGCGTGCGGAGGATTCGTCTGCGGCAATGCGTGCATTTTCGGTATTCAAAACCACCCATGCGCGGACCAAGGGTTCTTTTTCTTCGATTGTCTCCAGACAACGCTCGAGGTAGCCCCTGGGGGTGTCACTACCATCTTTAAATTGAGCACTGGCCTCATAAAAGGTCCGAAGATGATAGTTCTCAGGGTCGTAGGTGCTTGTTCCAGACGTTGTCATAGGGGGTTTCTCCTTGAGAACCTCATTGCATGGTTACGGTGCAGCACCTATCTGATCAAAAAGGTAACTTGGGTCAGCACTAGGGTTCGCCGCAACGGATCGAAACCAGGTCTGCCCGTCAATTCTCCGACTGCTGGAGCAGAGCCGGGGACGAACAGTGTCAGCACTGCCAATGCTAGGTTCTCGACGGTCACAAAATTGGCTCTAATCCGTTCTCGCATTTCGAGTATCCGACGATATTTGTTCAGGGCGGCTGTCGGGATATACCGTGTCTATTCGCCCCAGACTTCGCGCAGGAACGACACCCAGTTCTCACCCAACACCTTACGAATTCGGGTCTCGGACCAGCCGCGGCGGACCATAGCGCCGGTTAAATTGGGAAACTCCGAGAGCCGCTGCAAACCGATCGGCTGCGGCGCCACATCCCAGTCTCGGACGATCAGCCTGCGTCCGTGGCCCTTGTCCAGGCTGAGCCAGTCAAAAAATGCAGCATCCTGCCCCTGGGTAAAATCTGTGCCGATACCAACCCGGTCCTCGCCCACCAGGTCAACCACATAGTCGATTGCCGCAACACAATCATCGACGCTCGACTCAGCACCAAGAGGCAAGAACGAAGGGTAGGTGGTGACGCCAACGAAGCCGCCGTGCTCAACAATCAGTTTCAGCTGAGCATCGGTCTTGTTGCGTGGGTGATCGAGCAGAGCCGCCGGACAACAGTGGCTGTACGCCACCGGTGCCTTTGAATAGCGGATCGCGTCTTCACTGGTCTTTGCACCCACGTGCGACAGGTCGACCACCACACCGACCCGATTCATCTCATCGATTAAACCGCGCCCGTAATCTGAAAGGCCGCTGTCGTTGGTTTCATAACAGCCACTGCCGACGAGGTTCTGGGTGTTGTAAGTCAACTGCATTACTCCTACGCCAAGCGACTTGAATATGGCAACGAGTTCCAGCCTATCCTCAATGCCACTGGTGTTCTGCCAGCCGAGGATAATGCCAACCCGGTTCTCACGTTTGGCCTTTTCTATGTCGGTCGTCGTGTGTACTGGCAGCAGGATGTCTGCGTGCTCGTTGAACCATGACTTCCATTGGGCCACATTCACCAGTGTGTCGTGTAACCCTTCCCAGACGCTGCAGGTACAGTTGACCGCGGTGATGCCGCCGCTGTGCATGTCTTCGAAGACCTCTCGACTCCACTTTGAGATCACCAGGCCGTCAACGACGATAGCATTCCGATGAAGTTCTTCAGCATTCATGAATAATCGTTCTCAGGTAGTTCGGGGGTTCTTGAGCAGACGTCCCGTTCGGGAACCGGTACCAGCACCCGCCTGCCAGGCGATGGCACCATTCACAATCACGCAGTCGATACCAGCGGCAGCGCGGGTCGGCTGTTCGAATGTTGCCGAATCTGCAATACGCGAACTGTCAAAGACGACAAGGTCACCAAAAGCCCCCGCCTGAACAACGCCGCGCCCGGCAAGCCCAAAAGTCTGGGCTGACAGCCCGGTCATCTTGCGCACCGCCTCTTCGAGTGGGAACAGCCGGCGGTCCCTGCTGTAATGGCCAAGAACACGGGGAAACGTCCCCCACAGTCGTGGATGAGGATGCTTGTCGTGAGGGATACCGTCCGAACCAATCATACCCATGGGATGGGCAAGGATTCTCTCGACATCCTCTTCTTCCATACAAAAGTAGATACCGCCGCCCGGTTGTAGACGCGTCATGGCCTGGGCCAGGGAACAGTCCCATTCCGCGGCGATGTCTGCCAAATCACGCCCGCCCGCCTCAGGAACCGCAGTAGACCAGCTGACGATTATCCGGCGGGATGGTCCTATCAGCTCCTCCAGCAGCACAGTCGAGCCAGCGACATAGGGGTACACATCGAAGCCGACGGCCTGTTCAGCGGCCGCCGCTTCGATACGGGCCAAAGACTCGGCGCTGCGTCCCCACACCGCCTTGCTCTGGCACTTGTGATGAGAGACCACCACGGGACAGTCCGCCCGGCGGGCCGTGTCGAAAGTTTCATCGAGCGATTCGAACAGCTGGTCGCCCTCGTTTCGCATGTGGGTGGCGTAGACCCCCTGAAACGCAGGCAACTCTCGGGCCAGTGCTTCAACCTCTGCCGCTGGGGCTGCTTTGTTGGGTGGATAAAACAGCCCAGTGGAAAATCCACCTGCGCCAGCAGCAAGACTCTCACGAAGGAGAGTACGCATCTGCTTGATCTCGACCTGGGTCGCTGGTCGGTCCAGCCGATCCATCGCCCCACAGCGTAGAGTCGAATGCCCAATCAACGGCAGTGCATTGATCGCCGGTGGCCGGCGGGTGAGCTCGGTCGAATAAGAGTGGAATGTTGAAAACTGTGCACTATTATTTTTGTCTGAAATCACCAGGTCCAGCGGAGGAGGAGGCGCTTGGTCGCTGACCCAAGGTGACAGGCTGACTCCACAATTGCCAACCACCACAGTGGTTACACCCTGACTCAGCTTTGGCGTCACTTCCGGGTTAGACAGCAGTAGTCGATCATCGTGGGTGTGGACATCGATGAACCCTGGCGTGATCACCTTGTCTTTGGCATCGATCACTGCATCCGCTTTTTCCACGGTCAGGTCACCAACCGCAATAATACGATCGCCCTGTAGCGCAACATCGGCTGTTATCGCAGGACAGCCTGTCCCGTCTATGACTTGCCCACCGGTGATCAGGAGGTCGCACCGATCTAGTGTTTTGTTCATGTTGTGTCCATAGGTGATTACGTTATCTTTTACAACAGTCTCAACCGCGTAATGCAGTTCAGCGGCGCGGTCTCGGCTAGGTATAGGTTTCCGGCAGTGTCCCCGCCCACCCCGTGTGCGCCGAAGAGAACTGGCCGACAGCGTCCGATCAGGGTACCGTCCGACGACAGCATGGAGAGTCTTGGGATCTGATCAGTCACAAAGACATTACCGGCGGGGTCTACGTAGATATCCATCGGGTGAAAGAAATCCGTCCAGGCCTCGATGAACTGGCCTTTCAGATCGAACAGCTGGACACGGTTGTTCTCTCGATCTGCGACTAGCACCCGCTCGGCTGGGTCGACCCAGACCGCATGTGGTGTGGTGAACTCCCCCGGACCGTCTCCAGGTTGACCCCAGGAAAAGCGAAACGATCCGTCGGCCGCAAAACAGTGCACCCGCGAGTTGCCATAACCATCCGAGACATAGTAATCACCGTTCGGTGCCTGGGCGATATCAGTCGGGTGGTTAAAAGGCTGGTTAAACTGCGGTCGATGTCTTTGACCCAGGCGGAAGCGCACCGCGCCTGATGTCTCACAAGCCAGAATCTGGTGCGCATCACGGTCAACCAGCAGAACCAGATCATCGCGGTTGATGAAAATTCCGTGAGCATCAGAGAACTCACCCTCGCCCCAACTGTCGACCAGGGTTCCGTCCGAATCAAATACCAGCACTGGAGGATTCGAGCGCTGAAAGACGTACACCCGGTCCTGCGAATCGACAGCGAGCTGACTGACCGGACCGAACTTCTGTCCGTCAGGCAATGCCCCCCAGGGACACTCGACGGCGTAGGTTTGACCTCCCAGGGTCACGACAAGATCGTCACGCATGGTTTTTTGATTACTGGCCTGCTCAGGGCATCGTCAGATTCAATAGTCCCAGGGCCTTGCTATACGAACTGGAGGGACTCTGCTGATATAAGTTGCACCTGAGCCTGCCGGTCGAGTATGGTCCGGTCTGTGAATCATCATCCATCCATGATAAAGCATAAACGCAGAATAAAACTCTCCTTTTCGCTGGCCTTTGAGCTGCTCACCTCCTGCGTAGATACATAAAAAGGCCACCATCTCCTTACAAGAGATGGTGGCCCGAATACAACCAATTCGCCAGCCTGTTGCCAGCAAATAATTTGGTTTCAGGTCAGGACCGCACTATTTCTCGATGTTCCAGAAAAAAGGCACCGGCGAGATCAGCACGCCCTTGAGGGATGAGCGATAGGCCGTTGGCTGGAACCACTGACCGTAGTTGACGTACGGTACGACTTCGTAGGCCCGTTTCTGCAATGCTATCCCGATCTCGACCTGCTTAGCGGGATCTCCTTCACGGCTGAACTGATCTCGCAGATCTTCCAGTGTCTTGTCGCAGGGCCAGCCAAACCAGGCCTCTTCGACGCAACCACCGGAAACGCCGATATTGGCGATTGGTGAGGCCACGTCAGCACCGGTGCTGTAGGTGTGGAAGATGTTCCAACCGCCGTCAGCGATGCTCTTAGTCTCGGCACGCCGAGAGGTCAAAGTACTCCAGTCCATCGCCTGCACCTCGACTTTGGCACCAATCTTGCGCAGCATTTGCGCGGTCACCAGTGAAGCACCGTGCAGTACCGGGATGTCGGTCGGATCCATTAGGATCAGCGTCTCGCCGTTGTAACCACCTTCTTTAAGCAACTTTCTTGCCGTTTCCAGGTCCTGGTTCATCAGTGGTCCAGCGCCCACATCGGAGTCCAGCGGCGTGTCACACATGAAATATGCTCCACAAGCTCGCCAGAACTTCTCATCGCCGATGATAGCCTGCAGATAGTGCTCCTGCTTAACCATGTGCAGCAAAGCCTGGCGTGCTTTTGCATTGTCGAACGGTGGATTCAGGTGGTTCGGTCGTAACCAGCCCTGGGTTCCCAGGGGGTCGATCACCTTGATGGTGATATCGGGGTTGCCTTCCATACCCGGCATCAGGTCGGGAGACGGGCTCTCCCAGAAGTCGATCTCACCTGTAATCAGGGCGTTCATGGTGGTCGCCGGATCAGGGATATACAGCCACTCAACCGTGTCGAAGTGGACAACCTTACCGCCGGCGGCGTAACTGGCAGGCTCCGAGCGCGGCTTGTAGTTGGTGTTCTTCCGGTAGGTAACTTTGACGCCCGGTATATAGCCATCTTTGTCGAACACAAACGGTCCTGAACCAATTACCTCTGGCACCGCCTCGAATGCATCGGTTTTGGCCATTCGTTCGGGCATCATGAACGGCACATTGGACGAGATCTTACCGAGTGAATCGAGCACCAGGCCATAAGGCTCGTTGAGCTTGAGGGTGAAGGTCTTGTCGTTGTTGGCCGTCCAGGACTCGGTGAACTTGGCCAGTTTCTGTCCCATGCCATCGCGCTTGCCCCAGCGTTGAATACTGGCGATGCAGTCTGCCGATGTCACGGGCGCGCCGTCGTGCCAGGCGAGGCCATCACGCAAGGTAAACGTATAGGTCAAACCATCGTCACTAACCTTCCAGCCTTCGAGCATCTGCGGCTGTGGTTTCAAGTTCGAATCCATCGCGATCAGGGTGTCATACACCATGTAGCCATGGTTACGTGTGATGTAGGCTGTGGTCCAGATCGGATCTAGGTTCTTGAGATCCGCGTGCGGCGCAACACGGAGCACTTTCTCCGCCATTGCCGGCCCAACACTGAGAGCCAGAACCATGCTCGCAAAGACCGAGCACACACCAACTTTTAATAATTTTTTAAAATGTTTCGTCGACATACTTTTTCTCCTTAAGGTGTTTCCGGTGTGGGAACAGGCGTGAAGCGTTGAGGTAACAACTTAGTCTTCCAACGTCAATCACCCAAACCATGTGGCTTTTCCCCTCTCGTTTGTATCACGAGCGCCGGGGTTCACGCAAGCAAGCGACGCCGCATTTTCGGTATTCAAGACCACCCATGCGCGAACCAAGGGTTCTTTTTCTTCGATTGTCTCCAGACAGCGCTCTAGGTAGGCCCTGGGGGTGTCACGACCGTCCCTGAATTCTGCACTGGCGTCATAAAAGGTCCGAAGACGATAGTTCTCAGGGTCGTAGGTACTTGTTCCAGATGTTGTCATCGTGTCTCTCTCCTTGAGAACTTCATTGCATGATTAGAGTGCAGCACTCACCTGATCAAAAAGATAATTTGGGTCGGCACTGGGATTTGCCGCAACAGATCGAAACCAGGTCTGCCCGTCAACTTCAGTGAGTGACACCCAGCCGTTCTCCAGACGGTTGCGAACGTCGCTGGCCGCGGCGTCTACCGGTCGCCAGACCACAACACCGGTTTGGTTGGG
>Ga0208638_1001183_pt1 | contig 14759 bp, 8 predicted proteins | sample ETNtaG_34_FD_185753 | JGI IMG/M metagenome (GOLD analysis project Ga0208638, IMG submission 185753) | Marine microbial and viral communities from oxygen minimum zone, Eastern Pacific Ocean - ETNP201306SV51 (SPAdes) (version 2) | ecosystem: Environmental > Aquatic > Marine > Oceanic ...
TCCTTGAAGACCTGATTGTTTTTTATGACATCCAGGGCAAATCCCACCTGGTCAATGTGGAACAGGTCAAACGCTTTGAATCCGCATCGGATTTGAACCGGGAAAACCCGATCACCCTCAAGCATATCTCCTTTGTCTTCGGCTTCGGCAGCAACATGCCCCGCTGCAGGTATTTAGACGAATCCGAGTCCAGTAAGGTGCAACCCACCCGGATGCTCAGTGACCGTATCAGCATCTCGAAATTCCTTGCGGTTTATCAGAAAGGTTTTGATCAATTGGACCGTTTCGAAAGCCGAACAGGGTATTATGCAAGGCCCTATCTTTATGACACTCAGACCAAACTCGCCCTGCTGATCCAGAACGACCTATACCGGGCCGAAATTCCCCAGGGCCTTCCTCTCAATTTTCAATGGTCCACTGGCAGAAATTTTGGTCCCCAGGGCAAACTCACATTGGGATTGAGTGAAGTCTCCACCCTTCCAAACATAGAACCCGTTTTCGCAGTTCAGTTTTCTGGCAAATATCATTTTCTTTCCCTTCAATACGCAGGAAATATTTCCGCATTCTCATACGGTGAGGATTTTCTGATCAACAACAGGAGTTTCTATACTTCTTTTTTTTCCAAATACAACCCGGATCAGTCCCTGGTTTTCCCTCATTTCAACCAGAACACAATTACGGGTTTCGACCTGGGCCCCTATTCTTTTGCAGGTGGACTTTTCTACCCCGTGATGGCGGTCCAGGGCAACGAGATTTTCAGGGAAATTCTAAGCGAGAAGTTTTCTCCCATCGGGGTTTTCAAATACACGACCGACGAAACCCGAACCGAGGCCATCCTCTCCGTGATCAACCTTGATTCCACCAATCCCTCAGAAGATAACATCAAGCTGATCCTTGCCGAGGAAATGTCGAACCAGGTCAATCTCTCCCAAGCCTCTTCGAGTCTTATCGATCAAATTGAATCCTTCGATCTCGATTCATCCTTCTTGAGAATCAATTATGAACAAGCTTTCAAGGACGATTTGATCCTTGGGCTGAGTGAAGTTTTGCTTCAGGGACGTTACCAGGAACGTATGCAGGGTGAAGATTACCGCCTTAATTTTCAGCATCTGGTGACTTCGGTGAACATGAACCAGGTTTTTGGGGACTATGTTGCCCTGAAAGCGCGTCTTAATTATTTCATCAGGCAATATCGTTCAGAAACAATGACCAACTCGGCCGAATCCTCAGACAATCAATTTTCATTCTCCCTCGCGATCGAATTTTTTCTCTAATCAGATGAAGTCCTTACTGTTATTGCCATTCTTGTTGGTGCTTCCCTTGGGGGTAAGTGCCGTCAATATTGCTTCTGTCTATTTTTCATCCTGTAACCGTGAAAACGGTGTAATCATCCATGTCGATGAAAACCGGGTTCAAATGCTGGGCTTGGAGGGAGCCATCCTGGATATCCCAAGATATGAAATCATCTACATGAGTTATTATCCCCTGGGTGAACCCATGAAGGTTCCAGAAATGAAAGAGCCGACGGAGTCGAAGCTCTACACCATCAAAACCCTCCACAACGGGGAAGTGGTGGATTTGGTGAGAGGATGGCTGATCGATCACTCGGATGACCGGTTTTCTTTTTTGTCACTGACGGGAGTCGAGCAGGTTGTGGATGCGGAAGACATTTGGGATCTCCAGGAAGGGGAACAGTGCCAGGATGAATGCCCCACTCAGGATAGCAAGCCTACTGAATTGGAAGCTTCCGATTCGCAGCTTTCAAGAAATCAATACGATCTGGTTCATGCCTACCCTTTTCAGGATTGCAACCACGAGTCTGATAACTACCAGACTGAGGGAAAGTCATTGCCCAAGCTCTTTCCTCAATACCTGCTTTCCGACAGGCTTTTGATCAAGAACGAACTGGACCGGTTACAGGAGGGATACGAACGCTTGAATCAGTTTGAGGAGAACAAAAAGTTCTATCCGGTTCCCACATTTTACAGCAACGACACAGAGCTAGGATTCTGGGTCAATGCCGGCAGTCGTTATGGTGCATCAAAAAACCGCAATAACAGTTTCATCCCATTCATCCGAAGCGAGTTGAACGAAGGCCCGTTCGGATTCCAGCGTGTCTTCCTGACAGGCGTCGCGCTCATGAAAAACGGTATCCATGAAGAACCGCAGTTCCAGGCATCCTACAGCATGAAATCGAGCTACGTTCATTTTGATATCATCATCGATGCCTCGAGGTTCAACATCGGGCAGGAAAAATACAAATGGGCGTCCGATGAAATGGAAACACAGGATGATCGAGAAAACGAAATCTTTTCTGTCTCCGGAGGATTTGACTACGGTTCATGGGCCCTGGACATGACGATCATGCAGAACATTTATTACGCGATCCGGCACGGGGATCTCTTTCACAGGGATGATATCGAGCAAGCCTGGCGATACGGGGTTTTCTACCGGGATCGGTTTACCCTGTTGGAGTTCTACATGGGAGGTGGCAGCGACATGAAGCCTGAACTGATTCCGCTCAAGGATTCTGCGTCTCCCTGGGAGCAGGCCTACATTGAAGAATACAACAACCACTTGAAAAGCATCCCGGATTTCTACACCCAGCTGGGCTGGTACCGTTTGAATGTCGACTTGCTCCAGTTCACCTCACTGCTTCCCAAATACTCCTTCATAGGGCGTGATTTGAAATTCCGCAGGGAAAATGATGAGCTCAATCAATCCGGGGGATTCAGCTATTCAAGCCAATCCATGACCCATGTAATTTATCTGGATTATCCCCTGGACAAAGACCTGAAACTGAAAGGCTATCTTTCTGTGGAAAGTGTCCGGAGAGAATATGAAGCACAATCGGAAGATGGTAGCCATTCGAAAAATTATCCTAAAGCAGGAGTCTCAGTGGCATTTCTTTTCTGAGGAACCACATACCCATTTTCAACGAGTCCGAATCCTGAAAATCATTCTCATTACTTGTATCAGGCAAGCATCATCCTAAACCATTGCAAACACAGTTCTGACCAGTTTCTGGTTGAATCGAGTTAGGATTGATTTTTGTTTCTGAAAACCCAAATATGTCTTGTCGCTTCAATTCATGTCTTAAGTTGATTTCCAGCATGTATTTTCAGTTTTCAGGAAGAGCAATCACGAAAAATATTTTGTTACTCTTCCTCCTTTTTTTCGGGTTGATGTCTGTGGGGGTTTTTGCATCTCCGGGAAATGCTGGAAAAGGTTCGTTTGGATTCCGTTTAGGGGATGTTCAACCCCATGCATTCAAATCCATTGATTTTGCAAATACCAAGGGTCTGAAACCAGACTACGTGGCTGATGCGTTGAGTTTGAAATCCCCGCTTTCAAGGAAAAACTTACGCCTGAGGTTAAAATTTCGTGGACGCCTTTATGCCCAGACGGATGAAGTTTCTGAAGAAAACTTGGAAGAAGATGATGGATTCGAAGAGGAATTCGAGGAAGAATTTGAAGAGGAATTCAGTGATGAAGAGACCGCCGAAGTTTATGATCCTTTGGAAGGTTATAACCGTACGATGCATGGATTCAATGACTGGTTCTACATCAATGTCGGTTTTCCTGTGGCCAGGGGTTACCGTTGGGTCGTCCCAGAAGGCGGGAGGCTTGCGATCAAACGCTTTTTCCATAACATTCTTTTTCCAGTCCGTTTCGTCAACAATATCTTCCAGTTCAAAATTCTTAATGTTGGGGAAGAGACCCTGCGTTTCAGCGTCAACACCACTGTGGGGTTGCTGGGATTTTTCGATCCTGCCAAAAGCTGGTTTGGACTCGAATCCCACGATGAGGATTTTGGACAGACCCTCGGCCATTATGGGGTAGGCGGAGGGGTTCCGATCGTTCTTCCTTTTCTAGGACATACAAATTTGAGAGACACGATCAGTCTTTATCCGGATTATCAACTGGATCCACTTCATGGAGGAAGTTATCCGAACCAGGCTCTCAATCAGGGTACAACCATTTACAGTCCGGATACGTATCAGGAGCTTGGAGTTACCATTTTTGAATACGTCAATGAATATTCCTTCCGTGTTGAGGAATATGAAGCATTCCGCAAGGATGCCATTGATTTTTACCTGTTCATGAGAGATGGTACCGAACAGGCTCGTAACCAGGAAATTAAGGAGTGATGATGCGCCATATAAAATCTTTTTTGTTTGCCATATTCGCAGTTTTTTTATTGGTTCCCATGCTTCATGCAGGGGATGAGGAAGACATCAACCTGATGGTTAAGGAAAAGGTCTCCGTGATCTTTGAACTGCTTGGCCAAAAGGACCTAGACAAAGATGAAAGGAATCTGAAAATTGTAGAGGAGCTCAATGAAATCATGTACTTCACAGCTGCAGGCGCTTTGAGTCTAGGCAAGCATTGGAAGAAAATCAGTAAAAAACAAAAAAAAGAATTTCTGAAAATCTTCAAGAAGTATATCAATAATTACATTGTCGAAAAAATCGATCTGTATACCAATCAAAACATCGACATTGGTGAAGCAAAAATCGTCAAGAAAGGCAGGGCGAAACTCAACATTGGAATCCTTTCAGGAGGTGAAGCTCTTCAGGTCACTTTCAAGCTTCGTAAGAATAAGAAAAAAGCTTGGCGAGTTTGGGATGTTGATATAGAAGGTGTGAGCCTGATCACCACTTTTCGTTCCCAGTTTTCAGGAGTGTTGAAAAAAAATTCCTTCGATGTCTTGCTAGAAAAACTTCGTAATCCCACCGAACAAAGCTGATGTTGCTTCGAAGCTTTTACGATCAAATCATCCTCAAATATTCGAAGACCGTCCTGTTACTGATCCTGCTTGGGGTGGCCTTTCTCGGTTATGAGGCACGCAAGCTGGAAATCGATGCCTCTTCGGAAACCCTGCTCCTTGAAGACGACAAGGATCTGGAATACACCCGCTTGATCAATCAGCGTTACTTCACTCCTGATTTTCTGGTGATCAGCTATACCCCCAGTGATGATCTGCTTTCGGATCGTGTTTTGGGGACCATCCGCAGTATGAGTCAGGATCTGTTAAAACTGAAAAGGGTGGAATCCGTCACCTCGATCCTCAATGTTCCGCTTCTGGAAAGTCCGCCGAAGCCGATAGCCGAATTGATTGAAAATGTGCCGACGCTGGAATCTCCGAATATCGACAAGGAACTGGCCAAGAAGGAATTTTTGAACAGCCCTATCTATCAGGATAATCTGGTCAGTGAGGATTTCAAAACCACAGCCTTGCTTGTCAACCTCCATGATGACCATCGCAACCGGGAACTTCGAGAACGTCGGGATGCACTCCGTGCTAAAGAAAAAAATGGCACGCTGACAACCGAGGAGGAGGTTGAATTCCAAAAGGTCCAGGTCGATTACAAGGCACACCGGGACATGATGCGTGCAGTGGAAAGCGAAAATGTTGCAGAGGTTCGTGCGATTCTGGATCGCTACCGCGGAGAAGATAAACTCTTTCTCGGTGGTCTGACGATGATCGCCGATGACCTGGTCACTTTCATCAAGAACGATCTGCAGATCTTCGGAGTTGGAGTTTTGATCTTCCTGATTGTCACCTTATCCTTCATTTTCAGGCAATTGCGCTGGGTCGTGCTGCCGGTTTTGACCTGCTCCTTTTCAGTGGTAGCGACCACCGGTCTGCTCGGGATGTTCGGCTGGGAAGTCACCGTCATCTCTTCGAATTTCATTTCTCTACAGTTGATCATCACCATGGCGATCACGATTCATTTGATCGTACGCTATCGTGAGTTGGCTCGAACTCATCCTGAAAAAGACCAGCATGAGTTGGTTCTCGATACTGTGGTTTTTATGGCATTGCCATGCCTCTATGCTGTTCTGACAACGGTTGCAGGTTTCAGTTCCCTGATCCTTTCCGGAATCCTGCCGGTAATCAATTTCGGCTGGATGATGAGTGCAGGAGTATCGGTATCTTTGTTGATGACCTTCCTTCTTTTTCCGGCACTTCAGCTCCAGATGAATAAGCTGATGCCGGATCTTTCTTTTGAAAACCGTTACTCCCTGACACTGGTTTTCTCCCGTTTTACCGATCGCTATGGAAATGGGATCCTCTGGTTCAGCGGCCTGCTGCTCCTGGTCAGTGTGGTGGGAGGAACCCGACTGATGGTGGAAAACAGTTTCATCGACTACTTCAAAGAATCCACGGAAATCTATCAGGGCCTCAAAGTCATTGACCAAAAACTTGGTGGGACTACCACTCTCGATGTGGTGCTTAATTTCGAGGAGGAAGAAGTTGAAGAAGTGGAAGACGAACCGGTTGAAGAGCATGAAAGCGAGGGTGACCTCAATGAAGAAGAGGATGAGGATCTTGAAGATTTCAGTGATCTTGAAGAGGAAATTGCTGAAGAAGAAGAAGGCGCACAATATTGGTTTACCACCAATCGTATGGAACAGTTGGAGGCTCTGCATAATTATCTGGATGGACTTCCGGAAACCGGAAAAGTCCTTTCCCTCGCAACACTACTCAAGGTGGGGAAGACCATCAATGATGGTAAACCCCTGGATAATTTCATGCTCGCGTTGGTTTATAACGAACTGCCTGAGGAATTCAGAAAAATCATCCTCAGTCCCTATGTTTCAGTGGAGAACAATCAGGCCCGGGTATCGGTTCGGATTCGAGACTCCCAGCCTGACCTGAGACGAAACGAACTGATCAAGAAAATCCGCAGGGAACTCAAGGAAAAGCTTGAACTGCCTGAGGAACGAACTCGCTTAGCAAGTCTGTTGATTCTCTACAACAACATGCTGCAGAGCCTTTTTAATTCCCAGATCAAGACCCTCGGGGCCGTGGTGGTGGTGCTTTTCGTGATGTTTCTAATTCTTTTCCGTTCGATCACGATTTCCCTGATCGGGCTTTTTCCGAACATGCTTTCCATCGGTTCGGTTTTGGGATTCATGGGCTGGGCCGGGATTCCACTCGATTTGATGACGATCACCATTGCTGCGATCAGTATGGGCATCGCCGTGGACAATACCATCCACTACATCTACCGATTCAAGTATGAATTCGAACACGACAGGAATTACACCGAAACCATGCATCGGGCCCACAGCAGCATCGGTTATGCGATGTACTACACCTCCATTACCGTCATCATCGGGTTTTCAATTTTGGTCATTTCCAATTTCATTCCAAGCATCTATTTTGGACTGCTCACGGGAATGGCAATGTTCATTGCCCTCTTTGCGGCCCTGACTCTCCTGCCGCAGTTGATCATCTCCATCAAACCATTCGGGCCTGAAAAGGCAACGATCTGATACGTTTCTTCCCAGAAGGATCCAAAAAACCTTCTGGAAGGAAGCGATGAAACAAGGGGTTGAGTCCAGCTCAATGATACTCTTTTTAAAAACTTTCGTTTTCCTTCAGCTCCCATCCCGTATCACCCGGCAGGAAGCGATGTCAAGAGTCGCCCTGCCAATGTTTAGGTTGTTCTTATCACGGAAAGTGGAGACAAATTCCAAAAAATGATAAGCATCTGTAAAATTACTTGCTAATCCGAACGAAATTCGAATCGCTCCAGCACTCTTGTTGCCCCGGTGTTGAATCATTTGTACAAAACGTGGCAGACTCATGTCCTTCCCAGTTTTTATTGCGGCTTCCATGTCTTCCGGGGTTAAGCCTTCAGCGATTTCTCCTGCACCCGGATTGCAAAAACAGCCCGTACGTAGAGAAATGTGTTTCTCATTTGCCAACTCTTCAATCCGCCGGTAATCCAATAAATATCCATCAGGAGAATATAAATTGAATGTGATGGTACCGCCGCGTTGGTGGGAGTCGACCGGGCCATAAAGACGTACCATGGGTTTTCCATTGTCATGTTGCATCGCATACAAATTTTGGAGGACCCAGTCGGCCAGACAGTGGACACGTTCCCCAATGATATCCATGCCTGCCTTCTCGAGGTGTAGCAATCCCATTTTAATGGCTGGGATGTTGAGATAGTTGATTGTGCCGTCTTCAAATGCAGCTTCGTTTTCAGCCAGGTAATGGCCTTTGCCTTGAACACTGGCAAAGTTAACCGTTCCACCGGCAAACCACGGTCGGTCCAGCTTGTGAAATACAGACCTTCGGATCAGCAATGTCCCAATTCCAGTGGGATAACCGAACATCTTGTAGAAGGAGATGCACACAAAATCAGGTTTGACGATTTTAAGATTGAGGTGGTTCGTAGGGACAAATGCCGCAGCATCCAGGAGCACATCCCAACCTTTATCCTGGGCCCGGGCAATCCATTCGAGGGAATGCTGAACTCCAGAAAAATTCGACTGTGCTGGAAAAGCAAACAAGTTCTGCTGAGAACCATCTGCTGTATCTAAAACTTCATCCACCGTATTTTGATCCAAACGTAAATCCGGTGAGGTCAAAGGGATGTATTGAACCTTTGCCCCCTTGGAGGACGCGAATTCTCGGATACCATTGACTGAGTTATGGTTATCATAAGTCAGTGCGAACAGACTGCCTGCATTAAAAGGATAGGATTCGCCAGCCAGTTTCAGGGCTCCACTTGCATTTGCAGTGAAAATTGCAATGTATTCATCCGGATTGGCATTGAAATAACTCAAAATATAACGACGGGTTTCTTCAACCAGATCGGTCATGGCCTGTGAGGTGAGATTGCCTGAATGGGGATTGCCCAGGACACTGTTATTCAGCATTTCTAAGTGCTGACTCAGTTGTGAAGCCCCGTACAGTCCACCTCCGGTGTAGTCGAGGTAAATTTGTTGCTTGAGATCCAGGCGCCCGTATTCCGTCTTGCGCCATTCATCCAAAAGCCGGGTTTTATCATATCCTGGATACGCTTTTAAAAAATCTGCATATCCCGATTCCATCGAGTCCACGTGATTCCTTTTTTAACCCAAGTCCGGAATTTCTGTTGAGGAATTCATTCAGATGAATCCTTTACGTTTTTTAGTCCTTCCACCCACAAGTCTTAATCACTCTCGATTATTCTTCATGCCCACACAAGCATCAAAAAAATACCAGCAATGTGGGCTCGAGTTGATTGGAAGGTGTCATAGGGGCCTGAATTTATGGAAGTGGGTCATCAGACCCATCAAAAATGATATTTATTTTCATATAAATGAAACGCTGGAAAAAAGGAAGTGTTATCCTGAATTATTCCTCTGTTGCGAACAATAAAGGTTGTAAACATCTCTATATTACTGATATAATTTAATAAATTAATTTTTTCATGGAGGTGTATTGATGATTCATAATGGTGCAGAAAGAACCACCGGAATTCGTTGCCATTTCAACCCTTCGATAGGGTTCAATTTTCAAGGAGCAAAGATCAGCTCAGACACCGGCATCTTGTTACTGAGGGAAATTGATGAGCGTTTTGGGATCACATCTTCCCTTGAAGGAATGCTTCAGGATTCAAGGAACGTTTCACAAACCCAACACAGTTGTACTGACCTTCTGCGTCAACGTGTCTATCAAATCGCAGCAGGCTATGAAGACTGCAATGACGCCAATGAGCTTCGCAAGGATCCGGCCCTTTGTCTGGCTTTAGGCAAAAACAACGCTTATGCGGCAAGCCAGTCACTCTTGTCAAGATTTGAAAACAAAATCCTAGGTAACCGGCATGGACTTCAAGCTTTGGACGGTGTGCTAGAACGGAGTATCGATCCCCTCTTGAAACGGGAAGGCAAAGCCAGGTTGATCCTCGATCTTGACTCAAGCGAGGATCCTGCCCATGGCAGGCAGGAAGGTGTGAACTACAACGGACATTATAGAAAGAACTGCTATCATCCCTTGTTCTGTTTTACCTCTTCAGGAATTTGTCTGGCAGGCAAGCTTCGTGAGGGGAATGTCCATTCAGCTCATGGCGCACTGGAGATGCTCTCCCCGATCGTGGAAAGATACCGGAAGCACTTCAAGCAGTTCTGGCTACGTGGGGACGCAGCCTTTGCCAAGCCAGAACTCTATGCCTATTGCGAAGCAAAGAGGATGACTTACTTCATCCGGCTGAAATCGAACAACGCCCTGAAAAATCTCATTGAATCGCATCTCGAAAGGCCCACAGGAAATCTGTTGAAATCTGGAATTGAAGAAAAGTTCATCGACTTGTCCTATCAGGCAGGAAGCTGGGAGAAACCACGCCGAGTGGTGTGCAGGATTGCCTGGCATGAGAGTGAACTCTTCCCCCGGATCGGGTTCGTTGTGACCAACTCCCGTATTTCAGTAGAGAAAGTAATCAAGCTCTACCATCGCAGGGCAGAGATAGAAAACAGGATCAAGGAGGGCAAGAACACCCTGCGCTGGGACAAAACGAGTTGCCATCGCTTTGAATCCAACGAGGCCAGGTTGAAGATGGGGCTTTTGGCGTACAATCTCCTGCACCTGCTACGGAAGTTCTACATCCGTGGCGAAGGGGTTAGGCGTTGTGTCGAGTGGCTGATCAGGCGTCTGATCAAAGTGGGTGCGAAGTTCTCATACCATGCCAGACGCTGGCAGGTGCAGGTGTCGTCTGCCTTTCCATTAAGGCATCATTACCTTGCCGTGATTGACTCTGGATGATGAATCCACAGGAAGGTTACGAATCAATCTTAAGGAAATTTTGTATGGAGCAGTATGTCAGGATCGATTGGAAAAGGCTTGTCTGATGAATCTATTTCTCATGATGGATGCCAACAGTTCTAATTCTGCCATGATGGCCTGGAATGGTCCCAATTTCAACTTTGGTTCTATAGCTAATAGGCTCTTTCGCATCAATTAAGCGAAATAGACGCATAATTCTTTTAGCAGGCAATTCCTAGAAAATACGCTAAGTTTTCGTTCACTTTAATGAGTTGATGAATAATTCAGGGTAAAACCAGTGCCTCGAAAAATTCTGCCATGTTCTTTTCTAAAAAATAATATCCGTTACTGAATCAAAACGAATTCACCAAACACAAAGGTGTTAGCGAATCATACATCTGGGCATGGGTCAAGCGAGACAAAGTTCCTCTCCTGAACGGGAAGATGGGTCTAGAGGCCCTTTAAATTCTAATTCTTCTCAACTTTGATGACCCCGTAAGAACTCAAACCCATCGAAATCCAGTTGGATTGAGATTTTATAGGATTCCCGGTCTTAGAAATGTTTTTTTTTCGAATCGGCCAACAAAACAGTGTTGAAACCGGTTTATGGTGTTTGCAATGACCTCAAAGGCGTGCACAAGGAGCGAAAAGGGCCTATTGGGTCCTGGTTCGTCTGTATTTTTCCGGTTGATGAATGCATTGGCCCTGAAGAGGTTGATTCCGGCAGCTTTAAGGGTTGCGCAAAAGGCGACTTTCTTGAGCCCCCTGACTCTAAGGTGTTTGACTCCGGTTTTTCGATCGAACTCGGAGAAGGTGGCTTCGATTCCTGAGCGAAAGCGATAGAGATTCTTGAATTCAGGAGTGGTTTCAAGCGCTCTGCGCTTTGCGGTTCGGAGTTGTTTTTGGTTAAAGCGGATACGGCAGCCATGAGTCCCTTCTTTGACGGGACATTGATCGAATTGGGTGCAGGCGGAGCAGATGTTACGGTCAAAAAAGACGGAACATGTTTTTTTGTTATTACGCAATTTTATGGGGGCGTGTCCGAGAGGACAGGCGATCATTTCTCCTTTGTCACTGAAGTTGAACTCGGCGAGCCCTATCGAGATCTTGGGTTCTTTCCCGGGGACAGGCGCGATCAGTTCGACTTCATGTCCGGCAGCTTGCTGATGGTTCTCATCACTTCCGTAAGCGGTGTCGGTCAGCATTTGTTCGGGTGCAAACCCCATTTTTTTAGTTCTCTCGATGGCGGGGATCAGAGCCTCGGAGTCATGATGGTGCGCGGGTTCAACGTTAATATGAGTGATCAGGGAAAGTGCCGGGGCCTCATCCTCGGTGCGGTAGGTTTCGGCGACTTGAACCTGGTAGCCCTTCCCCTTGTGGCCATCATAGGTCGCATCCGGGTCGGAAGGATTTTGCAGCGAGTCCGAGGGAACTTCCCGGTTGGGCTTGATGGTGATTTTTTCGCCATCGTCTTGATCATTGCCGACGATGCATTGCTCTTCGAGCAGGCGCAGCATCAGCTTGTAGTATTTCATCGAAGTCAATTTGGGATCGTCCCGGTAGCAACGAATGATGCTGAACAGGTCTTCGGCAAGGTTTTGCAGGGTTTTTGAGGTTTCCGAAGGCTTGACCATGGAAAAAACAGAGCCTTCCTCCTTGCTTAAATAACGATCTCTCAGGCTTTTCTCGAGCCTGCCGAATCCGGAGGGTCCGGGGTACTGACGCTTGAGGTATTGCAGAAATTTCTTGATGGTCCGGACAAATAAACCGATCCGGCCGAGGTGGCGCATGTTGGAAAAGATATGCACCGAATCCAGCCGTTGCTTTGAAGGATCCACCCCGCAGAGATCAGCTATTTGCCGGGTGGGAATGTCGAATAGCGACTGATACAAATCGTTTTCGGTCAATAAACGGCGCATGTTCCAAAGTGTTTTTTCCGAAACGTAGGTGTTTTGATCGGAATCGTCATTAATGCCCAGGGCGTAATGCCATTCGAAGTTGAAAGCAAATTGTTTGACCGCCTCTTTGTCCGTGAGGTCGAAACTCTGCTGCAGGAGCATCAACCCCAGCATCGAGTAGAGTTCTTTGGTTGGTGCTCCGTTGTCAGAATCGTAATATGGCAAAATCTGAACCACTGGAAGATTCGATAGGATCTCCCGGCGGAATAAAAAAGCCCAGGACTGCTCCAATAGCTTCCTGCGCTTCGGGCCAAGATGATCCAGAGGGTCAAACATGTTGAGTGTTTTTTGGTCTTTGGTATAAATCATGTTAAAACTTCACAAGCTGTTGATATTAAAACATAATTTACGAAAAAATGAGACAAATAGCAAGTGTTAATTTTAAAAAAAACGTTTATTTTCAGTTGTTTATTTAAAGAAGACTTTTTACGAGTTCATCAAGTTTGAAAAACATTGGAACATTTTGAACCAATGACCGCTGAAGCATGATCCAGAATCATTCTGGAAAACTTGTGGCGGAGTTCATGGGTCCTCGCACATGATGTTGGAGGAGGAACTGTTCAGTATTCTTAAAACTGGGGCCAGGCCCCGCTCAGCAGTTTTCAGAAGTGATTGCCGCGTTTGGATGGCTTATGGCAATTTTTGGAAGACTTCGCTGGTGTCCAGAATTCGTTCCCTACACGGTGGGAGTATACATCACGGAGGCTTACTGGTTCACAGCATCGATTTAAAATCCAGAATAACTTCAAAGAAAGACAGCTCTCAAGACATGTAGATTCGGATCCCTCCTGTGACTCGGTAATCATCATCCAGCAGATACATCAACCGCCATTTGTCGAAAGTGGTGCAGGGATGGGAAATGCCGAAACCGACCAAATCCCCAATGCGTAATCCTGGATCTTCTGGAAGCTCGATGTATGCGTGTTGATCGTTGAGATCGTTGACCCGGCATCCTTCAGGTGTTTTTTGGGGCCGGGGATCTTTTTCCGGACGGAAGAACATTTCTGGAATTGGAAGCTCGGCGTCATAGGAAATATCACGTTTTCCAACGTTCACGATGGCCAAGCCTGGCTCAGGAAGGGACTGTACTGCCCCCCATACCTGAAGCGCCGGCATCAGACCGGGGGGAAGTTGATTCACTTCCGGACTTCGTTTTCGGATTTTTTCAAAGATTCTGGAGTAATTCAATGAATCATGGGTGAGGTAGCAGCCACTGCGGATGACGCGGATCACTTCCTGTTTGCCAGAGGGGGCTTCAAGCTGGTCCAGCACCAGGTCAAAAAAATCAGATCCTCCGGCGGAGAGAATCACCGCACCTTCCCCAAATAGACCTTCTTCCGCGCATCTTTGCGCGAGCAGGCTGAGGTCTTCCAGAAAATCCCGGATGCTTTTTTCAGGTTCCGGCTGAGCTCTCAAAAGAGCCTCGTAGCCTTCCACTCCGCGTAGGGCCAGATTCGGTTCATTTGACTGGACCCTCCTTGCCACTTCCAGGGCGAGTTCCATATTTCTACAGCCCGTTCTTCCTCCAGGAAAGCCAAGTTCGACAAGAATCTGGATTGGTTTTTTCAGTAAATGTTTCCTGGCAGCTTCAGCAAGCTGGTCGACATTTTCAGTCGAATCCGCAAGCAGGTAGAAATCGAATTCGGGATCCTCGGCTAGCTCCAGGCAGAGTTCCTTCATATTTTGCTTTCCTGCCACCTGATTGGCCATCAAAACCCTCCTGATTCCCCAATGCCTGCAGAGCCGAAGCTGGTGAACGGTCGCCACCGTGATGGCCCAGGCTCCATCCTCCAACTGACGTTGAAAAAGCTGTGGGGCCATCGTCGTTTTCCCGTGGGGCGAGATCCTGGCTCCATACTTCTCCGTAAACAGACGCATCCAATTACTATTGTCTTCAATCACTGATTGCTTGAGCGTTGCTACTGGGAGTGGGAGATCCCCGTTGAGCAGGCTCCATCCTTGTGACGAAATTTCAGAGAGGGTCTTTTCCTCTGCATTCTTAGGCCATCCCTTGATTTCTTTGCTTAAACGACTGTTTTGAACCATCTCAAACTTCATAGCCATACCTCCTGAATTATTTTATTCTTCTTCCCCAGTTAAGTAGATTTCTCCTCCCGTGTGACATTGAAAAAGGCTAAGTATTTTTTTAATCAATTTAAAGTCTGTCATGAAATTCATCTTGCTTGACAATCGTATGTGAGTCAATGACTGTATGGAGTTTAGGAAATGATGTAAGTATTACCCTCATGAGG
>Ga0208638_1001190_pt1 | contig 14694 bp, 10 predicted proteins | sample ETNtaG_34_FD_185753 | JGI IMG/M metagenome (GOLD analysis project Ga0208638, IMG submission 185753) | Marine microbial and viral communities from oxygen minimum zone, Eastern Pacific Ocean - ETNP201306SV51 (SPAdes) (version 2) | ecosystem: Environmental > Aquatic > Marine > Oceanic ...
AACTCCCTTGTTCTCGAATTCCTTAATGAGAGATCGTGTTCTGTCAGGAGAGCGGTGGGCGGAAGCAACCGTCATATCAAATTCAATTTTAAACTTCTTTAACCTCTCTGCGGCCTTCTGCATTACCGGCAAATCAGAATCACTTCCCATAACAATAGAAACCTTCATTTATAACTCCTTCTTTAAAATATGTTTAAACGCAGTGAAAACAATTTTCCCGCGAGAAACGCAAAATAACACCTAAATATTTTTTCCGTTTTTTTGTGTATTTAGTGGGCATAGCAGTATAAAAAAATCAATAAAACTTTTTATACCATGCAATTGTACGTTTCAGACCTTCTTTCATGTCAAATTTTGGCTCCCAGCCGGTTTTCTTATTAATTTCAGAATAATCAGCCTCAAGGGACATTAAATCCGCAGAGCGTCCCTTTTCAAAATGAATGTCCGAAGTGGATCCCGATAACTTTTTAATCATTTCCGCAAGATTTTTTATAGAAGTCTGCTTGCGGGTACCGATATTAAAAACATCTCCTGCCATTCCGTTGCCCTCAACTGCAACCAGAGTATAAGCGCTGACAGCGTCCTTCACATATTGAAAATCTCTTGTCTGATCTCCGTTATCATGAATAATAATAGGCTCATTTTTTAAAGCCTTAACAATAAAATTAGAAACCACACCTGCGTTTCCCCATATATCCTGGTTCTCACCATAAGTATTAAAATTGCGGATAATAACTACCGGGTACTTGTACCATTCAAACATAGCCCTGCAATGTTTTTCCGCTGCTAACTTTGTTACCGCGTAAACACTTCTAGGGAGCATAGGGTGGTTAGTATCCATAGGGGTATAAATGGGATTTCCATAAACTTCAGGGGAAGAAGCGTAAATCATCATGGGCCAGTCTTTTGTTTTCACCAGGGTTTGCATCAGGCGAAATGTTCCGTACTCATTATTTTGGAAATAATCATCCTGCCTTTCCATCGATTCTGGAATAGAAATAAAAGCCGCCAAATGGATAACAGACGATAACTTTAACTTGTCTAATTCCTCCACCGTAAAGTCAAAGAATTTTTTTTTAATTAACTCAAACTTTTTAGAAAATTCAGGAGATTTTATAAAGGGGTCTTTTTCAAAAAAATTTCTTGAAAAATCATCCACGCCTATGACTTTAAAAACATCTTTTCTTCGAACCAATTGATCAACCAGGTGCACACCGTAAAGACCGGCTGCCCCCGTTACCATAATTTTCATACATTCCCTTAACTGCCAACTATTAACTGTTTATAGTTAATTGATAATTGCTGACCGCTAATTGTTTGTTAGTCCCTGTCCCTTATTCCTGCCTTTTATCCCCTGATTTCTGTTTTCTATCTTCTTCCAGTTCCTTTTGTCCTTGCCACATAGGGCAGAACTTACCATGCCACTCCATGATCTTTCCTACAGTGGTTTCAGGGTTATTGCGGGCGTAATTACACAAAGGGCAATTATCACAAGCATGTGCGAGGGCTTTTTTAACAGGATTCATGGATGTATAATATCAAAGGGATAGCTTAAATTGCAAACGTAAAAAGGGGAGGTAGTTGTAAGCGACAGGATCTGTTGCTTCCCTGGTCCCTCTCTTGTTACTCAAATTACTAACAACATTATACATTGTACTGTAGCACTGATTATGATTTAATTTGTGCTATGTTTATGCATAGAAATTTCAATTCTATACATAATCGGAGCAATAAGTTCGTGTGAGTGAAACGAACACCTATATTAATATGGGTGATTAATATGAAAAGTAAATGTTCTTACGCATTATTTATTCCGCTGATTTCGATTCTTTTTCTATCTTTAAGTTTTTCCGGTGAAGCAGTAAAAGGTAAAAGCTCCCAAGATGGTCGTTATGTTGACAATGGTGATGGCACGGTTACAGACTACCGGACTGAATTAATGTGGACGCAAAAGGACAGTTATGCGGATTTGGGGGAATGCCGGAATTGGTACAAATCAGAAAAATATGTGAGTAAGTTAAAAACAGGAGGGTATACCGATTGGCGTATGCCCACCGTTGAAGAATTAAAAACGATTTTTGAGAAATCTAAATCGAACACAAATTATCGTGGCGCCCCCAGCCGACTTGACCCGATATTTGCTCCTCGTGGCGCATGGTGGTATTGGGTTTCAAATACTGTCGGCCCCTGTTGCGCCCGCGGTATTATCTTTGACAACGGCAAAGTCGGCTCTGGCCTGCGTCGCACCTGCGGTGACGGAGGTGTGCGGGCAGTTCGCCTTGGAGATTGATCGTTCAGTTAGTGTGAGTGAAATGAACATTTAACTTGAGGATTAATTGAAGCTCCCCGCAGCAAGCTGCGACTGCGCTCGCTAAACATTTTAGATATAGCATATGCTTTCATTTTTTGGCTTTGTTTTGATTCTTATCGCTGCGGGGCTGGCTTTTAGCGTACCTATCAATACGATATTAGGTCAAATTTACAAATCTCGAAAAACCGGCAACAGCAGAAAAAAACCGTCTTTTCTTACCATTTTCATAAGCGTTTCAATAGTTTTTTTTGTATTAACGATGATAATTGTTAACACGGTTCCTAATTTAGTGACTAAAATGCCTCAGCATACATTTATAGAGGTAAACAACAATCTTAATAGTATTTATACCTTACAAAAATCCTATCGCGCCGAGCACAGTGTCTATGCCGGAATAGAAAAGGAGAGCGAAGCTTTTGATGATATGGAATGGTTTCCCTCCGGCAAGCTTTATTACTCATATTACTGCGGAGATAATGTTCGTTCTTCGTCAGTGGCGAAGGGGCATCCAAAGCCGGGTACCGACTGGCCCTATTCGGTAAAACCCATGGTATCAGCAAATACCTTTGTTTGCATGGCCGTTGGAAATCTCGATAAAGATCCTTTTATGGATGTCTGGATGATTAATGACAAGAATGAACTTCGCCATCTTTATAATGATGCTTCTAATTGATTTCGGCCATCCTTGGCCTCAACCCTTCGGGCGGTTTTCCTTCGGAAACCGTCCAATTTTAGCATCGTGATAAAATTGTGATTTCGGCCATTCTTGGTCTCAACCCTCCGGGTAATCTACCAAAGTATCCTATTCAATTTGCATCGCAGATTCGTTCATAGAAGAATAGCTGTGAAGACTTAAATTCGTCTGTTCTGACGAATTGTGATTTTCGGCAAAGCCCCGCTGAGCGTGGCAAAGCTGAGCTTAGCTCTGCCATCCTTGGCCTCAACCCTCTGGGCGACCTTCCTTTGGAATCCGTCCAATTCGGCTTTCTTGCCGAATTGTGGTTGCGGCCCCTTGGCCGCTTTATGTTATAATAAACGGCTATGAAATTTAAAATCGCGACTTTAGGATGTCGTAATAACCAGTATGAAAGCGCTGAAGTCCGCGCAAGCTTTGAAAAAGAAGGATTTCAACCTGTCCCCTCTGATAGCAGAGCAGATATTTGTGTGATTAATACCTGCTCGGTCACGGAAAAAAGTAATTACCGGTGTAGACAAATAATACGAAAAACAGTGGACTCCAACCCGGATAGCTTTGTTGTGGTTGTTGGATGTTATCCACAGTTAGACACGAATGCTGTAAGGTCTTTGCGCGGAGTGGACCTTATTCTCGGTAATGATGAAAAACTGGATATCATTAAACATCTGAGAGATTTAAATGTTAATGAGCAAGGAAAGCTTTCTGATGGGAAGACAACTGAGCAAAAAATTCAAAAAAATAAGACAGAGCCTAAAGTATTAGTAGGGAATTCTAGCAATGGTACCACTTTTCGAGCGGAAGAGGTGAGTCATTTCGCGGGAAAGACCAAGGCGTTTTTAAAAATTCAAACAGGTTGTAATTACAAATGCACATTTTGCGTTATTACTTTGGCTCGCGGACAAAGCAGAAGTGCCGAGACAGCGACAGTAGTCCGACAGTTTAGCAGGCTTTTACAAAATAATTTCAGGGAAATTACCTTATCCGGTATTCATTTAGGTAGTTTTGGAAAAGATTTGTCTTCTCAAACCAGCCTTGTCGAACTTTTGAGGGATCTGATAAAAATTGAGGGGAATTTTAGAATACGGTTAAGCTCTCTTGGTCCGAAGGACATCAGCGATGAGCTTATAGACCTGATAGCTTCCTCCCCAAAGATTTGTAATCATTTGCATATTTCATTACAAAGCGGATCAGACAGAATACTTCGGTTAATGAAAAGAAATTATCAAATGGAAAATATTTATGAATTAATGGACAAACTTTCAGGCAGAATACCGGATATTGGTATTGGCGCTGATCTGATAGCCGGTTTTCCGGGAGAAACGGACCAGGAGTTTGAGGAAACATTGGGGGTTGTCAGGGAACTTCCTTTTTCCTATCTTCATGTCTTTAATTTTTCTCGCAGAAAAAATACCGCGGCTTATGATCTGCCGGATCAGGTTCCCGGCAGGGTAAGGAAACAAAGGGTTTTTGATTTAAAGGAATTAGCCCGGCAAAAATCCGAAAAATTTAGAGAAAGATTTCTTGGGAAAGATCAATATGTGTTAATAGAACAGAACCGTGATCCGAAAACCGGATATCTAAAAGGACATACAGGGAATTACATCTTTGCGAATATAGATAGCGCGGATGATTTAGTCAATCAAATCATTCCGGTACGCTTTTCTCGTATAGAGAATGAAACGCTATTTGGTGTTGTATAAAATTAACCGCAGAAAACTCGGAGTGAGCAGAGACAAATAAATATATTCCCACTTTTGCGGGAATGACACGCAATCTTTTCTGCACTGCAAATCTGTAAAAGTGTGTTTTTTTAGGCGCTGTTTTGTTCTTGTTTTTTTATAGCGCCTTATGCAAGGCTTAGCAAAATTTTGTTAGGCAATTGGGCGGAAGCCCATTTGGTTGCGGCCCTGCCGCAAAATATTTTTCAGGAGAAAATTATGTCCATTAAAGCAATAGTAGCTGGTGCAGGTGGCCGCATGGGAAAGAGAATCGCTCAGATTATTTCTGAAACACGCGGTATAACCCTCAAAGGCGGTACTGAACTTAAAGGCTCTGTTTTGGTTGGAAAAGACCTTGGACATGTTACAGGAACAGGGAATAACAATATCAACATCAGCAACAGGATGGAAGAAATCATAAATAACGGAGATGTCATCATAGATTTCACCTCGCCGGAAGCTACGATGGAAAATCTTAAAATAGCGGTGTCATATAAAAAGGATATAATAATCGGCTCAACCGGTTTATCAAAGGAACATTTAAGTGAAATAAATAAAGCTTCCAAAAAAATACGGATAGTTCAGGCGCCGAATATGAGCGCGGGTGTCAATGTTTTATTCAAACTGGTTAAAGAAGCGGCAGCATCTTTGAAAGATGGGTATGATATTGAAATTACAGAAGCGCATCACAGGTTTAAAAAAGACGCCCCAAGCGGTACTGCGGTAAAAATCGCGGACATCCTTGCAAAAGCAACAAAGAGGGATATTAATAAGGTCGGTGTTTATGGCAGGAAAGGAATGATCGGAGAGCGCACGGATCAGGAAATTGGGATTCATGTTATCCGGGGTGGGGATATCGCCGGCGACCATACTGTAACCTTCTGTGGAATGGGAGAGAGGGTTCAACTCAGCCATGTTGCGCATAACCGGGATAATTTTGCTCGTGGCGCGGTACGGGCAGCTCTCTGGCTGTCTCATAAAAAACCGGGTTTATACGATATGATGGATGTGCTTGGATTAAAATAAATCCTTTCTTTTTTTCTTTGTGTCTTCTTTGTAAATTCATTTTTGATTTCGGCGATCCCTGGCCACTCTACGGTAAAAAACATGGTCTTTAGTAAGTCGGAACATCAGGAAATACGCCGAAACTTCCCAATTACAAAAAAATATATATACTTCGACAATGCAGGTGTGGCGCCGATCAGTCTGCCGGCAATGAAAATAGTCAATACTATAGCAAAGGATATTTGCGATGTTGGCTATCTAAAGCTTGAAGACTGGTACCTTGAGACTGAAAAGGCAAGGAAAGACGCCGCGGCTTTGATCAACTCCTCCCCTGATGAAATTGCGTTTGTCAAAAATACTTCTCATGGATTGTCCCTGGTTGCCGGAGGTATCAACTGGCGGCCCGGTGATGAAATTATCATTTCTGATCAGGAATTTCCCGCAAATGTATATCCCTGGCAAAATCTGAAGAGGCAGGGTGTAAAAGTCAAAACTGTTAGGAGCAAAAAGAGAAGGCTGCTTGTTGATGATTTTGCAAGTGCTGTTACTTCCAAAACAAAACTTATCTCTATCAGCTCAGTGGAGTATGCCACTGGTTTTCGGAATGATATTGCGGCAATAGGCAGAATCTGCCAAAAGAAAAGCATTCTTTTTTGTGTGGACGCTATCCAGGGCCTGGGGGCAATCCCTATGGATGTAAAAAAAAATAAAATAGATTTTCTTGCTGCGGATGGACATAAATGGCTCGTAGCTCCGGAAGGGATAGGGATATTTTTTTGCCGCAAGTCTTTGATAAAAAAGTTAAACCCGGTTTTAATAGGGTGGAAGTCAGTAAAGAACGCTTCCAGCTATCATAAAATTAATTTTCAACTTAAACAAGACGCAAGCCGGTTTGAGGAGGGGAGTCAAAATCTATTAGGTGTTCATGCCCTTAGAGCCTCTATCAGATTGTTGCTATCTATAGGGATTGAAAGGATTGAACAATGGAACCTCCATCTCACGGATTTGCTGCTAAAAGGGCTGAAGGATAGGGGGGGCCGGATTTTGAGTTCCACAGTACCGCAAGACAGGTCTTCAATTATTTCTTTCACAACAGGCAATAAAAAAAAGGATAAAGCACTGGTAAACCATCTTATAAAAAAAAAAATTATTGTGTCTTTACGGGCGGATGGAATTCGCCTCTCTCCCCATCTTTATAACACATCTGCTGAAATAGCGAAGTTTTTTAGAGTCTTTGACATGAGCTAAGCTCAGCTTTGCAGGATAACAGGATAAATAAGATAATTAATAAGTCCTTATTATAAAGCCTCAAGAACCTTTTCCACATGTCCTTTAGCCTTTACATTGCTCCATTTTTTTTCTATCTTTCCGCTTTCATTTATGAAAAAGGTTGATCTTATGATACCTTTTGTTACTTCTCCGTACATCTTCTTTTCTCCAAAAGCCCTGTACTTTTCCGCCACTTTTTTATCAGGGTCACTCAAAAGAATAAAATTTAACCCCTGGTTTTTCCTGAACTTTAAATGAGAGTTGATGCTGTCTGGACTGACTCCCACAACAACAGTTCCATCGGATAAAAATAAAGGATGATCTTCTTTCCCCTGAAATCGTTTAAAGAAAACTCTCCTTCTTTCCCTTTTTCGTCAACACCTTTTAATCGAAAATCAGGCGCTTTATTACCTTCTTTTACCATAAGAACCCCTTTAATAAAATCTTTTACTTATTTAGACATAATGATAGAAAAAAAGTTTTTTTTTGAAAATGTTTAGCAAACTCATTCTTTCCGAAGGGTTGAGGCCATGGATGGCAGAAATCAAAAGGGCTGCCGCCCAATTTGCTAACAAAAATTGTGCTAAAAAAACACGATTTTACAAACATGCAGTACAGGTAGCGTTTTATGGCGGCACTGCCCGGTGATACAGAAGAAAAAATTATGAACAGATCTTACCGGGTATGTAAAATCAAGCCGGGTTTTTTACGAGTTTATCCCACGGTGGTTATTAAAAACACCTTGCTTGAAAAGCTCTATTGCAAGGGGGACTATAGCCCCCTGACACTCAACCAGGCCATCAGCATCTGTAAAAAAATGCTATTGCTTTATCAGTCTCATTCTATTCCTGTCATCAGAATGGGTCTTCAACCTACCGAGACATTATTAAAACCGGGTACAATTGTTGCTGGCCATTTCACCCGGCATACAGGGAGCTTCAGCCATAGCTCACAAATCGAGCGAATTTTTTTTCACTAATAAGACTGAGCCCGACTTCGCCGGAACAAATATGAAAATCTGCTTTTATAGCGCTTTTGTATGGTGTTAAGTATTTTTTTGTAACCTATGTTACAAAAAAATGTAACATTCTTGCTTTACAAATAAACTCATTTTGGGTAATATCATTGTCCATGTAAGAGTATCAATAGTGATATTTCATGCAACGCAAATGTATTACTGGACGAGGCAAATGAAAAAGAAATTTTTTGAACTATCATGTTCATCCTATTATCCCGTCTAAGGTTTTGCTTTATGTACGGTATTTATTAATCAAAATGCTTAACAAGAAGTGGAGCAACCTTTGCCTACTGTCATTCTTAAACGATGCGAAAAATCTCATAAGGAATTGATATGCTGAAAAAAACTATTTTCTCACTCTTTTTTCTTACCTGCTCTCTTGGTATATTCAGCGCGGCACACACAGAAGAAAAGCTGATATTCGGACCGGAGACCTTTAAAAGAGAAAAAGGGAAACCCAAAAAAGAGGTCCGGGAGTTTCAAGTAAACAACCCTTCGGGTGTATACAGTCTAACGATAATCAATGGCAAGCCCAAACATAATAACGATTCTGATCATGAAGATGATGATGACTCTGACCATGATGATAAAAATAAACATAAAAAGGGGAAAAAGCATAAAGATAAAAAAGATAAACACCACAAAAAGCACCGCGTTACCAGCGCAAAAATATGGCTAAACGGGAACCTAATAGCAAAATCCTCTGATTTTAAAAAGCACGTAAAAGTCATCACAAAAGATGTTCAACTCCAAAACAATAATGTTTTAAAAGTAATTCTAAAAGGGAAACCTAAATCACAAATTACTATAAGTATATGTTGTGAGGATTCCCAAAACAATCCCCCAACAGCCAATGCAGGCCCGGACCAAACAGTTTATGCGGGAACCACAGTCACCCTCAATGGCAGCGGATCATCTGATCCGGATGGGGACCCGCTAACTTATCAATGGACTGCCTCTGCCCCTGTTGGCAGCAGCGCTGCTTTAAGCAATCCCGCATCTGTAATGCCAACCATAACGCCTGATCTTGCAGGCACATACATCATTCAATTGTTTGTCAATGATGGTGAGTTCAGCAGCGCCCCCGATACAGTAAACATAATAGCACTTCAGCGGTTAACGACGGTACCAGACGTGGTGGGCATGCCCCGGTCAAATGCCGAAGCGTCCATTGTAGGAGCCAACCTGAGTGTTGGGGCAATCACAACCGCAAACAGCGCCACTGTACCAACAGGTAATGTTATTAGTCAAAATCCTCAAGCAGGCATATCAGTGGCAGAAGGTTCTTCAGTTGACTTGGTGGTTTCTCTTGGTCCGGTTATGATTGCCGTGCCGGATGTAGTGGGATTGGTACAATCTGTGGCTGAATCAACTATTATCTCTGCCAGTCTGGCAGTGGGTACAATTACAAACGCAAACAGCGCAACCGTACCGGCAGGTAATGTTATTAGTCAAAATCCTCAAGCAGGCATATCAGTGGCAGAAGGTTCTTCAGTTGACTTGGTGGTTTCTCTTGGTCCGGTCATGATTACCGTGCCGGATGTAGTGGGATTGGCACAATCCGCGGCTGAATCAACTATTATCTCTGCCAGTCTGGCAGTGGGTACAATCACAACCGCAAATAGCGCAACCGTACCGGCAGGTAATGTTATTAGTCAAAATCCTCAAGCAGGCATATCAGTGGTAGAAGGTTCTTCAGTTGACTTGGTGGTTTCTCTTGGTCCGGTCATGATTACCGTGCCGGATGTAGTGGGATTAGTACAATCCGTGGCTGAATCAACTATTATCTCTGCCAGTCTGGCAGTGGGTACAATCACAACCGCAAACAGCGCAACCGTACCGGCAGGTAATGTTATTAGTCAAAATCCAGCGACTGGAACATCGATTCCGGAAGGATCATCGGTGGATCTGGTTATATCCCTCGGTCCATCCCTCGACAGTATTACCATAACTCCAGCTACAGCCACTTTAACAACATCCGGGGAAATTCTGCAATTAACAGTGACCGGCAATTATTCTGATGGAAGCGCTAAAGACCTTACAGCGCCATCCAACGGCACAACATACACATCATCGGATCCGTCCATAGCGACAGTAACAGCGGATGGAATTGTTACGGCCATTGCCGACGGCACAACATCTATAACTGCTTCAAACAGCAATTTAACAGCAGCGGCAAGTATAACAGTAAACCTGGCGCCGCAACTGACGTCCTTATCAATATTCCCTTCACAACTAACCTTAACAGCCTCAGGAGAAACCTACCAGTTATCTGTAACCGGTATCTACACGGACGGAAGCGCTAAAAACCTTGCGGCCTCCACGGAAGGAACAACCTATGGAACAGGTAATGGAAGTATAGCAACTGTTGGTTTGGACGGATTGGCCACTGCAATCAATGACGGCGCTACTGTAATTACCATAACAAATGGATCAATATCAGAGCAGTTGCCAGTAACGGTTAATATTACAACCATACCCATCCCGGACCCAACCGCCTATATAAGCGGCAGGGTTTTAGATGTTACAACCGGCTTGCCCATTGAGGGAGCAATAATAGATGAAGCGTCACTTCCCGGTATCGTAGCAACCGATGCAGAAGGACGTTTTACCTACTCAATTTCCGAGGGAGGAAAATATATATTTTTTATCAATAAAGATGGTTATATTTCCGCTAAAAGAGAGATCGTTGTAGAATCCTCTAAAAACGCGTCTATTGAAGATGAATACCTGACACCCTATGAAACCTACTCAACCTTTATAGATGCTGCTTCAGGAGGAACGGCAACAAACGCGGCTGGAGATATTGAAGTGATATTTCCTCCCGACGCTCTTCCTGACGATTTGGATTTAACCATCACGCGCTTTTTAAGTGAAAAAGGGTATCCCGCCAATGTGCCTGAAGGCCAGGTTTTTGTGGACAGCGTGCAATTTAACGAAGAACATATAGATTTTAACTCCCCGGTTACCATCCGTTTTTCCAACAAATGGGATTTTCCTGCCGGGACGCAGATTCCCTTTGCCTTTGGTTCTCATCACGAGCATGATCCATTCCCGGAACTTCCCTATTTTGATCCCGGAATGGGACAGGTAACAGCGGACGGACAATGGGTGGAAATACAAGTCTCACATTTCTCCTGCCCCTCATTTGTAGCTCCTTCCTGTAATATTGGTAACCAGGGAGAGCCACCTGCAGGAGGACAAGCTCCTCCGGAAGTGCCGTTAGCTCCGCCTCCTTCCTGCCCGCAATGTAATGAATGCTGTGACAATGAAGGAGGTTCCTCAACAATTTATAACAGTGTGGGAGTATTGAAAATAGAACACGATATTACTCCATACAAATCTCTCGGTATCTCAAACGGATTATCTTTAACATACAGGAGTGATACTGCCGTTGTGGATTCCGTTTTGGATATCGAAGTTTCCAACGACTCGACAAAGATGGATATCCCCGACCAGATGACTTTTCAACTGGAAGTGGAAGGTGTAAAAAGTGAAACGAAATTTGTCGCGGAAGAGGGTAACTTCATCATGGCATACTACTTTGACGGCAAAAACGCGAAAGGAGACTACCTGAGTACAGGGGCCTACAAAATCAGATATGGCCTTTCCAATGATTACACAAAAAACTTTTATACGCCGGATTACTTCGGGGGGCCGCCCAAATCAAACACTGGCATAACCATACCCGACTTTGTATCTTACACCAACTTTACAGAGCGGGACCTGATCGTCAATAACCAGATCAACAGTCCGTTAGGAGCAGGCTGGTCATTAAGCGGCATAGACAGGCTCTATCCCGACCCCTTTGATCCTGATTCGGCGCTCCTCGCGAGAGGAAGCGGCAGTATGATCTTTTATTCCAAATCAAGTGACAGATTGGTTAGAGAGAATATTGCGACAGGGCTGAACTATCCTACTGGGATAGTCTATGACAGCGCCGGAGACGTCCTGGTCTCAGACAGGAATAACAACAGAGTTTTACGTATCAAACCGGACAAAACGACGTCAACCGAAGCAAATCTCACACAACCAAACGGACTGGCCATTGCCGCCAATGATGACCTTTACATTGCCTTAAAAGGCGGAGAAATATACAAAAAAGAAAAAGCGACTGGAAATTTGTCTCTTTATGTAACTCTTCCTTCCACTACAGACCAGTCTGTCCAGGACATAGAAATAGACAGCCAGGGGAATTTATATGTCTATGATACTGGAGGCAACCATTTCCTTTACAAAATTGACACGGCCCGGCAAATAACAACACTTATTCAGGGGAGTAACAAACTCTTGCTATCCAGCATGGCCATAAACCCGGCCGATGATGAACTTTATCTTGTTTACAACAACCAGGGGTTTATCGACTGTGGATCTTCCTTTATTTCAAAATATTCCTCCCAGGGGGCCTTTGCCTACTATGACAGATTAAACTCTCCCGCGGGCATCACCTTTGACCCGGATGGGAATATGTATATGGTGGAAAGAGAATGCGGGGAACAAGACTATAAAGTATATTCCATAGATAAACTGGGTCTTAAAAAAATCTTTAATGACAGACCAATCGGCACGGAACCAAACTTTGACCTGGCCCAGCTTACTCATGACATTGCCTGGAGTCCACAAGAAGGAGTGGCCATCGCCGGGACATTAGATAACAATGTTTACCATTTTAAAGAAGCTCCGCTTTCTCCGCCTGTTGGAGAATACTCCACCCTGACTCTAAACGCGGACGGCACATACACCAGAACTTTAAAAGACGGGACCGCCATTGAATTTGACGTCAATGGACTCCAGACATCTAAAACAGACAGGAACAACAACACCTTCACCTATACTTACGACAGCGCCGGAAAACTAAAAGACATTACCGGTCCCGTTGGAAAAACAACCACCCTCAGCTACAACAGCGGCCTCCTGGAGAGCATAATAGGTCCAGCGGGCAGAACTACCCTATTTGAGCATGATGCTTCGGGTAATCTCATTTCCATAACCGATCCGGATGATGCCGTCTCAACATACACTTACAACAGTGACCGGCTTTTAACATCCAAAACCGTTCCTACCGGCGAGACATACAGTTACGAATATGACCAACACAATCGCGTAAACAAATCCGTTTCCCCTACCGGAGAAATCCGGCAGTTCAGCGCGGGAAAGATGCAGACCATTGTAAACGACCTCCCGGCAGGTGAAGGGACAGAGACAAATCCGGCACAGTTAAGAGATCTGTCTGAGATGAAAAATACTTATACAGACGCGGAGGGAAATATTACGGAAAAAACAATAGATATTACCGGTAATGTTAGTTCGGAAACCGATGCTCTCGGTCGTACCACTTCTTACGAGAGAGATAAAGATTTGAACATCACCAAAACTATGCGGCCCAACGGTGAAGTAGAGACCATGACCTATGACTCAGACGGCAATCTCCTGAATGTAACTACAGCAAGTACAGGCGGCACAACCACTTATACTTATGATTCTGTCTTCAACCAGGTAACAAGCATCACCGACCCCAACGGCAACACAACCACTATGGAATATGACGCGCAGGGAAACCTCATAACTATAACAGACCCATTAAATAATCAGACATTAATGGAATACGATTCACGAGGTCTTTTGCTAACAACAACAGACGCCCTCAATAATGTTACTACCAATACCTATGACGCGGCAGGCAATCTCATATCCACAACCGGTCCTCTTGGCAATGCCACCACGTTCACTTATGATACGGCAGGCAATCTCTTATCAGTAAGCGACGCCGAAGGTAAAACAACAAATTATGAATACGATATCACCAACAATCTTATAAATGTTACAACAGCCGACAACGCGGAAACTTCTTATGCCTACTCAAGCGGAGAGCGCTGCCCATCCTGCGGAGCTTCAGGTGGAAGCGACTTACTCACGGAAATTACAGATGCAAATGCCAATGTCACAACCTTCAACTACAACGAAATAGGACAGCTAACCACAATAACAAACCATGCAAGCCTTGAAACCCTTTATGCTTATGATCTGGACAGAAAACTAACAGCCAAAACCGATCCGAACGGCCAAACTACAAATTATCAATACGATTCCTCCGACCAGTTGACACAAAAAGACCTACCTGACAATATTGTAAAATACACCTACAACTCTTCCGGAAGCCTGACATCCGTTGAAGACACGGATAGTCTGGTGATTATGGACTATGATCTTCAAAACAGACTGGTCCTTGAAAATGCTTTAGGTGGGGACCCGGGTAACGTAACAATAACAACCGACTTAACCATTCCATCAGGGAATTTCGGATTTGATAACCGTAATATAACAGTAGACGGAGCAACACTAACAATAAACGGACGCCACACTTTTAACAGCCTTAATTTAATAAATGGAGCAAATGTTACACATGAAGCAGCCACCACCACAAAAACTTATTCATTAAACCTGGTAATCACCAACAGTTTAACCGTAGATTCCACTAGCAGTATAGATGTAACGGAAAAGGGATATCTTGGTAGTTATAGGGATGGCAACAATGTCCGATATGGTCGCACAATTGGTAATACTACGACAGGAGGCAGTTTCATTGCCAGTGGTGGGAGTTATGGAGGGATGGGAGGACAATATGAAAGCGAAAATGTAAATTCTGTATATGGAAGTTTGTATAACCCGAATGAAT
>Ga0208638_1001230_pt1 | contig 14383 bp, 10 predicted proteins | sample ETNtaG_34_FD_185753 | JGI IMG/M metagenome (GOLD analysis project Ga0208638, IMG submission 185753) | Marine microbial and viral communities from oxygen minimum zone, Eastern Pacific Ocean - ETNP201306SV51 (SPAdes) (version 2) | ecosystem: Environmental > Aquatic > Marine > Oceanic ...
CAATCGCTGAAACTGGTGCGCCTGAAAACGGTGGCTGCTCTTAAAAAACTTGCACAACGTGTTGATGAAACGAAATCCCTGGTGCTTGTGGCACGGACCCACAATGTGCCGGCACAGTTGTCCAGCTTCGGCAGGCGTCTTGCGATGTTTGGTGAAGAGATCCTGCTTGGATTGGAAAAACTCGATCAATTCATTGAAGCTTATCCCCTCCGAGGATTGAAAGGAGCCGTCGGGACGCGTTTGGACCTGCTCCAACTGCTCGACGGAAAATCCGATGCCCTGGAAAAACTGGACCAAAAGATTGCCCTGCATTTGGGTGCCTCAAGGACGCTGTTTGCCTCAGGGCAGGTTTATCCACGAAGCCTGGATCAACAGTCGGTGCAGCATCTGCAGACGATCAGTTCCGGGATTTCGAGTTTTGCAAAAACCTTGAGGCTGATGGCAGGAGCAGGATTGGCAAGTGAAGGTTTTCAGAAAGACCAGGTTGGTTCTTCTGCCATGCCTCACAAACAGAACGCGCGCACCTCGGAACGGATTTCAGGCCTGCATCATGTGCTCCGCGGATACGGCAGCATGCTCTCCGGTTTGTCCGGGGATCAGTGGAATGAGGGTGATGTTTCCTGTTCGGTGGTCCGCAGGGTGGCTCTTCCAGGGGCCTTCTTTTCAATCGACGGACAGCTTGAAGCATTTCTGACGGTGTTGAATGAAATGGGTTTCAACGAAAATGCTCTTCAAGCAGAACTCGAAAAGAATTTGCCATTCGTTTGCTCTACGGTGTTGTTGATGGAGTCGGTCAAACGAGGTGGGGGACGTGAAGATGCCCATCACGCAATCCGAGAACACTCCCTCAGTATCAACCCTGATTCACAATCCGGGCTTCTGCCACGGCAGGAACTGGCCCGCAGGCTGGGACAGGATCTTAGAATTCCGCTCGATGAAACACAAATTTCTGAAATGCTGGACCGACCTCAAAACTGGCTTGGTAATGCTCCGGAACAGGCACAATTTTTCGTGGAACAAGCCCTAGCCTGGACCAGGCGATTTCCTGATTCGAACAGTCTAGAACCAGAGCCCCTGCTCTGATTTCTCAAACTCTTCCAGCGATAGCATTGCTCTCCTAGGGTTCAGAAAAAACTGACCGTCCGAATCCTTTCCCCTCCTGTAACCCGATTTTTCTGATTTCCGGAATCCTTTTCTAGGAGGCTCCCCTCTTGGTCATGGAGAATGGGGCTTCGTCCAGCGTCAGGAAAATATTGAAATGTCTTCATTTTTTCATGGCATGATTTTTGTTGCTAAGGATAAGTAGTGATACAAATTATTAATCGTTCATGCTTGAAAGTATATTTCTATGAGACTGTGTTGGATTCGTTTTTTTCTGCTCATGCCTCTCATATCTCCGACGGTTTTTTTCTCAGGCAATTTTGGATCCGTCAAGGCGGAATCGCTTCCACTGGCGTCATTCCTCTGGAACCATCAGGATCCGATGCGTGTCGGTTGGAACGGGGAACAACTTTTTGTCCAATTGAAGGCCCATCCCGGAGAAGGAGAATACCGTCTTGCATTTCGGGTCTTACGTGAAGGCCATTCCCATTTTAGGGTGATCCAGGGTTTTTTGGCGGATTCACGTCTGGATAATAATCAATATCTGACACTTCCTTTTTCAAATCTCAATGGTCCAATCCAGGCTACGGCACTTCGTGCCCTTTTTCCCAGGGACTCACCTGATGCCCGAGGTTGGAAGCACCAGGTGACCTACGATTGGGAAAGCCTGGAATCCCTGGTAAATGCTTTTGTGGAAGAAGAATTCTGGCAGCAATCATTGAATGAATTCGAAGGCCAGGGATTTGTCCAACAGTCTCCTAGACAAGAGGATGTGGTTTTGAATACATCTGTAAGAAATAGGATTTTGGAAAGAGGATTTCAGGTCATCATCCCCTGGAAGTGGATTCGTCAGGATTTGAATTTGAAACCCCTCGCTCTCAAACCTCCCTTGGAAGTTCATCAAGATCAAAGAGGGGGACGTTTTGCAGTCTATCGCCTCGATGCAGGTGAAACCATCTATTCCAACGTTGTTCTCAGATTTACTAATTTTTCAGGACAAAAAAGGATAGAACAGGCTGTTGGAGATTTATTGGTGTTGAATGAACTTGTCAATGTCCATGACATTCCATCAGGTACGATTATTCGAATTCCCCTGCATTGGATACGTAACGATTTTCAATTCCTCACCCCTGGAGTGTATCAGGAACCGGTCATAGAAAACCTCAGGAATTCCCCTAAGATCAGGTCATGCAAAGAAATGAGCTCATGCATCCCGGTAGAAAGTGAAATTCCTGGCCCGCTTCAGCAATCAGACCGTCATCCTTTACCAGAAGATCGGATCTTATTTCCAAATCTTATTTCGGGTCTGCAAGTGTCCGATCCTTCCTGGAGATGAGTATGCAGAAGCCGATGCTTAAAAAAGTTTTCTTTGTCCTGTTGGGGGTTGTTTTGTCCCTTTTGCCGGAACCTGAGTTTCTTCACGCCAAGAAACCAGGTAAATGGTATCGGTTCACGCATCAAAAACAGGACCGGATGCAGGTTCGCTGGAATGGGAAAAACCTCGACATCCAACTGAAACCTCGAAAGGGCGAAGGCGGATACAGCCTCGCCAAACGTGTACTGAACAAAAAATACCGAAGCCTGAAAACCATTGAACGCTACAGTGGTCGAAAAAAAATACTGCTGGACCGGCCTATAACCTTTCCTGTCAAAGTGGTTCATGGTTCCATCCGAGGATCGGCGCTTCAGGCATTGTTTCCTAAAGATCTCGCCAAGGAGGAAGGTTGGCGTCATCGAGTGAGTTTTGGTTGGGAGACGACGACCCTGTTGGCAGGTGTTTTTGCCAAAGAAGGCATTACGGCGGTTCATTTGACCAAAAGGAATCAGTTGCGTCGTAATGGCAACCTTTTGAAAATCAACGATCCCATTCTGATTCCCTGGGAATGGATGAGCCGTGAACTTCGTATCAGCCAACCCATTCTCAAAAAACCACTGGTTCTCAAATACGATGCCTCAGGAAAAGCCTATGCCGAATATCGGTTAAAGAAGAACGAAACCCTGTATTCTTCTGTTGTGATCCGTTTTACAGGCAGGATGCTGCATGATGAAGTGGATCAGATGGCAGGGCAGTTGATGAAAATCAACCGGATTTCCAACGCACGCAGGATATCTAAAAACCAGAGGATCCGCATTCCCTTGAAATGGCTTGCTGAGGAATATTATGCAGGTTCCGAATTGGAGATTTCCTCGTCTTCAAAAGCAAAAAAAATCACGGCCAAACCCAAAAAACCAGACCCGAATCATCGGGTTCATGTGATCCTTGATGCCGGGCATGGTGGAAGAGACACCGGTGCGATTGCAGGTTCTAAAAAGAGAGGCGACAGGATTTATGAAGATGAAGTGGTCTACGACATCAGCCAGAGGATGGAAAGTCTGCTGAAAAAAAAGGGTTTGGTTGTCCACAGGACCATTCTCGACCCCAACCAGAGAAAACCGGTCAAAAAGCTGAAGATGCGATTTGATCAGGATGAATATCTCAACGTCACGCCACGTTACACGCTGAGAAATGCACAAACGGGTGTCAACATGCGTGTTTTTCTGATCAATCACCTCTATCACAAATTGCTGAAACAAAAAATTCCCAAGGAAAATATCATTTTCATGAGCATTCATGGAGATGCTTTGCACCCCTCCCTTCGTGGTGCGATGGTTTATTTTCCGGATCCACGTTTTCGCAAAACCCGTTTCAGGATAAGAGGCAGCGTCTATCGTAAGCGCAAGGAATATGACAGCAGGCTTCAGTTTGCCAACTCCGAAAACAAGCGTTCAGGGAATTTGAGTCGCTCCCTCGGGAATTCAGTGATAGCCTCTTTCCGTAAATTTGGGTTGCCGACCCATCGAGGAAGAACAGTACGGGGTTATTTCTACCGAAGGGGAAAGAAAAGCCTTCCTGCAGTTCTCCGTTACAGCAAGGTACCAACTTCGATTTTGGTTGAAGTGGCGAACCTGAAAAATCACAAGGACCGGGGGAGCCTGCTCAAATCCAGGACACGACAGAAAATGGCGGAAGCTCTTGTTCATTCCATCGGACAGCATTACCAGGTAAACGAAGCCCTCATTGCAAGGCGCTGAATTCATCAGTTTTAATTCATGATAAAAAATATCGTCTTTGACCTGGGAGGGGTCCTGATCGATTGGGATCCGAGGTATCTTTTTCGAAAGATGCTTCCGGATGAAGAGACAGTTGAAAAATTTTTAGCAGATGTCTGTACTGCTGAATGGAATGTTCAGCAGGATGCAGGGCGCACTATCGTTGAGGCGGAGGAAGAATTGATCAGCCGTTTTCCAGAACAGGAATCGTTGATCCGGGCTTATTATGGACGTTGGGAAGAAAGTCTTGGAGGACCGATCGATGGAACCGTGGAGATATTTTCTCGACTGAAAAAAAAGTCTTATCCGGTCTATGCGTTGAGCAATTGGTCCGCAGAAACGTACCCTATTGCAAAAGAGCGATATCCATTCCTGGACTGGTTCGATGGTGAAGTGATATCCGGAAGGGTGAAAATGGTGAAACCCAATGCCGAGATCTACCATCATCTTTCAGAAAGTTTCGGAATTGAACCTGAAGAAACATTATTCATCGATGATCGTCAGGACAACATCGAGCAAGCCCAAAAACTTGGTTTTCATGGAATTCGCTTCACCAATCCGATGAAACTTCAGGAAAAAATACAAAATTTAGGGCTACTTTAAGGGCCTCTTTTTCTTCTTGAAAAGAACATTTGATGAGAGTCTAAAGACTCAAAAATCATAAACCTCCAAAAAAATAATAAGCAACGCTACTTTCTTCATGGGACGAAGCAGGGAGGCCTTGTCATGTAGGAGGTTTTTCTAAAATCATGAATGAGTTTTCCAAAATCCCTGAGATTATTTATTTTTCTATCGATTAAATGCGCAAACTGATTGTTTTAATTTGTGTTTTTCTGATCATTTCAGGACTATTACTTTCGTTTCCAGAATGGAATTTATGGTTGGAGTATCAGGAACTCCTGGTACTCTTTCATATCTGGCTTGGATTTTTTTTTATGGTCGTCTTCCCGATGTATGCTTGGGATCATATCCGTACCCATCGGCAACGACTGAAAACCCTGAGCCTGATTTCATTGACTGGAGGAGTACAATTTTTGACAGGTTTCGGGTTGATTTTCTCAGGCCTGATTCTAATGCTTTACGGTTCTGAAGGCCTAATACTGGCTTCAAATAGCCATGAGCTCTTGACCTACGCTTTAATCCTTACCCTGATTTTCCACTCCAGAAGTTCCAGGAGCTAAGCTCCGGCATTTTCACTGAAGCATCATATGGAAACGCGACCAAAAATCATTCTGATGGATACCACCCTCAGGGATGGGGAACAGACCCAGGGGATGTCCTTCACTCCTGCCGAAAAGACCAATTTGGCCAAGGCGCTCCTGAATAAACTAAAGGTCGACCGAATCGAAATAGCATCTGCTCGAGTATCTTCTGGAGAAATGGAGGGTGTTCAGAGGATCACATCATGGGCAGAGGAAAAAGGGTATCTGGAGCAGATCGAGGTTTTGGGTTTTGTTGATCATACCCTCAGTGTTGATTGGATCCTCGAGGCAGGAGGTCGGGTCATGAACTTGCTGACCAAAGGCAGTGAAAATCACTGCACCAACCAACTCCGGAAAACCCTGGATGAACACCTCAGGGAAATCCGAAAAACCATGGCTTATGCCCGCCAAAGGAACGTTCGGGTCAATGTCTATCTTGAGGACTGGTCTAACGGATATCGTGACAAGCCTGAATATGTCTATGAGATGCTTCAAGGACTGAAGGATGAAGGAATCGAAAGGATCATGCTTCCAGACACCCTGGGAGTCATGTCTCCGGATCAGGTCTTCGATAGCATGACTGACATGCAGAATCGCTATCCCTGGGCCTCCTTCGATTTTCATCCACACAATGACTATGGACTTGGTGTTGCAAATGCAATGTACGCTGTTAAAGCAGGAATCCGCAGCATTCACTGCACCATGAACTGTCTTGGCGAGAGGGCCGGAAATGCTTCCCTGGCTGAAGTGGCGGTGGTGCTCAAAGACCAGCTTGATGCAGAACTTTCGATTGAAGAGGCCAACCTGACTCCTGTTGCTGAGATGGTGGAGAACTTTTCAGGTAAGCGACTTGCCAGGAATTCTCCGATTGTGGGGGAGGATGTTTTCACGCAGACGAGTGGAATCCATGCGGACGGGGATAAAAAAGGGGGTCTGTATCACAATCCTATTTTTCCGGAACGGTTTGGACGTAACCGTAGTTATGCACTTGGTAAAATGAGCGGGAAAGCCTCACTCAACAAAAACCTGGAACTGCTCGGGATTCAACTGATAGATGAAAATCTACAGAAGGTGCTTCGAAGGGTCGTAGAATTAGGTGATTCAAAGAAAACCATCACCTTGGCAGACCTGCCCTTCATCATTACCGACGTTTTGGAAACACATGAAGAGCAGAGAATTCAGCTTTTGAATTGTTCTATTTCAAGCGGTTTAAACCTCAACTCTGTGGCCAGCATCCGGATCTTGTTCGATAAACGGGAGCATAACGAAAGTGGAAGTGGAAACGGGGGTTATGATGCTTTCATGAGTGCGATCAAAAAAATTCTCAAAAAACATCATCTTCAATGCCCTGAACTTCTGGACTACCAGATTCGCATTCCGCGAGGTGGGCAGACGGATGCTCTGACAGAATCGATCATTACCTGGAACATGAACAACAAAAGGGTTCAAACCGTGGGCATTGATCCGGATCAAGTCATGGCTGCGGTGAATGCAACATTAAAAATGTTGAACCTCCATCTAATGCAGCTTGATCATATCAGTGACTCGGCTGCAGTGGTAACTGCTGCCTGAAGATTTATTCTTCCGAGATCTACTCGTGCATACCCGTTCCATGCCCAAAAATCCACTCCCTGCCATTTTTTCGGCCATTGACGGGTCATCCCTTGAAGGCATAGGGGAAGTGGTTCACTTTCCCTTGACGGCGGATCCTGCAGGATTTCATCATCTGTTGCTTGCTGAATGTGTATTGAGGCAGATCCCACAGTTGAAGCAGGTGGAGTTTATTCTTTCCAACGGACTTCATCCTGATCCCACCAAAAGGAAACGAATCCCTGATGGTGAAATACGACTTTCCCTTTTAAGACAGGCTCTTGTCAGTTTTGCAGATCCAAGGCTCAGTTATCCCGCTCGCCTTGCACTGGATGATAAAAGCCCTTTGTTGTTGAAAGAAGAGACCTGGGAAATCTCAACCGCAGAATTTCGCTGGGAAAGACCGTTCCGCCTAGCGGAACACGTTATGAGGCTGAGGAATGCCAGAGATTTAGAACCCCATCCCAATCCAGGAGGCGACCCCCCAAAAAACATTGATGCTGGTCATCGGATTTCGATGCTGGTCGGGACTGATTTGCTGATCCGTATGTTGGATGAAAATATCTTCTCCAATGATGATCTGAAGACCATCTCAGAAGGTTCCCAGTTGCTGGTGGTGCCACGGGGAAATAAAAATCTTCCTGAACTCCTCAAAGAATTGCAAGAACGTCGAGGAATCATCCTTCAGGTAGGAGTCCTTGATCCGGGTTGGCTTCCACAACCCCTGAGGGTTCTTCTCAATCTTTCGTCTACCGTCATCCGTCGTTCTGTGCAGGCCGGTCAGTCCCTGCTCGGATTCATGCCGGAATCCGCATCAGACATGATCCACAAACGAAAACTATATCAGGATGATTTCCAAGAAGTGACTGAAAAAGGTTGGCTTGGGCATTGTCAAAAACTGGAAATGGAACTTGAAACCTGCGCCAAGAAATTACTGACAGTGTTGGACAACCTCCACAATCAGGGGGAAAGACATACCATCAGTTTCATTGAATCTGGAACAGGAGGCAGGATTGCTGCGGCATTCACTGCTGTGCCTGGTGTCTCCAGACATTTAAAACAGGTGCTTGTACCCTACAGCCGGGAATCCCAACTTGATTTTCTAGGGGAAGCTGGAAAACATCATTCCAGTGTAAGTCATGAACGCGCACAAGCGCTTGCAAAAAAATTCCAAGTGCATACCGGTTCTGATTGGGTTTTGGCTGAAACAGGCATGGCAGGGCCCCTTTCTCCGGATCGAAAAAGTCGTAAGAATGGATTGTCCTATGTCGCCCTGGCTAAAAAAAATCCAGGCCATGAAGGAACCACCGTTCAAACGACTAAAATCGAAGCCAATCCTTTTTTCAGTAAAAAGGAACACCAACTCCAATTTTCTGTAGAAGCTTTGAATTGGATCTTATTACAGTTGGATCCTGGTTCCTCTTCATGAATGAAAAAACCTTTGATTAGGCCTTCATGAGTTGGTTCAGGCAAAGTTGTTTCAATTTTATGTTTTTATGAGGTTTGAATATTGCAGAATATACTTTAAAGGCATATTATCCACTTAACTCCAGATTACACCTATGATTACGCTCAATAAATTGTTTCGATATCTTGAATTAACTAATGCTTTCAAAATGATGCGTAACATCTTCTTTATTCTTTTAGTGGTTGCTTTTTTTGGTTGTACTCCACCGACTCCACCGACTCCACCGACTCCACCGACTCCACCAGAAAATCTGATTGAAGTTGGGGATCTTGAGGAAATCCCAGAGTTGAGTGAAGAGGAACAAGAGGAGGATCGGGACTGGATTGCGGATTATGATCTACGAAAGAAGCAACTCCAGGATCTGGGGCTTGAAGATTCAAAACAAAAAATAGCTGTTATTGAGCAAAAAAAGAAAATAATTGAGAGTAAATCTGCATTGAAAGAAGAGGTTGATACCATTCTCAAAGCCCGTGCAGAGAAAAAAGCCCTAGAGATTTTTAATGAAAAAATTGCAGGAAAAATTAAGAAGGATTCCAAGATTTCATCTGAAGAAATTAAAGAATTGATCGTGAAGGCGTCCAAGGGAGAATTGGAGGTTGAGGAGTTGAAAAAAATCCTGATAGAAAAGCTTGGGATTTCTGATGAAGAAGTTGAAGCAATGATTTCAGAAGCAACATCCAAAGGAAAAGATGTAAAAAAGGTGCTTTTGAAAAAAATCTTGGAAGAAACCACGACACTTTCAAAAGATGAGCTAAACAAAGTCATTCAAAAAGTTGAGAAGGTTGCCACCGAAACCAATGAGCTGCTCACGAAGATTGGGAATGCTACAACGGCTAAGGAAATCAGGAAAATACTTGAGGAAGCAGGGGATATCAGTGAGGAGGAGATTAAATCCATCGTTGAGAAAAATGAAAAGGTTCTTGCAGAAGAAAAATCGTTTCTGCGTGAGACCATGGCCAAACTCTATGCACGTCTTCAACGGGACCGCAGGTTGAATATAGAAGAAGCTTTTTGTGCAAACATCGAAGGGTTGCTGGATCACCTGCTGATCGAACCAACTTATTTCGAAACCAATAAATACGATATTGATGCTTATGTGAATGCGATGAACCGTAGCTATCAATTGATGGAACTGATCCTGAATGACTATCAGGACATCATGCTTCAATTGGAGGGCAATGCCGACCTACGCGGTACCAATGACTATAATAAGGCTCTTGCTGAAAGGCGCTGGAGAACCCCAAGTCGTGTTCTAGTAACACTTTACACGGTACAGGCTGATATTCCTGTGACCGGAGTCAGCCGTGGAGAAGAATGTCAGCTGGAGCGTTTGAAAGATGAATCAGAGAGTGCTTGGTGGACAAGAAACCGAAGAACGGATTACATGTTCAAGTTGCGCTAGAAAATGTATTGTCTGACTCAGTAACAAGAACGATAAAAGGGTTTTCAATCAAAATTTCTTGAGCTAATCAGAAATTTCAAGCATTATTTATGGGTTAGAATTGACATTGACCAAATACATGGATCATCACATGATCCGAGAGGCTGCAATCTCTTATCCTGAAAATCCTCTCAAGGACAGGACCCCTAAACTCAAAAGAGTCCCATGAAAAATATTCTCCAACTTGTCGTGATTCTTGGTTTGGCATTCATCCTCACCGGCTGTCCGCCTAAAGAAACTGCTCCTCCTTCAGCTGAAGAAACTGCTCCTCCTTCAGCTGAAGATAAAAAAGCTTCGATGACACTGGATGATCTGGATGAGGATGAAAAACTATCCGATGCTCAAAGACTTGAGGATGAAAAGGCAAAAAAAGCTGCTGAACAAAGAAAAAAACTGATCAAGGAACTGGCCGTTAAAGATCTAGCTGAGAAGAAGGAACTGCTGGTCAAAAAAGAGAAGGTCGAGGAGGCCAAAGCAGAACTGAAAGAGGAGATATCTAAAGTTCTTAAGAAAAGGGCTGAGAAGAAAGCGAAACGTCTCTTCAAGGAAAAAGTGGCCGGCAAAATCAAAAAAGATTCAAAGCTCAGTGCCGATGAAATTGAAGAACTGATTGTTAAAGCGGCAACAGGAGAACTGACTGTAAAAGAACTGAAAGAGGTACTAATCAAAAAATTGGGAGTGAGTAAAGAGGAAGTCGAAAAAATAATCAAGGAAGCTAGAGCTGAAGGTAAGAAACTCGGGTTGGATGAGGAAGAAGTCAAACAACTAATTAAGGAAAAGCTTTTGGCAAAAGTCCTGGAGGAAACCACGACTCTCACCAAAGAGGAAATTGCTGAAGTGGTGAAAGAAACCAGTAAAATTGTCAAGGAGACCAAAGAACTTGCGAAGAAACTTGCAGCCGCCACATCAGCCGAAGAAGTTCGCAAGATCCTTGAAGAAGCAGGAGATGTGAGTGAAGAGGATATCGCATCAATCGCAAAGAAAGTCGAAGAGGTCGTTGCTCAGGAAAAGAATTTCCTCAGTGAGACCCTAGCCAAGCTCTATGCTCGTCTGCAACGAGACCGGAGGCTGGAAATCGAAGATGCATTTTGCAGGGATATCGAGGGAATTCTCGATCATCTCCTGATTTCTCCCAGCTATTTCGATACTGACCGCTCGAACATAGACGGGTACGTGGATGAAATTAATAGAAATCACGAGCTTCTGATACCTATTCTTGTGGATTACCAGGATATAACGATCCAACTTGAGGGCAATACCGACATCCGTGCTTCCAACGACTACAACAAAGCCTTGGGAGAACGGCGCTGGAAAACTCCGATCAAATTGCTGACCACCCTTTACACCCTTCAAGGCGACATTCCAGTCTTAGGAGTGAGCCGAGGTGAAGAATGTCAGATGGAACGGACTTCTGGCGAATCTCAGGAAGACTGGTGGACCCGCAATCGGCGAACTGATTACATGTTTAAACTTCAATAAATTCAATGACATTTGATGATTTTGTAAATGCGATATTGCATGGTGGTGCAATAACCCTCAGCATTTTTTGTTTGCTACTCATTTTATCGGTATGCACTTGGGGGATTATCATCAGCAAAATCCTCCAGCTGAAAATGGAGGACAAAAAAAATGCAGCCTTTGTTAAGTCCTTTAATTCTGCGGAAGACCTGATTGAATTCAGTGAAATTAACAAACGCAGGGGTATGGTGGACTATGACCTCGGGATTGTTTTTGAAGAGGTCGTCAATGTTCAACGAAAATTCGAAAAAGACTATCCCGAACTGAATTTTGCGGATTCGCAAATGAAGGTTTTGAAGGATGATTTCGATAGCATGATCAATCATACTGTTGGTCGTGTTGGGAACCAGATGGCAGAGCGCCGTGAAACATTGCTTTCGGTACTTGCAACCACTTCCAACATTGCACCTTTCCTGGGCGTGCTAGGCACAGTGGTCGGGATCATCAATGCATTTACGGCCATTGGGAACATGGGTTCTGCAGACCTATCTGTTGTGGCACCAGCCATATCTGAAGCCCTGGTTGCTACAGCTCTTGGAATCTTTGTCGCCATACCCTCTTCTGCTGCATTCAATATGATTAGCTACTGGACCCAGATTTTGGGGCAGAAGTTTGATCGTTTTACCATGATCCTCTTAAACCGGATGCAGCTGGAACTCATCAGCCGCTACAAAAAAACTGAGGAATTCGGAAAATTCTGAATCCATTCATTCTGATTCGAATTTTGAATTCAAACTTGAGGTGGTTACGGTTTAGCTCGTCATAAAACAGGCTTAATCGTGTTTTGTTGAGAGTTCGTGATCAATCAATCCAACCAATGAAACAGAACTCAATTCAGGAAAGATAATATGGGTGTCGGAGGTTCTGCCTCAGGCGGCAGAGGCAAAAGAAAGCTCGTTTCTGAAATCAACATTACACCCTTGGTTGATACGTTGCTGGTGCTATTGATCATTTTCATGGTCACAGCACCGGCAATGACCAGGACCATCGGCATTGATTTACCAAGTGCAGATGGGGCCAGGGCAGAAAAGCTTCCGGTCAGTGTAGAAAAGGAATTTCTGGTCGTCGGGATTGCCCTCAATGATCAAATTATCTTCAAGGAAAAGACGTATTCGCAGGCGGACTTCACGAACCAGTTTCCGTCCCTTGTTGCAGACATGGATCCCGAAAAAGTGTTCATCCAGGCCGATCAGAAAGTGTCCTATGACCGGCTTGTCGAAATGATGGTGTTTTTGCAGAATCAGGGTCATGAAAAAATAGGATTGGTTTTTGAGGATCAATAGTTTTGCAAGAGAAAAAAAAATTTCGGAAAAAATACTATTCCTATTTCTTAAAATCAGGTCTGATCATTTCGTGTACGATCCACCTGTTGATGGTGGGGAGTTTGTTCGGAATGAATGCTCTTTTTTTCGACAAGCAAGAGGAAGAGGAATCGAATGAGTTCGAGATGCTTGAACAGCAGTCGATCGAGATTAACGCGCTGTCTGCAGAGGAGGTACGGGCTCTCATTGCTGCTCTTGAAAGAAAAGAAGCCGGGTCCGGCGTTGGAGAGACACAATCAGATGGAGGTGGGGGAAAATCCGCAGGTGTTGAAGAACAGGTACCTCTTTCTAAAAAAGACCAGAATGATGAAACAGCTGCCATCCTGCCTCCAGAAACGGAACAGACCCAGGCAAATGATCTGCCTCAGCAATTGGAAGAGCCTTTATCCACAGCGGCAGAAACTTCGGTTGAGGAAACCGAACCTGAAAACGAAAGCATTGAAGAACCAATTGCAGAACCCGAACCAACTCCTGAACTCAAGCCTGAACCTGAACCGTTGGTGGAAGCCGCACCTGAGCCCGAACCTGTCCAGGAATCCCCAAAGGTGGTTGAAGAAGAACCTATTGCAGAACCCGAACCAACTCCTGAACCCAAGCCTGAACCCAAACCTGAACCCAAACCTGAACCCAAACCTGAACCCAAACCTGAACCCAAACCTGAACCCAAACCTGAACCCAAACCGTTGGTGGAAGCCGCAGTTGAACCCGAACCCGTCCAGGAATCACCAAAGGTGGTTGAACCGGAAAGCGTCAGTGCAGAGGAGCTTCAGCAAAAAGCCGAAAAGGAACGCAAATCACTTCTGCTGAAATCGGTGCTTTCTGAAGAAGTTGAAAAGATTGAAGTACTTTCAGAATCAGCGGATGACGGACCAGGACCTGAAACATTGATAGGAGAAGAAGATTCTCCTGAAGTTTTTGAGGAGCTAGAAGGCCAGCAGGATTTACTGGCAAAACCACTGGAAAACCTATTGGAAGAAGACAGTACAACGATGGAACTTTCCGAATTTGACAGTTCTTCAACTCTACTCGAGTCTGGAGTCAATTCGACCCTGGAAGACTTTTCAAGTTCGGAAGGAACTTTGTCCAGCCTTACTGAATCGGCTTTGAAGGACCTCGACAATCGCTCCCTCTTTGAAGCTCCTAAGCTAGAAAATGTAAGTGTTTCCAGTACTTCTCTTTCAGAACTCAACCAGACCAAATCGGCCTTGAGCCATGAGTCCTCGGGGGCTCTCAGAGAAAATACGGTTCGTTTGAAGCAGCAGGTTGAATTCTCTGAAAAAGAAAGCAGTGTATTGGACCGTGCGAAACCTGAACGCATGGAAATTGCGAAAAAGGATCGTGCTTCAGAAAAAACCGTTGAGACTCCCAAGGAAGAAGCATCAGCAGAGATGGAAGTTGCAGATGCTCCAGAAACAAATTTTGAGAAGGAAACTTTTCCTGAAACCAAAACAGGGACCGAAGCCTCTTTGTCCAAACTGCAGGAAACTCAAACAGCTGAAGAACCTACAAAAATTCAAACTGCCTCAAAACTGGTTCAACTTGAGCGGAAGACCCTGAGTAATGAAGAATCACTTCAAGTGTCAGGAAGGGAAATTTCAGATGCACCTCAACCCAAGGCATCAAGGGTTCAGGCTGTAGAGCCTAAATCTCA
>Ga0208638_1001231_pt1 | contig 14381 bp, 14 predicted proteins | sample ETNtaG_34_FD_185753 | JGI IMG/M metagenome (GOLD analysis project Ga0208638, IMG submission 185753) | Marine microbial and viral communities from oxygen minimum zone, Eastern Pacific Ocean - ETNP201306SV51 (SPAdes) (version 2) | ecosystem: Environmental > Aquatic > Marine > Oceanic ...
TGATTTATTTGTTACTGACTTAATTTTGATTAACTGATTCAACAAATTTGTATTGTTAGATAATCTTCCTGCCGTGTCGATAATTAAATAATCATATTTTTCATTTTTTGTCATTTCACATGCACTGTAGGCAACGCTGGCAGGGTCCTGATTGATTGATCCTTGAAAAAAATCCGCACCCTGACTCTTTGACCATTCTTTTAGTTGATCAATTGCTGCGGCTCTAAATGTATCACAAGCAGCTACAAGGATTTTTTTATTCTTTCCAATTTTTTTAATAAATTTACCTATAGTTGTTGTTTTCCCGCTTCCATTAACGCCAATAAATAAAAATATGATGGGTAAGATATCATCGGTTTTAATTATATTTTCTTCTCTTTTTAATAAAATCTGAGAAATTTCATTGGATAATAGTTTAAGAATAAATGTTGAATCCATATGACCATTAATTTTAGTAGTTTTGATTTTATCAATTAAGTGATCAGTGACCTCCAAACCTATATCAGCTGAAATAAGAGTCGTTTCAATATCTTGAATTATTTCAGGATTAATTTTTTTAGATGTAATTGAATGAATAATATTAGAAGTAAGAAAGTTTGATGTTTTTATTAAGCCAGAACGAAATTTATTAAAAATATTCATTGCTGTTTTAGATTAACTTTGCCTTCAATATATTTTCATTCATTTTATAAATTTTACAATTTACGATTAATCCTTTGGGCAGATCTTTATCGATATGTATTTTTGTAAAATGTTGAGATTTGCCATAAGATCCTGTCGGATCAACTTTTTCAACAAGCACAGTAGCTTTTCTTCCAATTTGTTGATTTAAATATTTTACTAAATTTTTATTACCACAATCTCTTAATATTTTTGCCCGATTTTTTATAACTTCTTTAGAAATTTGAGGCATAGAAGCTGCTGGGGTAGATTGTCTTGGAGAGAAAGGAAAAATATGTAAGTGTGTCAAATTACATTCATCAATTAATTTAATTGATTCTTCAAACATCTCGTCTGTTTCTGTGGGGAAACCCGCAATTATGTCGGCCCCAAAAACAACATCGCTTCTTATTTTTTTAACTTTTTGACAAAAATCAATAGCTTGTTTTCTAGTATGTCTGCGTTTCATTCTTTTTAATATTAAATCATTTCCAGCTTGAAGACTTAAGTGGAAATGAGGCATCACCCTGTGATTTTCTAATAACGGCCAAAAATCAGAGGATATTTCTGCACAATCAATTGAAGAAAAACGCAATTGTTTAAGCTCAGGTACAAGACTTAAAATTTTTTTAACTAATTGGAATAAATTGGAACCTCCTGACAGATCTTTGCCATAATCTGTAATGTCTACTCCTGTTAAAACTACTTCTTTATAACCATTTTGGACAAGTAATTTAATTCTATTAATTATAACACCCACAGGAATACTGCGATTGTTTCCACGTCCAAAAGGAATAATACAAAAGGTGCAACGATGATCGCATCCTTGTTGAATTTCAATAAAGGCTCTAGCTTTTCCTTCAAACTTTTCAATCAAATGATGGCAGATATCATTATTTTCAAAAATATCTTTTACTTGAACAGATCTAGATTTTTTAATACTCGACCATGTTTTAGAGTTTAATTTTTCATTATTGCCGATAACATAATCAATCTCTTCCATTGCAGCATATTTTTGTGGGCTAATTTGTGCCGCACATCCAGTAAGTACAATTTTTTTATTGGGGAATTTTTTTTTTGCCTTTCTAATTTCGTAATTTACTTTTTTCTCTGCCTTTTGAGTTACAGCACATGAATTAATAATAGTAAAATTATCTAATTCATTTTTTGATGCTAGTGATTTTATTACCTCCCCTTCGCATATATTTAATCGGCAACCAAGATTGATGATATTAAGTTTTTCTTTTTGCATTAATTCAATTATATTTCCATTTTTCCACGGTAACTAATCTCAGCCGGCCCTGTCATTATAGCATTGTTATTTTCAATATTAATTAATAAAGATCCTTTTTCGAATTCTACTTCCACTTTGTCCTTTAATAACCCTTTCAAATTTCCAGCATAAACTGCAGCACAAGCGCCACTGCCACAAGCTTGAGTGATGCCAACACCTCTTTCCCAAACGCGCATTCTAATCTTGCTTTCATTTAATATCTCAATTACTTCAACATTTGTTTTCTTTGGAAATAATTCATTATTTTCTATATTTGGACCTATAGACGATAAGTCTATTTTATTTATATTATTTCCAAAAAACACAATGTGCGGATTACCAATGTTAACTGCAACACCAGAAGAAAAACCATCTATATTAATTGGCATATTCAAAGTATCTACTTTTTTTATTAATGGAATATCTTGCCAATGATGTGAAGGCCTCCCCAAATTAACGCTGATATTCTTACCATCATTCTTTTTGACAATTAGTATTCCAGCATCTGATTTAATTTTTAATTCAGAATTATTTTCTTCTTCAAATAATAATTTAGCAACACACCTAGTGCCGTTCCCACAAGCTTCAGCGCTATCACCTCCAGGATTATATATTTGAATATAAGCATCATGATCATCGGAAGAACTCTGATTAATTGTAATCAATTGATCACATCCGGCACCGCTTTTTCTATCGCTTAATTTGTTGATGAATTCTTTTGAGATTTCAACATTATTGTTACGTCTATCAATTATAACAAAATCATTGCCCAACCCATGCATCTTAATAAAATCTATATTTTGCATATTTTTCTTATATGGCTATTATTATATAGATTTCCATTAAAAACTCTATTTGCGCTCTACCCTTGACTTTGTCCTTCTATTTTAATATGGCTCGCTTGAAATTCCTTAATTGTAATTTTATAAACTTATCAAAGCAAAGATAGGTACACCAGCCCACGAGTATCGTGCCCTGGTGTAACAATGTATTGGAGGTATATGTTTGGAACATTAACTGAAAAGTTAGAAAAGATTGTAAAATCTATAGCTGGTAGAGCGACTATTTCAGAAGATGACCTTGATATTACCTTAAGGGAAATACGAATTGCTTTATTAGAAGCGGACGTAGCACTGAGTGTAGTAAAAGATTTTATCGAGAACATTAAATCAAATATTATTGGACAAGAAGTTTTAAAGTCTATCAAACCTGATCAAATGATCATCAAGCTTGTTCAAGAAGAGCTGATTAAGATATTAGGGTTAAATAATGAGCCTTTAAACATTGCGAAAACTGGAATAACAAAAATATTATTTTGCGGTTTACAAGGATCTGGTAAAACAACTACTATTGCCAAAGTAGCTAATTTTATAAAAAAAGATTCAAAGAAAAAAATTTTATTAGTTTCAGCTGACATTTATCGACCAGCAGCACAGGAACAATTGCATGTTTTAGGAAAACAAATCAATGTTGAATTTTTTGATCATCAAAATTCTCAATCTGTAGAAGCAATAACGTTAGAATCAATTAAATATGCTGAAAAAAACTTATTTGACATTTTACTTTTTGATACCGCGGGCCGTCAAGTTGTTGATGATAAGATGATGGAAGAACTGAAAACCATTTCACAAAAACTTAAACCTCAAGAAGCAATATTGGTTGCTGATTCTCTTACCGGACAAGATGCTGCAAATATTGCAAAAAGGTTTAATGAAGCTGTTTCTATTACTTCATCCATTTTAACACGTGTTGATGGTGATGGAAGGGGTGGCGCCGCCTTGTCAATTAAATCAATTACTGGAGCGCCAATAAAATTTATTGGAACTGGAGAAAAAATTGATCAACTTGAATCCTTTCACCCAGAAAGAATTGCCAATAGAATCTTAGGTATGGGTGATATTGTCTCATTGGTTGAGAAGGCATCTGAAAATTTTGATAAAAAAGAAATGGAAGATTTGGCAAAAAAAATGTCAAAAGGGAAATTTGATCTTGAAGATTTTGCTAGTCAATTAAAACAAATGGGGAAAATGGGAGGTTTATCAGGCATTATGTCGATGCTGCCAGGAATCTCGAAAGCTCAAAAACTTATGGCAGAAAATAAAATTTCTGATGATGTTATCAACCATCAAATTGCGATAATTAGTTCAATGACAAAAAAAGAACGAGCAGATCCTGATATTATTAAGGCATCAAGAAAAATTAGAATTTCAAACGGATCTGGAACAAGAGTTCAAGATGTAAACAAATTGTTAAAGCAATTTTTTCAATCACAAAAAATGATGAAAAAAATTAAATCAATGGGTAAAGGAGGCATGCCTAGTGATCTCTTGCAAAAATTACAAGGAAACTTGCCACCAAATTTTAATAACTAGAAAAGGAAAGCATATGCCAGTTAGAATTAGACTATCACGAGGAGGCGCTAAAAAACGCCCTTTTTATAGAATAGTTGTTGCAGATTCAAGACGGTCACGTGATGGTAAATTTATTGATCAACTTGGGACCTATAACCCTATGTTAGCTAAGGATAATCCTGAACGAGTAAAACTTGATGCAGATAAAGCTAAAGACTGGATTGCAAAAGGAGCACAACCAAGTGATCGAGTAAAAATATTTTTAAGTAATATAAATCTTATAGATAAGCCCATAATTACAGAAAAAACAAAAAAACATTTACCAAAGAAAAAAGAAGAGAAGCCTGCTGAAGAAAAACCTAAGGCAGAAGCAGCAGAAGCCAAGGAAGAGAAGCCTGCTGAAGAAAAACCTAAGGCAGAAGCAGCAGAAGCCAAGGAAGAGAAGCCTGCTGAAGAAAAACCTAAGGCAGAAGCAGCAGAAGCCAAGGAAGAGAAGCCTGCTGAAGAAAAACCTAAGGCAGAAGCAGCAGAAGCCAAGGAAGAGAAGCCTGCTGAAGAAAAACCTAAGGCAGAAGCAGCAGAAGCCAAGGAAGAGAAGCCTGCTGAAGAAAAACCTAAGGCAGAAGCAAAAGAAAAAAAGGAGGAATAGGAAAAATTCTCCTAACTTAATTGGTGAAAAAAATACAGTTATTCCATATTGGCACTTTTGGCAAACCTGTTGGCCTGAAGGGTGAAATTAAAATTATTATGCATAATTTTGAATTTAACAAATTTAAATCTAAATCTATAAGCTCATATTTAGTAGATGAAGCAGACGTGTTTTTGAATTTTCAGTATTTAAAAATTAATAAAAATAAATTAACTGGGAAATTAAAAAAATGTAATTCTATTAATTGTGCTGAAAAATTAAATGGTAAAAAAATTTTTATTGATATAAATCATTTACCAAAAAATAAAAAAAATCAATTTTATATTTTTGATTTGATCAACTGTGAAGTCAAAACATCAAAAAATATTTTATTAGGCAACATAATCGATATAGATAATTTTGGCGCTGGCGATTTAATTAAAATTAAAAAAGACAATAATAAAAGTTTTTTCATTCCAATGAATGAAGACAATGTTGTAAAAGTAGATCTAAAAAAGAAACTTGTGATAGTTAATCCTATTAAGGGAATTTTAAATTAAATGTTTTCTGTAAAAATATTAACCGCATATCCAGAAATGTTCCCGGGAGTTCTTGGTCATTCTATTATTGGCAAAGCTTTAAAGGAAAAAAAATGGTTTTTGGAAACAGTAAATCTTCATGATTTTGGTTGTGATGAAAGAAACAGCATTGATGATATACCTTTTGGAGGTGGGCCAGGGATGATAATTAGACCTGATGTAGTTGAAAAAGCGGTTCACTTTATTGATAAAATTTCTAATAAGCCTAGACACTTGATTTATATGAGTCCGGCAGGAAAGACTTTAAAACAAAATGATTTAATAGAATTTTCTAAAATTGATCAAATTGTTATTTTGTGTGGAAGGTTTGAGGGAGTTGATACTAGGGCCATAGAGGAGATTGGTTTTCAAGAAGTCAGTATCGGTGATTATATCACATCCGGTGGCGAAGTTGCAGCGCAAGTACTAGTTGAAGGTTGTATTCGCCTCCTTCCTGGAGTATTAGGGCATCCAGAAAGTGTTATGGAAGAGAGCTTTTCTAACAACCTTCTAGAGTATCCTCAGTACACCAGACCTCAGGTATGGGTTGATGCTCGAAATAAAAAACATAATGTTCCTGATATTTTACTATCAGGCCATCATGCAAAAATTAAAGAATGGAGAAATAATAAGTCTTTAGAGAAAACTAAAAAAAATAGACCAGACTTATTGAACAAGAAAAAATAGAAATAAAAAATGAATAATTTAGTAGAAATATTTGAAAAAAAACAAATAGCAAAGCTTACATCAAAAAAAAATATTCCTACTTTTAGGCCAGGGGATACCTTAAGAGTAACAATTAAAATTGCTGAAGCAGAGCGCTCACGTCTTCAAGTATATGAAGGATTGTGTATCGCTAGAAAAAATAATTCAATCAATTCAAAATTTACTGTACGAAAAATATCTCACGGGGAAGGCGTTGAAAGAGTATTTCCTTTGTTTAGCCCAATAATTGATAAGATTGAAGTAATTAAAAAAGGTCATGTCAAAAGGGCTAAATTATATTATTTAAGAAAAAGAACTGGTAAAAGTTCCCGTATTGCTGATCGCGATAGAGGGGAAGAGGCCGATCAATATATTATGACTGAAAGTCAAGACCCACTATCTGACAAAATTCAAAAAAAAGATGAAGTGTCTGAAGAATCAGAAAATATCAAAGATGGACAAACTGAATCAGAGGAAGAAAATTTAGTTAAAGAAGAATTATCAAATCAACCAGTTCCAGAATCGGTTGCCGAAGAAAAGAAACCTGCTGAGGAAAAATCTGAGTCAACTGCTTCTGAAGCAGAAAAGACAAAAGATGAAACAAAATCTTAATAATAAAACTTTATTTGATAAGATTTGGCTAAACCATCTTGTTCATAAACAAGAAGATGGCACAAGTTTAATATATATTGATCGCCATTTAGTCCATGAGGTAACCAGCCCTCAAGCCTTTGAAGGTCTTAGAAATAATAATAGAAAGGTTAGGAAGCCTCAATATACTTTTGCAGTTGCTGATCATAATGTGCCTACTTCGGATAGATCGAAGGGAATTAAAAATGAAGATAGTCGTATACAAGTAGAAACGCTTGAGAAGAATTGTAAGGATTTTGATGTTACGCTTTTTCCTCTATTAGATAAAAGACAAGGGATCGTTCATATTATAGGTCCAGAGCAAGGTATTACTCAACCTGGTATGACAATTGTATGTGGCGATAGTCATACAGCAACTCATGGCGCTTTTGGCGCTTTAGCTTTCGGTATTGGCACTAGTGAAGTGGAGCATGTTCTGGCAACACAAACTTTAATACAGAATCCAGCTAAGAATATGCGCATAACAATTGAGGGTAAAATTACTTTAGGTGTTACTGCCAAGGATATAATTTTACATATTATTGGTCATATAGGCACAGCAGGTGGAACAGGATATGTGATTGAATATGCCGGAAAAGCAATTCAAGAACTGAGTATGGAAGGCAGAATGACAATCTGCAATATGAGTATAGAGGGCGGAGCCAGAGCAGGGCTAATAGCCCCTGATCAAAAAACTTTTGATTATATAAAGAACCGTCCTTATGCCCCAAAAGGAGAAGATTGGGATAAAGCAATTAGTTTTTGGAAATCTCTTCCATCTGATCCAGAGGCAAATTATGATAAAGAAATTATTATTAAAGGTAGTGATATTGTTCCACAAGTAACATGGGGCACAAGTCCTCAAGACGTTGTTCCCGTTAATGGCAAAGTACCTGATCCAAAAAAAATATATGATATTAAAAGACGTAAATCAATTGAGAGATCACTTGAGTATATGGGTTTAGAACCCAACCAAAATATGAATGATGTTAAGATAGATAAAGTATTTATTGGTTCATGCACCAATGGAAGAATAGAAGATTTACGCGAAGTCGCTAAAATTGCGGAAGGTCATAAAGTTAGTATGTCAGTTGATGCAATGATTGTTCCTGGTTCTGGATTAGTAAAAGAACAAGCTGAAAAAGAAGGGCTAGATAAAATTTTAATTGAGGCAGGTTTTGATTGGAGAGAACCTGGATGTTCAATGTGTCTTGCTATGAATCCTGATCAACTAATGCCGAAAGAAAGATGTGCGTCCACATCCAATAGAAATTTTGAGGGGAGACAGGGAAGAGAAGGTAGAACACATCTAGTAAGTCCAGCAGTAGCTGCTGCTTCAGCTATAATAGGTAAAATAAGTTTAGTGGATGATTTGTCAAATGGATAAGTTTATCACATTCAGTGGAATAGCGGCTCCTTTGCCAATGATTAATGTTGATACAGATATGATTATTCCAAAACAGTTTTTAAAAACCATCAAAAGATCCGGTCTTGGAATAAATCTTTTTTATGAATTAAGATATGATTTACAAGGCAACATAAAAAATGATTTTGTTTTAAACTGGGACCCTTACAAATCTGCTAAAATACTTATTACAGGAGAAAATTTTGGATGTGGCTCGAGTAGAGAGCACGCCCCTTGGTCTTTGTTGGATTTCGGATTTCGTTCCATTATTGCCCCAAGTTTTGCAGATATTTTTTATAATAATTGTTTCAAAAATGGCATTTTGCCAATTAGGCTAGATCAAAGTGATGTTGATCACTTAATGAAAGAAGCAGAAAACAAAAAAACTTTAACTATAAATTTAGAAGAACAAAGTATTGTTGATGAAAGTGGTAAATCTATTGATTTTGAAATTGAGGAATTTAAAAAAAAGTGTTTAATTGAGGGTCTAGACGATATTGGTCTAACTCTTAAAAAGAGTGAGGCAATTGGTGTTTATGAAAAGAGAATTCAAGAGAAATTTCCTTGGATTGTTTAATTTAAATGTCTAGCAATAAGAAAATTTTGATTTTACCTGGTGATGGCATCGGAAGAGAGGTTATGTCAGAAGTGCTTAATATAATAGACTGGATGACTAAAAATAAATCAGTTTCATTTGATATTTCAGAGCGTTTGGTTGGAGGCACAGCTTACGATAAAGAAGGGGATTCTATAAGTGATACAACAATGCAGGAGGCTCTCGATTCTGATGCTGTTCTATTTGGAGCAGTGGGCGGACCAAAATGGGATAATGTTGAAAGGCATAAAAGACCAGAAGCCGCATTATTAAGATTAAGAAAGGAGATGGATTTGTTTGCTAATTTAAGACCGGCCGTAGTATTTGATGCTTTAGCTGATTCATCTTCATTAAAAACTGAATTAATAAAAGGTTTAGATATTCTAATTTTAAGAGAATTAACTAGCGGAGTATATTTTGGAAAGCCTCGAGGCGTTGAAAAGATAAGTGAAAAAGAGGAAAAGGCTTTTGATACACAATTGTATACAACTTCTGAAGTTGAAAGAATTGGAAGAGTAGGCTTCGATTTATCAAGGAAAAGATCGAATAGATTAACATCAGTTGAAAAAGCCAATGTGATGGAAACAGGAATGTTTTGGAGAAGAATAATTGAGGATTTACATAAACGAGAGTTTAGTGATGTTGAACTTAATCATATGTATGCAGATAATTGTGCAATGCAATTAGTAAGATTTCCTAAACAATTTGATGTAATAGTTACAGATAATCTCTTTGGAGATTTATTGAGTGATTGTGCAGCTATGTTAACAGGTTCTCTTGGAATGTTGCCTTCAGCTTCTTTAGGATCAATTGATTCTAAAGGTAAAAGATCTGGAATGTATGAACCAGTCCATGGAAGCGCACCAGATATAGCAGGTCAAGATAAAGCAAATCCACTAGCCATGATTTTAAGTTTTGCAATGATGTTAAAATATAGTTTTGATATGAGTGAGGACGCAGTTCTTATTGAACAAGCTGTACAAAATTTACTTTCTAAAGGATTTCGTACTCCAGATATTAAAAAAGACAATCAAAATGCAGTTACTACTCAAGAGATGGGCAAAGCAGTTGTAGAAGAATTAAATATTTTATCTGGAAAATAAATGTCAAATAAATTTAATATTGCAGTTGTTGGAGCAACAGGAAATGTTGGTAGAGAAATTTTACAAATTCTTGAACAGAGAGAATTTCCAATAGACAACATTTACCTTTTAGCCTCTTCAAGATCTAAGGGGAAAAAAATTGAATTTAAAGAGAAGGAAGTCGTTGTAGAAAATCTTGCTGACTTTGATTTTTCAAAAGTTCAAATTGGTTTATTTTCTCCCGGTGGCACAGTATCAGCCGAGTATGCTCCTAAGGCAGCAAAGAAGGGCTGTGTAGTTATTGATAATACCTCACACTTTCGTATGAATGACGAAGTTCCACTTGTCGTACCTGAAGTGAACGCAGATGTATTGCAGGATTTTTTTGATGATGAGAATAGATCCAATATCATTTCTAATCCTAATTGTTCAACAATTCAAATGGTAGTAGCATTAAAACCTATTCATGATGTGGCTATTATAAACCGCATTGTCGTTTCAACTTATCAGTCAGTATCAGGTGCCGGAAAAGAAGCGATGGATGAATTATGGGAACAAACAAAAAATATTTATGCAAATAAAAATATAGAAAAAAAGAAATTTACTAAGCAAATAGCATTTAATGCGATTCCACATATTGATTCATTCTTGGAAAATGGGAATACCAAGGAAGAACAAAAAATGATTAATGAAACTAAAAAAATACTTGATCCAAATATTCGTGTATCCGCAACCTGCGTTCGTGTTCCTGTTTTTATTAGTCATGCCGAATCAATTAACGTTGAACTAGATTCTCCAATGACTGACGGACAAGCAAGAGAACTTTTAAATAAATTTGAAAACATATCTGTTATTGATCATCGTAAAGATGAGGGTTACGTAACACCCGCTGAAGCTGCTGGTGAAGATAAAGTATATATCAGCAGAATTCGACAGGATGACACTGTTGATAATGGACTTAATTTGTGGGTGGTATCCGACAATCTTCGCAAAGGAGCAGCGCTTAATGCTGTGCAAATAGCAGAAGAAATAGTTCAAAAATATTCTGAAAAAATATTGGCGGTCTCGTAAGGATTCGAACCTTAAATTTCGGTTCCGAAGACCGACGTGATATCCGTTTCACCACGAGACCGAATGTTATAAAAATTACTAATAATTTTTTTCTACTATACTATAAAATTTAATAATGTTTTTCTATTTATCTAAAATATTGTGGTTTGTTATTAATCCTTTTAATTTTATGTTATTTCTGATTTTTGGGGGATTATTATCCCATTTATTGCAAAAAAATCTTCTATCAAAACTTTTTTATTTTATATTTTTTATATTTTTTATAATTTCTTCAGTTGTGCCTACAGGACGATTTATGCTTCATAGTTTAGAAAAAAATTTTCACAATCAGCATTCATTGCCTAATGAAGTTGAAGGAGTTCTTATATTGTCCGGGTCAATTGATGGCATTCTTTCTAAAGAATATAATACTATTCATCTAAATGAAAATGCTGAAAGACTTTTTGAATCTATAGCATTAATAAATATGTATCCAAAAGCCAAAATAATATTTTCTGGAGGACCAGCAAATATCTTTAATAAAAAAATTATAGAGGCAGATTTGGCAAAAGAATTTTTTTCTAAATTAGGAATTGATACTCATAAAATTAATTTTGAATCAAGGTCTAGAAACACATATGATAATATTTTTTTTTCTAAAATTATTGCCAATCCTAAACCAAAAGAAAAATGGCTTGTTGTAACTTCAGCTTTTCATATGAAAAGAACATTAAATATTGCTAATAAACTAAAATGGAATCTAATACCTTATGCTGTTGATTTTAAACAAACGAAAAAATTTTCTTGGAAACCTTCAATTAATTTTTTAGGAAATATTCGTACTTTTCATTTTGCAAGTCACGAATGGTTAGGTCTTGTTTTTTATTATTTAACGGGAAAAAGCAGTAAAATTTTTTGATGACAGACCTACTACTAAGACTCAATCAAGAAATTGTAAAATGTAGAAAATGTAAAAGACTGGTTACATTTAGAAAAAAAATTGCAACTGAAAAAAGAAAGCAATTTGTTAATGAAATATATTGGGGCAAACCAATCAATGGCTTTGGGGATTCTAATGCACAACTATTAATGATAGGGTTAGCGCCAGCAGCACACGGAGGTAACAGAACAGGAAGAGTATTTACAGGCGATAAATCTGCTGATTTTTTATTTAAATGTTTATATCAAGCAAAATTAGCAAACCAACCAACTTCAAATTATAGAAATGATGGCTTAAAATTACATAATCTTTATCTGACAGTAGCTTTAAAATGCGTTCCGCCAGGCGATAAGCCAACACCGTTAGAATTAAAAACCTGTTCTAGATTTTTTAAAAGTGAAATTAATTTATTATCTAAAGTTAATATAATCGTTGCTTTAGGAAAAATAGCCTTTGACGCCTGTTTAAATTTTTATAAAGAAAATTATCCAATAAAAAATAAGAATTTTATATTTTCTCATGGAGCAAAATACAAACTTCCTGATAGAAAAATTCTTATAGGAAGTTATCATCCCAGTCCTCGAAATGTCAATACAGGCCGGATTGATATAAAAAAAATGGTTAAGTTGCTAAAAGAAGTAAAAAAATTGCCAAATAATAAATAAATATATGAAAGCCTTTTTTTCATACGATCCTAAATTGTTATTATATGGTTTTGCCATAATTTTTTTTGCAAGTTATGGACAAACTTTTTTTATATCAATATTTAATGCCGAAATAAGAAATTTTTATCAACTTTCAGATGGTGAATTCGGTCTAGTTTATGCTTTAAGCACACTTACCAGTTCTTTTATTTTAGTTTGGTTTGCAAAATTAATTGATCGAATTGATCTTAGAGTTTATTCATTAATAATTTCTTGTGGATTGACACTAGCTTGTTTTGGAATGTTTTTATTAATAAAGCATATATTTTTTCTTTTTTTAATTATTTTATCTCTTCGTTTCTTTGGGCAGGGAGCAATGGGGCATGCAGGCGAAACTTCTTTAGCAAGATACTTTGACATAGATAGAGGAAAGGCAATATCAGTTGGCACATTTGGAGGAATGTTTGGAGTTATGATTTTACCTATATTTGCTGTTTATATAATGAATAGTTTTGATTGGTCTACCGTATGGCTGATAGCTAGTTTTAGTATATTAATTGTCTTTCTTCCCACTCTTCTATTTTCTTTGCATAAGCAAAATACACGACACAATAATTTTATAAATATAATTAAAGATGATCCTGACCAAAAAAAATGGAAAATCAGAGAAGTAATTTTAGATAAAAAATTTTATATCTATTTACCGATTTCCATAGCTACGCCTTTTATTGGCACTGGTTTGCAATTTCATCAGATATTTATTATTAATCAAAAAGGATGGACATTAGATATGTTAGCGCAAGGTTTTGTTTCTTTTGGCATGTTCTCGATTATAGGACTTATTTTAGGAGGCCCTATCATTGATAAATTTGATACAAAAAAAACCGTTATCTATTCTCTTTTTCCTTTATTTATAACAATAATAGTTCTAATTTTTTTTGATAACTACATATCAATATTTATTTATATGTCTCTACTTGGTCTCACCATAGGTATTGGTGCACCATTTATAGGAGCGCTATGGGCAGAATTATATGGGGTAGAAAATCTTGGAAGTATCAAGGGTTTACTCCATGCTAGTATGGTTTTTGCAAGCGCATTATCGCCTGTAATATTTGGTTTAATTATTGATATTGGTTTTGGTATATTAACCATAAGCATAATTAGCTTATTAATAATATCAATATCCACTTTTTTACCCCTGAAGTATGAAAATGCAAAGTGAAAGTGAGTAAGAATATTAATGAGAGTATTAAATTATTGTGACAAATAAACTACCATACTCTTTTATTGGATTACTATTTTTTTTTATCTTTTCTTATTTTGGCGTAGGTTTTTATTTAGCAAATGATATTTTGCGAATTGATCATTCGTGTGGCGCCCATGAAGGATCCCTGCCTAACACGTGGTCAACACAAGTTGATCATCAAGATTATTCCACATTGGCTTCAAGCGAACTTAGAAAAAATTTTGATTCCTCAAAATATCATTTAGATGACTGGAAAGAAGTACATTTTACTTCAAGAGATAAAGATATTAAGATTAGTGGATGGTTATTTTATTACTTTCAAAACAAACCAATAGTAATTGTTGTTCATGGTATTTTCCCGAATGGCAAATGTAAACCAGAGTCAAATTTAGTATCAAGCTTGTTAATTAAGAATGGCATTAACGCTTTGACCATTGATCTGCGTAATTATGGACAAAGTACAATGGTAAGTAATTACGAGAATTTGGGTTTATCAGAATACGAGGATGTATTGGGTGCATTTGATTTTTTACAAAAAATTGGCTTTAACAAAAATCAAATAGGACTTCACGGTATTTCCTTAGGAGCAAC
>Ga0208638_1001233_pt1 | contig 14371 bp, 4 predicted proteins | sample ETNtaG_34_FD_185753 | JGI IMG/M metagenome (GOLD analysis project Ga0208638, IMG submission 185753) | Marine microbial and viral communities from oxygen minimum zone, Eastern Pacific Ocean - ETNP201306SV51 (SPAdes) (version 2) | ecosystem: Environmental > Aquatic > Marine > Oceanic ...
ATGCCCATGCCGCCCATCATAGGGTCCATGCCCATCGGCATTCCCATCATAGGGTCCATCATGCCCATGCCGCCCATAGGGCCCATACCCATCATAGGGTCCATCATACCTTGAGGACCCATACCCATCATAGGGTCCATGCCAGGCATCATGCCGCCCATAGGGCCCATGCCCATCGGCATTCCCATCATAGGGTCCATGCCAGGCATCATGCCTCCCATCATCATTGTTTCCATACCAGGGCCCATACCAGGACCAAACGGATCGAAGCCGCCCATCATACCAGGCATCATACCCATATCCATTTTGCTACCAGCGCCCATCATCATAGGGTCCATCATACCTTGAGGGCCCATACCCATCATAGGGTCCATGCCCATGCCCATGCCGCCCATCATGTCCATTGGTCCGCCCATAGGGCCCATACCCATCATAGGGTCCATGCCCATCGGCATTCCCATCATAGGGTCCATGCCCATCGGCATTCCGCCCATCATATCCATACCCATTTGCATCATGTCCCCCATCATCATAGGATCCATACCTGCCATCATATCCATGCCCATTTGCATTGCTGCCATAGGGTCATTCATCATCATCATAGGGTCCATGCCCATGCCCATGCCCATTTGCATCATAGGATCCATGCCCATGCCGCCCATCATGTCCATTGGTCCGCCCATAGGTCCCATCATGCCCATGTCCATTCCAGGCATCATGCCCATTCCCATGTCCATTGGTCCGCCCATAGGTCCCATCATGCCCATGTCCATTCCAGGCATCATGCCCATTCCCATGTCCATTGGTCCGCCCATAGGTCCTTGAGGGCCTTGTCCCATGCCGGGAGCCATAAAGTCTCCTGCGGCCATCATGTCACCCATGAGTTGGGCCATTTCTCCCATCATGTCGGTCATCTGAGTCTGCATCGCGGCAAAATCTTCCCCCATCATTTCACCCATGTTGGCATTGAACATTTGTGCGGCTTGCGCTCCCATAACTTGAGACATTCCTGCCGCTATCTGTCCAGCAGCCTCTGGATTAATTCCAGCCATGTCCGCTGCGAACTGCGCCGCCATATCAGGGTTGATTTGAGCCATTTGACCCATGCTTGAAGCTATTTGTCCGCTCATTTCTTGATTTCCGGACATGTCGGTTGCGAATTGAGCCGCCATTTCAGGAGATGCTCCCGCCATGCCAACGACCAACTGACCAGCCAGTTCTGGATTATTTTCTGCAAGTCCGCCTGCCACCTCGCCTGCCAGTTCAGGATTAACTTCTGCCATTCCGGCAGCTATTTGACCTGCGACAGCCGGATTGGCGTCCGCCATTCCCTGGGCCACTTGACCAGCTAAATCTGGATTACTTTCCGCTATTGCGCCTGCGATATCTCCTGCTAATGATGGCGCCACTTGCGCCATGCCGCCAGCCACATCGGCTGCGGCTTCCGGATTAATTTCAGCAACCTGGGCTGCTACTTGTGCGGCAGCTTCTGGGTCTGCCGCAATAACGCCTTGAGCTATTCCTGCAGCGGCTTCTGGCACCGCAGCAACCGCTGTTGCCACCATATCCGCGGCTCCTTCAGGATTCGCCTCGGCTAAATTTTGAACAACTGCACCCGTCATCGCAGGAGCGGCCTCAGCAACGCCTGCAGCTATATCGCCTGCCAATTCCGGACTTGCCTCTGCAATCGAACCTGCTGTCACAGCGGCAACTTGAGGTGCGTTCGCAGCCACGCCGCCAGCAACATCGCCGGCAATATCTGGATTTCCTTCAGCCATCGCGGATGCGCCTTCAACAGCGGCAGCCGGTGCTGATTCTGCAAGACCGGAGGCAATTTCTCCTGCGTGTTCAGGATGTTCTTCCGCCATCGCCATTGCAATTTCAGTCGCAGCTTCTGGATTTGCTGCAATCATTCCTTCTGCGGCTCCTTGAGCAGCTTCCGGATTGGCCTCAATCATGGCGTTTGCTATTTCAGTAGCTTGTTCAGGAGCCGTTTGTACAACTGCTCCTGCAACTGCAGCTGCAGCCTCTGGATTAGCCTCTACCATTGCGGAGGCCAGTTCAGTTGCGGCTTCAGGGTTATTTTCTATAAGCATAGCCGCCACATCACCTGCGGCGTCAGGATTTGCCTCAGCTACGGCAGCAGCCATATCAGTAGCTGCTTCTGGATTTGTTTCAAGTAAGGATTCAGCCACACTGGTTGCCATTTCAGGAACAACTTCAGCAATCGCACCCGCTATGGAAGCGGCAGCCTCTGGATTTGCTTCTGCTATCGCAGTTGCAATTTCAACTGCTTGAAGTGGATCAGCTTCAGCGACTCCGGCTGCTATTTCCGCAGCAGCCTCTGGATTGGCTTCAGCCATAGCTGTTGTAATTTCGCCAGCAGCCTCTCCCGCAGCTTCCGCCACGCCTGCTGCAATCTCACCTGCAACATCTGGCACAGCTGCAGCCAATTCCGCTACAATTTCCGCAGCGGCATCAGGATTAGCGTTAATAAGGGCTTCAGTAGCACCTTGCGCCGCATCAGGATTGGCTTCCGCCATAGCAACAGCCATTTCTTGCGCGGCTTCTGGATTTCCTTCAATAAGAGCGGCAGCAACATCGCCAGCTGCGTCAGGATTTGCCTCAGCGACAGCCGCGGCCATTTCAGCGGCGGCATCAGGGTTTGCTTCAACCAAAGCAGCGGCCACATCCCCTGCGGCATCTGGATTGGCCTCAGCGACAGCCGCGGCCATTTCAGCGGCGGCATCAGGATTGGCTTCCATCATGGCTGTAGCGGCACCGGCAGCAGAATCAGGATCCCCATTTGCTACACCGGCAATAATGTCTCCTGCGTGTTCAGGATGTTCTTCCGCCATAGCACTTGCAACTTCAGCTGCGGCTTCAGGATTAGCATCCGCAACACCTTGAGCAATTGCACCAGCTGCGTCTGGATTTAATTCCGCCATTGCGGTTGCGGCTTCAGCTGCTTGTTCGGGCGCAGCTTCCGCTATCGCACCTGCAACTGTTGCAGCAACATTTGGATTTGCTTCCGCCATTGCCGCAGCCATCTCGGCGGCGCCTTCAGGATTGGCTTCCGCCATCGCACTTGCAACTTCATTGGCAGCTGCTGGATTAGCTTGCGCCACAGCGGCGGCCATTTCAGCGGCGCCTTCAGGATTTGCTTCCGCAATCGCAGCGGCAGCTTCACCAGCCGCTTCAGGATTAACTTGTGACACGGTGGCCACCATATCGGCGGCGTGTTCTGGATGTTCTTCCGCCATCGCCGCGGCCATCTCAGCTGCAGCTTCTGGATTAGATTGAGCCATAGCTCCAGCGATTTGTGCGGCAGCTTCTGGATTATTTTCGATTATGTTATTTGCCACTTCCGCGGCAGCTTCTGGGTTTTCTGATGCAACGCCTGCGGCCACTAATGCAGCTGCCTGAGGGGCCGCTTCAATCATCGCGGCGGCGACTTCTGCAGCAGCTTCAGGGTTTGCTGCAGCCATAGCAGCAGCAGCTCCTTGCGCGGCGGCAGGATTTGCTTCCACCATTGCGGTTGCAATTTCTGCAGCTTGTTCAGGGGAAGATTCAGCAACTGCGCTCATAACGGCGGCAGCGGCGTTTGGATTCATTTGAGCAACATTTGCCGCAAGTTCTGCGGCACCTTCTGGATTAGATTCAACTAGATTAGTAGTCAATTCAGCAGCAGCTTCTGGATTGCCAGCAGCTGTTCCAGCCACGATAGCAGCGGCGGCGTCAGGATTTGCTTCAACTAGAGCAGCTGCTACTTCAGCAGCTCCATCAGGATTGGCATTCGACATACTAGCTGCAACAGCGGCTGCAGCGTTTGGATTATTTTCAACTAAAGCAGTTGCAACTTCAGCAGCTGCTTCTGGTGCGGCCGTTGCAACAGCGCCAGCAATTGCAGCAGCAGCTGCAGGTGCGGCTTCCGCCATTGTCGCAGCAATATCAGCTGCTCCATCTGGATTAGCATTAATAAGTCCTTCAACTGCGCCTTCAGCAGCAGCAGGATTAGCTGCAATCATTGCAGTTGCCATATCCGCAGCACCTTCTGGATTTGCTTCAGCCATCGCGCCTGCTACTTCAGCGGCTGCTTCTGGATTAGCCCGCGCCACGGCAGCGGCCATATCAGCGGCATGTTCTGGATGTTCTTCTACGAGTATACTTGCAACTTCACCGGCAGCTTCTGGGTCAACCATTGCAACACTAGCTGTAATTGCAGCAGCGGCTTCAGGATTTGCTTCAACCATCGCGCTCGCAACTTCAGCGGCGGCTTCCGGTGCACTAGCTGCAACGCCTGCAGCAATACCAGCAGCGGCTTCAGGAGCAGCTTCGGCCATTGCAGCGGCAAGTTCAACAGCTCCTTCTGGATTAGCTTCCATCACTGCTTGGGCAGCGCCTTGTGCGGCGGCAGGATTTGCCTCAGCCATTGCGGTTGCGGCAGCGGCAGCTTGTTCTGGGGCCGCTTCGGCAACAGCGCCAGCCACAGCAGCGGCAGCGCTTGGATTCATTTGAGCAACATTTGCCGCAAGTTCTGCAGCACCTTCTGGATTAGATTCAACTAAAGCTTGAGTTAATTCGGCAGCAGCTTCAGGATTTGCGGCAGCCGTTCCCGCTATAACAGCAGCGGCAGCTGTTGGTTCAGCTTCCGCCATTGCGGCTGCAATGTCTCCTGCAATGTCATTTGCGGCATCACTGAAAGCTGTTTGCATTTCAGCAGTCGTTTCTTCACCTGTTGCTCCGGTTTCCATATCTTGATTTGCTTCTTGAGCTGCTTCTTGACCAGCAGCTGTTTGAGCTGCCTGAACAACCCCTTGCGCTATTTGAGCGGCAGCACCTGGATTTTGTTCAACTACAGCTGCAGCAATCTCAGCTGCAGCTTCCGGATTAGCTTGCGCTACTGCACTAGCAATTTGAGCGGCGGCGGCAGGGTTTGCCTCAGCCATTGATGCTGCAATTTCAGCAGCGTGATCATGGTCCGCAGCAGCGGCAGCATTAGCGATACCCGCTGATGCCTGTGGGGCAACTTCAGCCATTGCAATTGCTAAGTCAGCAGCTCCATCTGGATTTGCTTCCATTACCGCTTGTGCGGCAGCGGCAGCAACAGCCGGATTAGCTTCAGCCATCGCAGTTGCAACTTCTGCAGCCTGTTCCGGTGCAGCTTCAGCTATTGCACCAGCAACTGCAGCGGCAGCATTTGGATTATTTTGAACAATTGTTGCGGCAAGTTCTGCAGCAGCTTCAGGATCGGTTGCAGCAGTTGCTGCAATAATTTCTGCAGCAGCTTCAGGATCAGCGGCGGCTGTACCTGCAGTAATAGCATCAGCAGCTTCGGGTGCTGCTTCATTCATAGCTGCTGAAACATCGCCTGCAGCTTCTGGAGCTGCAGTGGTAACACCAGCTGCTATTTGAGTTGCCATTTCTGGATTTGATTCAACCATTGCAGCTGCAACTTCTGCAGCAGCTTCTGGATTTGCTTGAGCAACGCCTGCAGCAACGATAGCAGCAGCAGCGGGAGCAGCTTCAACTACAGCTGAAGCTATTTCAGCCGCAGCTTCAGGATTAGCAGTTGTCATGCTAGATGCAACAGCACCTGCAACAGCAGGATTTGCCTCGGCCATTGCGGCAGCAGTTTCTGCAGCTTGTTCTGGAGCAGCCTCAGCGACAGCGCCAGCAACAGTAGCGGCAGCTTGTGGATTTAATTGAGAAACACTAGTGGCAAGTTCGGCTGCCCCTTCCGGATCAGCTTCTACAAGTGCAGTTGTTAATTCAGCGGCAGCTTCGGGATTGGCAGCAGCTGTCCCAGCTATAATAGCGGCAGCCTCTTCAGGCGCAGCTTCCGCCATTGCGGCAGCTGCTTCACCTGCTTGTTCGGGTGCAGCTTGCGCAATAGCGCTTGCAATTTGTGCGGCGGCTTCAGGACTAGCTTCCGCCATTGCGCCTGCAATTTCTGCGGCGGCTTCTGGATTTGCTTCTGCTGCAGCAGTTGCAATTAGAGCAGCAGCTTGCGGTACAGCTTCAGCCATATCAGCTGCAAGCTCGGCAGCACCTTCGGGATTAGATTCCATCACTGCTTGCGCAACAACCTGAGCAGCGGCAGGATTTGCCTCAGCCATTGCTATTGCTGCATTTGCAGCTTGTTCTGGATCGGCTTCTGCAACAGCGCTTATTACAGCTGCAGCGGCTTGCGGATTTGTCTCAGCTATAGACATAGCTAAATCAGCGGCATGTTCTGGATGTTCTTCAACTAATGCAGCTGTTAAATCAGTTGCGGCTTCTGGATTTGCATTTATTGTTCCAGCAACAATTGCTCCAGCTTCATCAGGAGCAGCTTCCATCATTGCAGCTGCAACTTCAGCAGCTTGTTCTGGAGAAGCAGTTGCAACTGCAGCAGCAATTGAAACTGCAGCAGCAGGATTGGATTCAGCAAGAGCGCTTGCAACTTCAATAGCACCTTCAGGATTAGCTTCAGCGGCCGCGGCGGCTATAGCGCCAGCAGCTTGAGGGGCCATTTCAGCCATAGCAACAGCAACTTCTGCAGCAGCTTCAGGATTGGCTTCCATGACTGCTTGAGCAGCACCTTGTGCAGCCGCAGGATTTGCAGCAGCCATTGCGGTTGCGGCGGCGGCGGCTTGTTCTGGGGCTGCTTCGGCAACAGCGCCAGCTACAGCAGCGGCGGCGGCAGGATTTGATTGAGCAACTGCTATAGAAATACTTGCAGCAGCTTCAGGATTATCTTCAACAATAGCAGCTGTTAATTCAGCTGCTGCTTCAGGATTTGCTGTAGCTGTACCAGCAACAATTTGAGCACTTGCATCAGGGGCTGCCTCAGAAAGAGCGGTTGCCATTTCAGCAGCTTGTTCTGGAGCAGCTTGAGCTACTCCTGCAGCAATAGCTTGAGCAGCGGCAGCTACTTGAGTAGCAGCTTGAGCAGCACCAGCTTCCGCATCTTCATTAGCGGCAGCATTTTCAGCTGCATTATCAACAACTGCGCTTACAACTGCAGATGCAATTTCAGCAGCAGCTTCAGGATTAGCAGCGGCAGCTACTTGAGCAATTTGAGCAGCAGCACTTGGAGCTGCTTCAGCCATTGCGGCAGCAACTTCTCCTGCAGCTTCTGGAGCAGCTTGTGAAATTCCATTTGTAACTTGAGCTGCAACTTGTGCAGCTGCTTGTGCAGCGGCTTGTGCAACAGCTGCATCTGTTCCTTCAGCATCTGTTCCTGCGGTCTCAGCTGCGCTAGCAGCATTTTCACTTGCAGCAGTGGTAACAGCTTCAATTACAGCACTTGCAATTTCAGCAGCAGCCTCTGGATTGACTTCAGCAGCAGCATTAGCAATAACTCCAGCAGCTTGTGGAGCAACCTCCGCCATCGCACTTGCAATTTCAGCAGCGGCCTCTGGATTAGCTTCCATCACTGCTTGAGCAGCTCCTTGCGCGGCGGCAGGATTGGCTTCAGCCATTGCTGCTGCCATATCCGCAGCACCTTCTGGATTTGCTTCAGCCATTGCGCCTGCTACTTCAGCGGCGGCTTCTGGATTAGCCTGCGCCACGGCAGCGGCCATATCTTCTGAATGTTCTGGATGTTCTTCTACGAGTATACTTGCAACTTCACCGGCAGCTTCTGGGTCAACCATTGCAACACTAGCTGTAATTGCAGCAGCAGCATCCGGATTAGATTCTGCAGCAGCACTAGCTGCGGCAGCGGCTTGTTCAGGGGCAACTTGTGCAACAGCAGCAGTGGCTTGTGCTGCAGCATCAGGATTGACATCTGTTATTGCAGCTACAGCAGCAGCTGCTTGTTCAGGAGCACCTTCAGCTATGCCAGCTGCAATTGATGCGGCAGCTTGCGGCATTGCTTCAACTAGTGCAGCTGCAACTTCTGCAGCAGCTTCAGGATTTGCTTCAGCAACACCTTCCGCCACACCTTGTGCGGCAGCTGGATTTGCTTGAACCATCGCGGTTGCGGCAGCGGCGGCCTGTTCAGGGGCCGCTTCAGCAATAGCACTCGCAACTTCTGCAGCAACAGCTGGATTTGCCTCAGCTATCGCTCCAGCTAAAGCACTTGCACCTTCAGGATTTGATTCTACTAATGCAGATGTAACTTCCGCAGCAGCTTGTGGAGCGTGTTCACAAACAGCAGCCGCCATTGATGCGGCAGCTTCCGGTGAAGCTTCAGCCATTGAACTTACAGTTTCCGCAGCTTGTTCTGGAGCAGCGGCAGCAACAGCTCCTGCTATTTCAGCAACAGCGGTTGGAGCAATTTCAGCAACACTTGTAGCCACTTCTGCGGCAGCTTCAGGATTTGCCTCAGCTACACCAGCAGCAATATCAGCAGCGGCACTCGGGGCAGCTTCCGCCATTGCGATTGCCACTTCAGCGGCAGCCTCTGGATTTGCTTCTACAACAGCTTGTGCAGCAGCTTGTGCTGCTTCTGGATTTGTTTGCGCCATTTGAGCTGCAATTTCTGTAGCAGCTTCTGGTGCTTCTTCCGCAACAGCGGCTGCAACTTCGGCGGCGGCTTCAGGCAGGGCAGCAGCAGTTGCAGTTGCGATTTCTTCTGCATCTTCTGGATGAGCGTGAATAAGTTCAGATAATATTTCGCCACCTGAGTCAGGGTATTCGTTTGCTAACTCCTGGATTAAATCTTCTTGCTCGCTTTCAGGGGCATTGGATATAATTTCATATATTTGATCGACCTGTTCAGGACTAGGAGGAGTTCCTGCTGCAATTTCGCCAATCCCTGTAAATTCTTTTGCCATTTATTTTATATTGTTAATTTTTTTTTATCTCCTTGTTATTTCTTACAAACAGTTTTCCAAGAACCGTCTGCTTGTTGTTGACCAATGTATGTATTACTTGCGCAACCAGGACTTGCAGCCGCGTCAGATTCACCTGAACCAGCTTCGCTTGATCCGCTTATTGCATTAGCTAATGCCAATCTTGCTTGTTCTGCTTCGGCGGCCAGATTCATTTGTTCCTCATCGGTATAGTTCGTAATCACAACGCCTTCAACAGGCGCGGCCTCCGGCGGAGGTCCTTCATCTTCAGATGCTGCCTCAGTCGTTTCTTCAGTTGAGGCAGCTTCAGTTGAGGCAGCTTCAGTTGAGGCAGCTTCTTCGGAAGATTCAGCTGGTGTTGAGATTTGATCTTGCAAACTAGCTAAAGTTAATTCTCCTATTGATTCCAATAAGTCAAGTGCGGACTCAGTAAGAGCCGTTTCATCATCAATCAAAGTCTGTGTATCATCATTGACCGCGTTTTCAGCTGCAGTTACAGCCGCGGCGTCAGCTTGATCAAGTTGTCTTTCTCTTTTTTTAATTGTCAAAAGTTCTTCAGAGATAACTATTTTATTTCGGGCGAAATCTGTTGTTACCTGAGACACCTGATAATCTTCCCACAAATCACCGACAGTTTGTTTAGTTACATAAGCTTCTTCTTCATAATCTTTTTGAGCTGTTAGATACGCCATTTTTTTATTCCTATAATCTGCCGTATCCTGCCAAGGTTGCAATGGAACGGCTAGAGTAACTTTCCAATTGACTTCCTCTGTTCCGCCTTTTGTTCCAGATACATTATATTTCCACTTATAAGTAGATTCAAAGTCCAAATCGGGTAAAAATTCCGATCTAGCTGATACGACATCTTGTTCCGCGTCCTCCACATCAATTTCTTTTTTTACGTAATCAATATTTCCCATTGTTGCTTTATTCAATGCATCATCCAATGAAGTTGGCAGTTGACTATTACCTAATGAAGATAGTTCGATTAAATTCATTGAATCAATGCTATCTGGTGGTTCTATTTTAAAAACTTTGAAAAATTTATTACGGGCTTTTCTTAAATCACCTTCTGCTTTTATTTTATCCTTTTGCGAAGTTGCAAGATCAGATTTTGCTTGCAGAACATCTGAGGCCAAGCCTGAACCTTTTTTAACACGTGATTCTTCCTGGCCGGTTGATTCAATTTTACTTTCAAGTGATTCAATTTCTGAATCATATTTTTTTACCGCATCAATGTAACCAAGATATGCGTCAACCGCATCTAGTATTAATGTCATTTTTTCTGCTTGAAGATCTAAGTCGGCAGTTATGAAAGCATTTCTTTTTTGTCTAATGTCTGAACCAGTTTCGCCAAAATCATACAATTTTTGTTTAAGGGTTATATCCATTTCTTGATGATCATAGTGATCGTTTGCCGCCTCATACTTGTATTTGTTTTCATTACCTCTGATAAATTTAACATCAAGTTCAGGAAGGTAAGCAGTCCAAGCTGTTTTAATGTCATTTTTTGCTTCTTTAACATCAGACTCCGCACTTTTTATTGAAGCATCAGTATTGAATAGTCCTTCAATAAGTTCGGTTAAATTCATTGAGAATGCGTTCAAAGAAAAGAAAATAATAAAAAAAGTGACTGTTATTCTAACTACTGTAGCCATAATTTTTGGCATAGAACCCCCGTATGTAATAATTGCAACCAATACCACTAAAAGTTATATAATCAACTTCGGTATAATACAAACTTATTATCAGTTTAAAAAATCCTTGATTTAAATCAAAAAAGAATAATTCTCATTTGCGGATTATGAAAAAAATCAAACATAGCTGAAAAACAAAGAATTTATAACTTTTTTCAGGGATTTCCTTGATTCTTCATTTCTTAAAACACTAGTTTGGTCTTCTTCAAAATACAATATTTCCGAATTTTATTTGTTTTCTATCAATAATTTAAGTGCGTTAGGATTTATAAAATCAGAGGCAAACTTATTAAAATAACTAACTTTAGGTTCAATTTGATCGCCATGAATAAAAAAAACTAATTTATTTTTCTTATAAATATTATTTAACAATTCTTCTTCTTGATGAATATTAATTGCTATGCATCCAACTGCATCAGGAACAAAATTTATAAAATCTTCTTTATGACAATTTTTTGCTAAAATATCTTTTGCAAAAAATAAGAAAAAAAAATAATTATAAAAAAAATGCTGATGAATATTTTCGGTAAAGTTTTGTCATGAAATAATTTTGGCAAAAAGCATAGGATCAATGTTTCCTCCGCAAATTAAGCAAATTACATTTTTTCCTATAAGTTTTGATAATTTATCTTTTACCACCATAACACTTGTAGCTGCAGCACCTTCCGTAACAAGCTTATGAAATTCAAAATTGAATTTAATACCTTCGGAAATTTTATCTTCATCGATTAATATAAAATCATCAATGACATTTTGTGCAATTTTAAAAGTATATTTATTTTCTAATCCAATGCTGCCCCCCAAACAGTCTGCCAGCGTTTCTTCTTCAACCACTTCAACCGGTCTTCCAGCTTTAAGACTTTCATACATGGAAGCGCCTCGCTTCATTGACACAGCTATTATGTTTACGTTTGGTTTTTGCGCTTTAATGGCTAATGCTGTACCTCCTATCAATCCCCCCCCTGATGTAGGCACAATAACTGTATCAACGGATGGCATTGATTCTAACATCTCCAAACCAATCGTGCCTTGCCCTGCTATGATCTTAAGATCATCGAAAGGATGAATTAATTCTATGCTGTTCTTTAATGCGTAATCTTTTGCGTATAAATCTGCTTCATCACTGTTTGTTCCCACAATCTCAACCAGGGCCCCTAAAGATTTAATTGCATCACAACGATGTTTGGGAACAAGACTGGACATAAAAATTTTAGATTTAATACCCAGTTGTTTAGCGGCATAGGCAACTCCCTTACCGTGATTGCCAGTAGAAACTGCAATTACTCCGCTTTTTTTCTGTTCCTCACTTAAGCTCAGTAACTTATTCATTGCTCCTCGCAGCTTAAAGGAGCCAGTGATTTGCATAGACTCTAATTTTAAATATACTTTTTGACTATCTGTTGATAGGGCCTTTGAATATATTTGGGGAGTTTTATGAATATAACTGGATATATTGTCGTGAGCTTGTTTTATGTCTTCAAGTGAAATCATCAGATTTAATGGGAAAATAATTTTCCATACCCGCTTATAGTATTATTAATGTCAACTGAGCGCAAACAATCCCAAATTATGGCTTGATTGCTGGAAATCACACACTTTGATATTCGTTTCTCCATTTGGTCCAGAACTTCCACAGCGCGTAAAGCGGTGCATGATATGAACACCGCTTCAGCATTTTTATGATCGATATTATCGATTGTTTCAATCAAGCATTTTGGATCAACGTTTGCTATATCATTGTCATACTCTAAATTAAATGAACTAAAACTAATAATTTCAATGTTATTTTTTATTAAATGATCAAAAATAGTTTTATTCACTTGTTCTGGATACGGAGTCAAAACGGCTATCTTATTAAGTTTCAAATTTGCAAACGCCTTAAGCGCAGCTTTTATAGGTGTAGAAACATAAGAGCCTTTTTTTGATTTATTTATTTCATCAACAATTCTTTTATCGCCAATGGCAACAGTGCCTGATGTACAGCCATAAGCAATTGAATCTATATGTTCTCCGGGCAAGATGTTGCCGGCAATGTCTGCTAAATGTTCGGCCATTTTCAAATAATTCTCTTCATTAAGAGGGTTTTTAAATGGAATTCTGTTTACATAAATACCAACATCTTGATTGTGGCATATACGACGAAAATCTTGCTCAATGGTGAAATCAGTTGAAAGGGTAATGACGCCAATTTTTGGATTGGATGATTTTGATATGTCTGGTTTTATGTCAACTTGTGAAAAATTTTTCATGGTTGATTTGGAAAATAATCCTCACACTCCCCCTCTCTATAAACATCTGTTGTTGAACAATGCAAACTGCCGCCAAAGGCATACACATCCCTGAACGGAACTGGGATTACATCCATACCAAAGCCTTCCATTTGTTTAATCATTTTTTCTTCACTTGCCTCAACACATATGGTTTTGGGATTAACAATTAAAACATTCATTGATAACCATATAGAAGAATAACACATCGGGGGAGGCGCGTTATGTATGGACGGGGCTGCTTCATGTATTTTCCATTTATTGTCATCAAAAATTTTTCTTTGTTCAGATGAAATTTTTCTATTTGGGTTTATAATCATCACTCCCGGTTTTATAGGAGTAAAACAAGCATCTATATGAGTTGGCATTAAGTCCCCCGGTAAATTAATTTGATGGATCCGATGATTAGGAAAATGTCTTCTTAACCAATTCAATCCATGTAAATTGGACGTAAAATTATTATGAAAAAATAAATCTTTTCCAAAACGTAAAATTTCAGCAGCATCAAAAAGAGGTTCATTATCATTTAAAATGAAATCTCTCTCTTCTATTTTTTTATATCTTTCTTCTTCTAATATGCCTTTTGGCAGATAATTGAATTTATAAGTTTCTCCAGTAAGTCGTGGTTTAGGAGCTGCTTCCCAGCGCATATCAGGATCTTCTTTATAATATTTTTCCAATAGCGGTCTGTAGGCTAAATATTCAAACCATCTACAGCGATACGACATTGGGGCTTCAAGCATTTCATTACCGACTGTTAAAATTACGTCCCGTGGTGGCATACACCCAAACATTCCTTCATTTTCCCAATCGGGGGTAGCTATAGGTTGACTAAAATCTATAGGTGTTGGTCTGTCCACTTTTACATCAAGAGAATTTAAAATTTTAACAAAATTATCTAATTGGATTGATGCTTTTTCAACTGATTCTGCTGATCTAGGTCCATGTGAACCTTTCATCCCGCTATCATCGCTTAATTTAGGTTCAAGAGCTGGTTCCATTGGAGGAATATTTGCCTTATCAGCAACACCCACTATGACATGCTTTAATTGATCCCATTCATTCCAAGAATTCACTATTTTCATATTTCTCTCTTTTCTCTCTTTTTATGTTTATGGTAACAAAATGATATAAAAAAAATACTAAAATAAAAATAGAATATTTTCAATTTACTATTATAACAACCGGAATGGATATCGCAAATAAATCACTTCTAAAAGACAAATGTTATATCAATGGTGAATGGATAAACAGCAATAGTAAGGAAACTATAGATGTCAATAATCCAAGCACTCTAAAAATCATAGCCAAAGTACCAAAATGCGGAAAAGAAGAAACCAATTTTGCCATCACAAAAGCCAATGAAGCATTCAATAGCTGGAAAAATTTACCAGCAATAGAAAGGTCTTCCTTCCTTCGTAACTGGTATAATTTAATTGAAAAAAACCAGGAAGATTTAGCTAAAATCATGACTTTGGAACAAGGAAAGCCTCTGGTTGAATCTAGAGGGGAAATAGCAATGGCAAACTCATACGTTGAATGGAATGCAGAAGAGGCCAAAAGGGTTTATGGAGATATCATACCTGACAGATTAACTGATAGAAGAGCTGTTATTATAAAACAG